>SDBU01007297.1_pt1 | contig 12767 bp, 11 predicted proteins | sample 2277071 | NCBI WGS metagenome assembly SDBU01 (sample SAMN10397929, study PRJNA504765) | marine sediment metagenome | isolation source: marine sediment core GS08_GC12, 126 cmbsf | place: Arctic Ocean: Gakkel Ridge, Loki's castle | collected 2008 | reverse complement strand
TAGCCAGAATGATTATGATGGGTCTGGAGGATACCGGTGACATCCCCTTCCGCACCGTTTACCTTCACGGTCTGGTACGCGATGAGAAGGGAGAGAAGATGAGTAAGATTAAGGGCAATGTGCTTAATCCAATTGACACGCTGGAGAAATATGGCACCGATGCTCTGCGCTTTGCCCTATCCACAGGCACATCCCCGGGGAATGACATCAAGCTAACCACATCAAGGTTAGAAGCCGGTCGCAACTTTGCCAACAAGCTGTGGAATGCCACTCGGTTCGTAGTCAGGAGTATTGAGCCCGACCGCACCAATATGGAAGTTCAGTGGAACCTGCTCCCGGTAGAAGACCGCTGGATTCTGTCCCGCTTGAGTCACACCATATCCAGTGTAACCAGTCTAGCCGAAGGCTTCCAGTTTGGAGAAGCCCTGAGGCAAATCTATGATTTCCTGTGGGGTGAATTCTGCGACTGGTATATTGAACTAGCCAAGATTCGCCTTCGCGCTACTACAGGGGAAGTGCCATCACCAGTCCCGGTTCTGGTTTATGTTCTGGAGACCTCGCTCCGTTTGCTGCACCCTTATATGCCCTTTATCACCGAAGAACTGTGGCAAAACCTCAAGAAACATCTACGCCAGGACTGGCAAGCCACTGAATCCATAATGGTAGCTGCTTACCCTGATGCCACAGGGATAGCTACCGACCCAGAGTCTGAGCGAATTATGGAACCGGTGATAGAAATAATACACTCCATTCGCAATGCCCGGGCTCAATACAAGGTGGAGAGCACCAGGTGGATTGAGGCGCAAATCTATGGTGGCAAGCTTACACCGGTTATCACTCCCTATTCTCAAGCTATCCAGACCCTGGCTAGGGCGAGACCGGTTACTTTCCTGGACAAGAGACAAGAAAGCCCACCAAACGAAAATGCCCTGGTATTAGTGCTAAAGGAAACCGAGGTAGTCATACCTATGGAAAGTATGGTTAATCTGGAAGCTGAAAGGAAACGGCTACAGAAGGAGATAGAGCAAAGCCAAGCCGAAGTGGCCCGACTTGAAACCAGACTCAAGGATAGACAGTTTCTGACCAAGGCGCCAGCAGCTGTCATTGGCAAGGAACGCCAGAAGCTCTGTGCGTTAACTGATAAACTGGAAAGGCTAAAACAACAAATCATTAAATATTAGGAGGGGGGGGATGTATGCGAGAATACTTGTTCCATTGGATGGCTCTAAAATAGGTGAGGCTGCCTTACCCAATGTTGAGGAACTAGTATCTAATCTGGCACCGGGGCTAAAGGTAGAAGTTACTCTCTATCAGGTAGTATCACCGCTGACTCACTATGTTGGCGCCGGGGAGGTAGTCGCCCAAATTCCCTATACCGAGAAAGAGATGGAGCAAATCAAGCAGAAAGTTATGGACTATCTTGACAAGGCTGGTGAAGGTCTGAGAAGGAAGGGAGCCATTGTGAAGTGTAAAGTGGGAGTCGGCAAAGCTGCTGACGAGATTATTAAAACCGCTGACGAAATCAATGCCGACTTGGTGGCTATGTCAACACACGGACGCTCAGGTCTTAGTCGGTGGGCTTTCGGCAGTGTTACTGACAGAGTACTACGGGGAGGAAACACGCCAATACTCGTGGTGAGAGCGCCGAGAGAGACTTAGCAAACATAGTCGCCTAACCAGAACAGTGGCTGTTAGTGATATTGAAGTCCACTTTACCTCCAGAGTTTTACCATAATAGCCAGATGTCCAGACACATAATAAGGAATATTAGCCCTAGATAGGGGAAAGCCGATAGCTTATATAGCCTCCAGGCATCACGAGAGGCGCTAGAAAGCACCAGCCGAGAAATGGCATAGACCATCATAATACCCAATAGATTGGCTAATATTAGATAAAGCCAGGCAAAGTCGCCTACAAAATAGAGACCAATAGAAGCAGCGTAAAGCACCAGAGAGAACGCCAGCAGCACCTTTACTGCGTCCTTAACCTCCCAACTCATTGGGAAGTAGCTTAGTCCAGCCCTAAGATAGTCCTCCCGATTAGCAATCATCACGCTCCAGACATGAAGCGGTAGCCAAGCACCAATAAGAACACATAAAAGCAATATTTCCCAGCTAAAGGTAGGCTCAATGGCAAACCATCCCATAAGAACCGGGGCACAACCAGCGAGCATACCCTGTGGGAAAACACATGTCCATCTCTTTCGCCAGACTACAGCGGCTATAATGCCGATTATATCAAATAAAAAGCAGAGTGGGTGCAGTTGCCAGGCTAGAGCCAAACCAACAATAACCAAGCCTATAGTCAAGGGTAATACCTTTTCCGGTGGGTAAATGCGTTTTGAGGGCAAGGCTCTACGCTTGGTGCGCTGCATCCTGGCATCAACATCACGGTCTAAATAATTGGTTAATCCGTTAGCCCCAGCACTGGCTAATAGAATCGTCAGGGCGATAAGGAGCAACCTTAGTGATAGGTGTCCGTTACCGGCGATGATAGCTGCACAGATACCGATAAAGGTTAGCAGGCTGCTCTGGCGGGGCTTTAATACCTCAATATAGTTTCTAACTACAATTAGTGAATCTCCCAAGGTGTAGTATGTGCCTCGTCCAAATAACCTTGCAGAATGAGCGCCGCGGCTATGGCATCGTACCTAACTTTTTCTCTGGTTTTTTTGCGATTAACCGCTTGTCTCAGGAGCTTAGCCGATACCGTTGTCAAACGCTCATCCCTAAACTGCACCGGAACTTCGGTATGCTCGCATAGTTTCTGGGTAAAGGTTTTTACCTTCTCAGCTTGCTTACCTATACTACCATCCATAGAGCGTGGCAGACCGACGATAATTTGCTTAACCTGTTTCTGACTAATAATACTGGTAATAGCCTCTATATCTAGTCTCTCATCTTTGCAGTTGATAATGGTAAGCGGACTAGCTAATATACCCTCAGGGTCACTGAGAGCTACCCCAATCCTCTTATCTCCAATATCGAGTCCTAAGCTACGCATATCTGCCAATCTATATTAGGTTTTTCACCAGCCGAAGAGCTTCATCTAATTTATCTTTATACCTGCCACCTGCCTGGGCAAATTGGGCTTTGCCACCACCACTGCCCCCGGTCACCTTAGCCACTTGTTTTATTATTTTGCCGGCATCATAACCTCTAGCTACCAAATCTGGAGTTACTGCAGCTAGAAAAGCCGGCTTGTCTTCGTAAACTGTACCCAGAACTACCACCGCACTTTTTAGTTTCTCCCTGAGTAAGTCACTCATCTCCCGTAGAACCTGGGGCTGGACAGACGGCACCTTGGCTGCCAATACAGTTACCCCGTTAACTACCTCCACCTGACTTAGCAGAGACTCAGCTTCTTTCTTAGCCAGTTCCCTCTCAAAAGCCAGGGCTTTCCTGCGCTCTTTATCCAGTTCGGTAATCAGACTGGACACCTTATCCTGAGCACCTTCTGGGGAAATTCCTAGAAGTTGGGCAATCTTATCCAATCTAGAAAAATAACTATCAATAAACGCCTCATCCCCTCTCCCGGTAACGGCTTCAATGCGGCGCAGTCCGGCACCAATACTACTTTCGTCAATAATGTGAAAGAAGCCAATCTCCCCGGTTGAAACGACATGGGTACCGCCACATAGCTCAGCACTAATTGCCGGCTTACCAATTTTAATTACCCGGACTTTATCGCCATACTTTTCATCAAACAGGGCTATAGCCCCCTCCGCTATCGCTTGTTTATATGGAATCTCCTCGTCATCTACTGCCAGGTTCTGACGGATTTTTTCGTTGACAATATGTTGTATTTCTTGTAATTCTTCCTTTGTCATTGCTATCAGGTGAGAGAAGTCAAACCTAAACCGATCGGGAGCTACCAGTGAACCCCTTTGCTGAACATGCTCACCTAAAACTTGGCGAAGGGCATAATGAAGTAAGTGGGTAGCGGTGTGATTGCGGGCAATATCAAGCCGTCGTTCTCTATCCACCTCAGCCTCAACTTCGTCCCCTACAGTTAAACTACCCTCAGTAACATAGCCCTGGTGGACAATAATATCCGGGGGGACTCGGACAGTGTTGGTAACCGAAAAACGCCCTGTAGGACTCCGTATCTCCCCGGTATCACCTACCTGCCCTCCCATCTCACCATAGAAAGGGGTAGATGCTAAAATCAGGCTTGCCTCTTGCCCTTCTTGTATCCTCTCCGTGGCTTCATTACCCACTAAGAGCCTAACAATATTAGATTTATGCTCAAGGCTGTGATAACCAGCAAATGGTGTTACCTCAATATTAAGCTGGTCGTGTAATCCGATTGCTTCCTTCAGATTTACTTCAAATTTCTGTGCTGCCTTGGCTCTCTCCCGCTGCTTCTCCATTTCCCTTTCAAAGCCATCTAAATCTATGGTAAAGCCACGCCCAGCCGCAATCTCTTTAGTCAGCTCTAAAGGAAAGCCGTAGGTATCATACAAGCGGAAGGCATCTTCGCCTGAGATTCTATTCTGCTTCTTACTACTGGCTTTTTCAATGATTTCGTCCAGTAGTTCGAGACCGGTGTTGAGAGTTTCTCGAAATTTAGCTTCCTCAGTTTCGACAACTTGATAAATGGAATTCTGCCTTTGCCGTAATTCTGGATAAACATTAGCCATACTACCGACTGTTGCCCCAGCTATCTGTGTGAGAAAAGGTTTTTCTAAACCGAGTCTTCTGCCGTAAAGGGCAGCCCTGCGTAACAATCGTCTAAGCACATAACCACGCCCCTCATTGCTGGGCATCACGCCATCGGCGATAAGAAACGTTAAGGCACGTCCATGCTCAACTACGACCCGCATAGCTTTATCCACTTCATCGTTTGAACCGTAATTCTTTCCTATAAATTTGGAAATATTATCTATGAGCGATGCAAATAGTTCGGTTTCATAGACGGAGGTTTTACCCTGCATTACGGCTGCTGTTCTCTCTAAGCCCATGCCGGTATCAATACCCGGTTTCGCCAATAAGGTGCGGTGCCCGTCACTATCCTGGTTATACTGAGGGAATACCAGGTTCCAAATCTCGAAAAAACGACCACAGTCGCAATTTGGAGCACAAGAAGTCTTCCTACAGCCAAACTCTTCTCCAAAGTCATAGTGAATTTCGCTGCATGGTCCGCAGGGTCCGGAATTACCGGCTGGTCCCCAGAAGTTATCCTGCTCACCAAATCTCAGTATTCTTGGCTCAGGAACACCCAGTTGTCGCCAGTAGCGGAAAGACTCTTCATCATCAAGGAAGATGGTTATCCACAGGCGTGAGGGGCTAAGCCCCAATTGCTGGGTTACAAATTCCCACGCCCAGTTAATAGCCTCTTGCTTAAAGTAATCACCAATACTAAAGTTGCCCAGCATCTCAAAAAAGGTAAGATGGCTAGAGTCGCCCACCGATTCAATATCAGTGGCGCGAAAGCACTTTTGGCATGATGCCAGACGGCGATTAGGCGGCAAGGCTTCCTCTAAGAAGTAAGGCTTAAACTGCACCATCCCGGCGCTGGTAAGAAGTAAAGTGGGGTCACCTTGAGGTATCAAAGAGGAGCTGGGAATAACTTTATGCCCTTTACTCTCAAAGAAGCTCAAAAATGCTGCCCGAATTTCATCACTGGTCACTTATTGCCCCCGCTCAGCGATTATTTACCTATGATTTTAGTGTAAGTTATACTAGCTGTCAATGAGCATATGGCAGGAGCGAAGAGCATACCCTTTCTCAGGGCGAGTTTCTCACATTGCTCCGGGTAATTGACCGGCGATGCACCAAAATTTAGAATATGGTTAGGGAATTCGCATTAATTAAAGGATAGGAGGAGATAAGTAATGCGTATTGTCTTGATAGGGCAAGCAGCCTTTGGTGAAAAAGTCCTCCAGGCACTGATGAAAAAAGGGGAAGAGATTGTCGGCGTTTATACGCCTCCTCATACTCCGGCAAAGGCGAACCCACTTAGGGAATTGGCAGTTCAATTGAGTATACCAATCTTTCAGCCAAAGGAGATGCGAGCCCCAGAGGTCTATGCCCAGTATATTGAGCTTAAGCCAGACCTGAACATTATGGTTTATGTAACCGATATTCTACCTGAGAGTATCCTAAACCACCCTAGGTTGGGGTCAATTCAGTACCATCCCTCATTACTGCCGAAGCATCGAGGTGGCAGCGCCATTAACTGGGCTATCATCAATGGTGAGACTAAGACAGGCGTTACTATTTTCTGGCCTGACAAAGGGATTGATACAGGACCTATCCTGTTGCAGAAGGAGGTGGAGATTTCTCCTGATGATACCATGGGGTCGCTCTACTTTAATAAACTTTCCCCATTAGGGGTAGAGGCATTAATGGAGAGCATTGAGTTGATTAAAAAGGGCATAGCTCCACGAATCCCTCAAGATGAATCACAAGCTAGTTATGAAGGGCTATGTACTGAAGAGGATGCTGCCATTAACTGGCTTCAGCCGGTAACAAAAATCTACAATCTAATTCGGGGCACTAATCCTCGACCGGGAGCAATAAGCCATTTTCGGGGTAAGCGATTCAAAATCTTTGACTCAGAATTACTTGCCGGGGGTATGGATGGCTTACCCGGCGAGATTGTTGACATTACTAATCAAGGATTTGCGGTAGCTGCTATAAATGGGGCTATCCTTGTCAGGCGGGTGCAAGTAGAAGGCTTTCCTAAAATAGCAGCGCCAGAATTTGCTAATCAAGTGCGCTTGAAAGTAGGAGACAGGCTTGGTGAATAGGATGCCCAGTAGGCGCTAACTAGGTAGGTAAGAACCTTCATCCTGTCCTACCGCCTAATTTTGTTGAAGGGCAAAGATAGCCGCCCCGAGCACTCCAGCATCATCACCAAGTTGGGCAGGAACTATACACACTGCCTGAGCTGATAGTGAGAAGGCTCTTTCCCTTACTACCTGCCTAGCTGGATTAAGCAAAAGGTCTCCCATTTTTGCCATCCCGCCACCAAGAATAATCATTTCCGGATTAAAGATATTGACCAAGTTTACCATGCCTACCCCCAGATAGGTTGCCGCCTTTGAAATAACCTCCAAGGCTAGAGAATCTCCACCCTGAGCTGCCAGTGATACCTCTTCGGCAGTGATATTTTCTATCTTACCCTCTACAATCTCGGTAAGAGAAGACTTTTCCCCTTGACTGATACGCCTTATGGCTTCTTTAGCCACTGCCGTTCCCGAGGCTAGTGTTTCCAAGCAGCCAATGTTGCCGCAGTTACACCTTGGTCCGTTAACATCAATGGTCATATGCCCTATCTCTCCAGCACTACCACATAGACCAGTGTATAACCTGCCATTAATGATAATGCCACCGCCAATACCAGTGCTCACTGTGAGGTAAATGAGATTATTTACCCCCTTCCCAGCACCAAAGTGGTATTCGCCTAAGGCGGCGGCGTTAGCATCGTTTATTAGGAAGGTATTAACCCCGTGTTTTTCCCTTACAATATCCCTCAATGGGATATCATGCCAACCGGGAAGGTTTGGTGATGAGGTTATCACCCCCCTGTCAAAATCAATCGCTCCAGCAGCAGCAATGCTTATGCTGCCTAGTTTAGATGACTCTATATTTCTTAGGCTAAGGAGGTGGTCTATAGCCAAAAATATCCTATTGATTACTGACTGTGGTCCCTCATCAGCTAAGGTAAGAGAGTACTCCCTAGCTATCATCTGACCTTTGTTAGAAATAATGGCGGCAATTATCTTGGTGCCACCCAGGTCTACGGCTAAAACCGGTAGTTCCTGCTTTTTAATTTCCTGCATACTAAATACTACCATTCACTATCGTCTTACTTACATATAGCCTAACATCTTCCCAATCCTGGCGTAACTCTCCTTCAATTCATATTCAGGCTTCATCGCATATAGCCTAGGTAATCTAGAACCATACTCGTCAACGCGTCTAAGTCCCAATAGCAAATCCTCCAACTTTCCCTTCGGAACTGTGAATATCATTTCGTCATCTCCAGCCATTGCACGATAGCGATCGCCACGGCACGGCACAGCAATTTGACATTCTCCACTTTGTATTACTGGCACAACGGCATAAACACAAGCGGCATGGCTGGACAAGCTACATTTAAGGTTAAACCCTTCTTTGTATTCCCTCCCTAAAAGTAGCAGGCTCAATTGAGGTGAATCACAATAAATCATAACCGCATCAGGTTCAAAATTAGCTGTCGTTAATAAGGCTGAGGCTACACCTATATACTTGCCAGATTCTAGGCGAGGAAATTCACGAGCATAATTACTACCTGCCTCCAAAGTCTCCACATCCTCGGGAAAACGATTATGTCCCTCCAAGAAATATTCCGGTGCTTCTGCCAATCCATAACCTACCACCGGTTCAAAACACCACATGTCCTCCTTTAGCTCGGCCATTACTGCTCCTCCCCGACGCGACATTGAAAAACATTGGCAAAGCGACAGGTGGTGACCCAAATCCCTCATTGGCCTAATTGCTCCCTCAGGGATGTCTCCTTCTTTTTCCAACAATTTCACTGCTAAAGGGAAGGTTTTTAGCCGCAACCGCTTTTCAAGTTCCTCTCCATATGCGTGCAAATCATTCGGTCTCATCGTATTACTACCTCCTTGCACTTACTCAAAAAGCGTAACACAGTTTATCAAGCCTATCAAGCGGGGTAAATTACCTAACCTTGCCTCGTTGGCATAGTTCGGCAATCAGAATATTGAGAGCAAGCTCACCATCATATTTTCCTGTCTTAATAGAAAGGTCAGCTTCTAAAAGTTTGTTGTATGCTTGCTTAAGCCGCTCCCAAGAATACCTGCCAGCCTGCTCTAATATCTTACCCAAAGCAAACTCTGAGGTTAAGCCCAGCTTACTCTGAATCTCTAATTTAGGTTTCCCCTGCTTTCTTAGCTCTTTAGCTCTAACTATCATCTGAACTTGCCGGGATAGCATAACCAGAAGATAGGCAGGGGCAGCTCCCCTTTGCAGTAACTGCTGGAGCGATTGTTCGGCTACCCCAGCTTTAAACTCAAGGATAGCATCAACCATAGCAAAAACATTAGCCTGCTGGGCATAGCTTACTACCACCTTAACATCCTCTTCCTCAATGCGGCGACCTGAAGTAAATAGGACTAGCTTATTAATTTCATTGCTCATAATCCATAGATTGCCGCCCACAAGTTTAGTCAGTAAGTCTACTGCCTGGGGGGATATGCTGCCACCTTCCTCCGTCACACGCCTTTGAATCCACTGACGCAGCCTAGCCTCTCTCAGTAGAGGGAAAGACCTTATCTTTGCCTTGTCCGAAAGCTCCCTGAACAGAGGGTTATTGCTTCTTATTCTACCTTCTATTAATACTAATATTGTGCTATCAGGGAGCTTACCCATATAGGCGGCTAGTGATTTATACTCATCCTGTTGGTCGGTTACCGGTTTGGTTTTCTTCTGGCGCCTGGATTTGCCCCTGGGTTCAAAGCGCTCCAGTAGCCCCTTGACGATGACCAGGCGTCTTTCAGCCAGAAAGGGCACTGTCTCACAAACGGTTCTTAGTTGGTCTAATGTCACTTGTTGACCATCAAGGGTAGTGGTATTAGCCGCTAAAATTGCCTGGTCACCTAAACCTCTTTTTATTCCCTCAAACGACTGGTAAAGGGAAAAATCATCCTGACCTAATAATATATATAACAAGGTTGGCTCTCCTATTTATAAGCCTCACCATTTTACCACACCGCCGATCTACCTCGTAACCTGACTTAGGGATTTTTAGTTGATTAACCAATCCCTATTGAAGGATGCTCATATAAAGAGTAAAATAAATAATAAATAACTTGCCGGCCGGCACTGCCGGGGCTAAGAGGAGAGATATAATGCCAGAACAACCTGAGGAAGTAAAGAAGGTGGCGGATTATGCCGCTGACATGACGCTCCCGGCTAAGTTGAGAACTGACGCTATCGAACAGCTCGGCAACATATCCACCCGTGAAGCCTTCCTCGCCTTGCTGGACCTGGCCGCCAACGAAGGGCTAATTGTCAAAGAAAGAGACCTTGCCCTCAAGCAAGCCAGAGAAATACTTAAAAAGACAAGGCATTAATAATCTTAGCTCAATAAGAAGACATGCGGTTAGACTAATGAGTGTTAATATTGGCATCATAGGGCTAGCTAAAAGCGGCCGGACAACCATTTTTAATGCTCTAACCAAAGGCAAGGCTGATACAAGAAGCTATATTCAAGAAGGCTTAGCCCCGCATATCGGGATAGCTAAGGTTCCAGAGCCCCGCCTTAAGATATTAGCCGATTTGCTTCACCCCAAGAGGGTGGTTCCCGCTGAGGCAACATATGTTGATATAGGTGCTTCAGTCAAGGGTTTGGCTAAGGACACGGGCATAGGCGGTCAACTCCTGACTCAGCTTAGCAATGTAGATGCTCTTATTAATGTAGCCCGAGCCTTCGTTGACGAAAGCATACCCCATATTGAAGGCAGTCTGGATATAGAGCGGGATATTGCCACTATGAATTTGGAGCTTGCCTTTTCTGACTTAGCCATTATGGAGAGAAGACTGGAGAGAATAGACATATCCTTGAAAGGGGCAAAACAGCCTGAGCGCCAAGTTCTTCTCCATGAGCAAGAGATGCTAACCAGGATTAAGACTGATTTAGAAAAAGAGGTGCCCACTCGGGAACTAAGTCTAACTACTGATGAAGCCAGAACTATTGCCAACTACCAGTTTCTTACTGCCAAGCCGCTATTAATAGTGGTCAATATTGGGGAAGAGCAGCTATCGCAGGCAGGAGCTTTGGAAGCCGACCTGAACTCGCGTTATTCCCGACCAAAGTGTCGCGTTATTACCCTCTGCGGCAAGCTGGAAATGGAGCTGGCTCAACTAGATAATAGTGCTGCTGAAGAATTACGCACCGGGTTCGGTCTGAAAGAATCCGGGCTTGACCGCGTTATCAAACTATCCTACGAATTGTTAGGGCTAATCTCGTTTTTCACTATAGTCTCAGGTGAAGTTAAAGCCTGGTCTATTCCAAGTGGCACCAATGCTCATAAAGCGGCTGGTAAAATCCACTCTGACATGGAAAGGGGCTTCATTCGGGCAGAGGTAATCAGTTATGATGACCTGGTGAAGTGCGGTAGTCTATCTGAAGCACGCAAGAAAGGGCTTCTCCGTCTGGAGGGCAAAAACTACATAGTCCAGGATGGCGATGTAATTACCTTCCTGTTTAATGTTTAGTAGGCGAATCGGTTAATTGGCACAACTCAATAATGGGCACTTTAAGTAGTGGGGTGTATTTGTCAAGAGCCTCTCTTTATTGAACACTTCTCAGATTGTTGGAAACATTCGACCAGATGTTAAGGCTCCTTGCTTTTCAGAAGCTGTATTACGGCTTTTAGCTTATTCAAATCTATCAGGAGGATGGAGGCCATATTTTTTCTTTGTAATCAAATTCTTCCTTTAACTGAGTAAATGTCGATTGCGTGGAATCTATCTTTTGTGGATTATCATGAAGTTCTAATAGTTTAGATTTAGCTCTATCCATCTCTTGGATAATACGTGGTTGGCTTAGCAAGTCTTCATCTAAGGTCTTATAATCAAGTTCATGCAACCACAGGTTAAGATTTTTACGTATTTCATCTATAGCTAGCACAATGGCATCTTTTGTTTCTCGTGTCCCGAGTTCTTGTTTTGTCTTGCTGCCATCAGCAGCAATCATATCGCGGTGTATAAAGCCATGGGCTTGGTCATAGCGCACGACTGGCCGCCATTGCTCCTTGCCATCTATGATGCTGCGTATTTCCACTTGTATTACGAATCCTGTTACAAGGTTTTTATACACGCGGAATAGGTTCCTTAGAATGACGCGGGTTTCCTTGTCCACCGTGAGAAACAAAAGGAAATGCCGCTCATTATCTCTTGGGTGAGAAAATTCAACGTCTAGACAAGCTCGCTTAAAATCACGGACCGGAGTGTTTACGCAAGTAATCTGTATTTCATTTGAGTCGAACCATGTAATGATGGGTTGTGATACATCTTTTATTCCCTTATCTTTAAGGAAATATCCTACACGTAAGATTCGCCCCAAGTTGTCATAGTCATGCACAAGGGCAATGTCCTTATTCGCTGACACTGCTTCTTGAACGGCCCGAATTAGACCTGGGCCTTTGATATCATAGCGAGTTTCAGTCATTTACGTAACCTACTACCAATAGATAATTTTACCACATTTAAGTCAGAATTGACTTCCCGCTTAACTCTTAGCCATTTCGTTCAACATATTTCAAACCTAATGGGGTGTCTAAGAGGGGCTTCGCCCCTCTTTTTTAATATCCTCCCCCTCTCCTTCAAAGGAGAGGGGGATAAAGGGGGTGAGGTAGACCCCGAAATGGCTTGTTTCGGGGTAGATAAATAATCTTTTAATTATGCTAAAATAAGCTGTCCATTCTGAATGTAACGAAGTGGAATGAAGAATCTGGGATTCTTCGCTACGCTCAGAATGACAAAGGAAATAAGTAGACAAGGTCATTATTCACAGAAGTGGAGAAGTATACTACCTGAGGAGCTTGGTAAATGATTCCCATTAAGCTAAGAATGCGCAATTTTATGTGCTACCGGGATAATGTGCCATCACTCCCTTTTGATGGTATCCACACCGCCTGTATTTCTGGTGATAATGGCAACGGTAAGTCAGCTCTGATTGATGCTATGACCTGGGCACTGTGGGGGCGAACCAGAGCTAAAAGTGATGACGACCTCATTCATTCAGGTCAG
>SDBU01007296.1_pt1 | contig 12768 bp, 13 predicted proteins | sample 2277071 | NCBI WGS metagenome assembly SDBU01 (sample SAMN10397929, study PRJNA504765) | marine sediment metagenome | isolation source: marine sediment core GS08_GC12, 126 cmbsf | place: Arctic Ocean: Gakkel Ridge, Loki's castle | collected 2008 | reverse complement strand
GACTAATGCCATTAATCATACAAAAGTTTACTCTTTTTTTAAAAAACATTATATTATTTTTTTTAAAAATAGTCAACATTATGTCTAATGATTTTGTTTGGAGAGCTGGTAGAAGTTGTGTCTTTAAAAATTTTGTTCATGTTGTCTTTATTGCTAAATATCGACAAAATATTTTATAGGAAGAAAAAGAGATAAAGAAAAAAAAAATGGCTCGCTTAACCCTCCCCTAAAGGAAAGGGAATGCGCGAGCTTTTATTCAAAAAATTTGCATCCTTAAATTTTTATTCTTTTTCTGATTTATGATCTGATCCGAAGCCACAAGTTCCTTTTGAAAAAAGAAAACTAATTCCCCAGATACCTGCTAAACCAATAATAATATAGGCAATTCTTGCCCATGTTGATTGATCTGATCCGAAAACATCTTGAATAACATCATATTGAAACGCTCCCCAAAGCCCCCAATTGATAGCTCCAACTAAGATAAGAAGCAATACAATAAAACGAATTATTCTCATTTAAACCCTCCGATAAGTTAATAAAATAATAATTACCTTTTTTAAAAATAGTAAAAAAAAAAAAATTCCTTGTCATTATTTTTTTTTACTATCAATGAGATGAGATTGACTTTTTTCATGAAAATATGTAATAATAACCTCTAAATTTTAAGGTTTTAACATGTCAAAGTTTGATAAAGAATCACTACAGAATCTACAAGATCTTTGTAAAATAAAATTAAATGAAAAAGAGATAGGAAAATTTGCAGAAGATCTAAAAAAAATAATTGATTATGTAGAGCAATTAAATGAGGTAGATACAAAAAACATCGAAACTTGCAACTATATTTTAATGGATTTTCAAAAAAATGTATTTAGAGAAGATGAAGTTAAAAATACTTTAGATAAAAATAGATTTTTAGAAAATGCACCAGATCAGATAGCTTCTATGATAAAAGTTCCACAAATTCTTTCAAAAAAATAGGCATATAAATGTATAAAAAATCTGCAATAGAGATTCGAGATCTGTTTTTAGAAAAAAAGATATCGGCTATTGAAATCACAAAATATTTTTTAAATCGGATTGAAAAATATGATAAAGATCTAAATTGCTATATAAATGTTTTAAAAGATAGAGCGTTCAAAAAAGCAAATGAGTTAGATCAAAAGCTAAAAGAGAATAAATTTGTTGGTAAACTTGCCTCTATTCCAATAGCGATAAAAGATAACATGCATATTTTAGATGAGATCACGACATGTGGCTCTAAATTTTTAACTAATTACAAAGCTGTTTTTAATTCTACTTTAGTAGATCTTTTAGAAGAGCAAGGCGCAATAATTATTGGAAAGACAAACTTAGATGAGTTTGCAATGGGATCATCTTGTGAAGATTCTAGTTTTTTTCCTACAAAAAATCCTTGGAATTTAAAGTGTGTCTCTGGAGGATCTTCTGGAGGAAGCGCAGCGAGCGTAGCAGCGAGGCTCACTCCTATTGGTTTTGGATCAGATACTGGAGGTTCTGTAAGACAACCTGCTGCATTTTGTTCGACGGTTGGCTACAAGCCGACTTATGGTAGAGTATCTAGATATGGTCTTGTTGCTTTTGGATCATCTTTTGATCAAATAGGCCCTATTGCTACAAATTCAAAAGATATCGCTCTTATTATGGAAGTTATTGGAAAACACTGCCCAAAAGATTCAACAAGTTTAAAGCTGCCTTTAGAGACTTACTTAGACAACATGCCAACTTCTTTTGAAAATATCAAAATTGGTATCCCCTATCATTTTTTAGAACAGCTAAAACCTCAAGTTCGAAAAAACTTTGATGATGCAATAAATATTTTAACACAAAAAAAGGTTCAGATTATTGATGTTGATTTAGATATATTGAAATACTGCCTTGCTGTTTATTATATTATTGCCACGGCTGAAGCATCGACTAATTTAGCTAGATTTGATGGGATTAGATATGGAAAACGCTCTAAAGAGGCTAAAACTTTAAATGAAATTTACGAACTTTCTAGAGAAGAGGGTTTTGGAGAAGAGGTAAAAAGAAGAATTATGTTAGGAACATATGTTTTATCTTCAGGCTACCTTGATGCTTATTATAAAAAAGCGCAAAAAGTTAGAACTTTGACCATCAAAGCCTTTGAAAAGGCTTTCGATAATTGTGATTTTGTTGCTATGCCAACAGTCCCATCTTCTTGCTTTGAAATTGGCTCTATTAAAGATCCAATTGAGATGTATTTGCAAGATCTATTTACTGTACCAGCAAATATAGCAGCTATCCCCGCAATCACCGTTCCATCTGGATTTGATAAAGATCAAAAGCCTCTCGGCTTTCAAATGTTTGCGCCAGCATTAGATGATGTAAAACTGGTTCAGTATGCATCTTTAGTAGAAGAGACATTTAAATTAACTCAAAAAATTCCACCTTTATTTGATAAGGAGTAGAAAAATGGTAGATGATACAGCGTTTGATATGTGGGAGACTGTAATTGGTCTTGAAGTGCATGTGCAGTTAAATACAAAATCAAAACTTTTTAGTTCGGCTGCTAATCGTTTTGGAGATGAGCCTAATACTAATCTCTCAGAAGTATGCACAGGCCAGCCAGGAGCTATGCCTGTTATTAATAAAGAAGCTGTAACAAAGGCAATCCGATTTGGGCTTGCTGTAAATGCAAAAATTTCTAAACTAACAACATTCGATCGCAAATCCTATTTTTATCCAGATAGCCCTAGAAACTTTCAAATCACGCAATTTTATCATCCTATTATAACAAAAGGTTCTGTTGTTAGCGATGTTGGAGGCGAGACTAAAAGATTTCAGATAAGTGAAGCGCATTTAGAAGATGATTCAGCGATGTTAAAACATTTCGATACTTTTGCAGGTATCGATTATAATAGAGCTGGCACTCCCCTTTTAGAGATCGTATCTGAGCCTTGTATGCGATCCGCAAAAGAGGCTGCATCTTATGCGATGGCAATTAGATCCATCATGCAATATATAGATGCATCTGATTGTTCAATGGAAGAGGGGTCTTTAAGAATTGATGCGAATGTATCTGTAAGGCCAAAAGGAGAAACAACTCTTAGAACTAAAACAGAGATAAAAAACATAAACTCTTTTAATTTTTTGCAGCTTGCAATTGATTCAGAAATCAGACGTCAAATAAAATTATATGAACAAAATCCCCACTTGCCGTTTGATGAAGTTATATCATCTGGAACCTACAGATGGGATATGCAAAAAAAACAAACTGTTTTAATGCGAAAAAAAGAAAGGGCTGAAGATTATAGATATTTTCCGGAACCAGATCTAGTACCGATTATTATTACCGATGAAGATATTGCAAAAATCGAAAGTGAGATGCCAGAGCTTCCGCATAAACGTTTTGAAAGATATATCAAAAAATTAAATCTTACAAAATATGATGCATCGATTTTAATAACAGATAAAAAGCTCTCGGATTATTTTGAAAAAGCATTAGCTAATTGTAAAAACGCAAAACTACTTTGCAATATTCTAACTATAGAATTTTTGGGTAAGTTAAAAGAGAAAAACACAACGTTATTTAAAATTAACATAGATCCTATGCATATAGCTAAACTTGTAAACTTAATAGATTCTCAAACGATTACTGGTAAAATTGCAAAAAGCGTTATTGATGATATGATAAAAGATCCAAAAAAAGATCCTGAAAAAATAGTAAAAGAAAACCCAAACTATCAACCTCTCACAGACGAGAGCCAAATAGAAAAAATCGTAGATCAAGTATTAAAAGAAAATCCGACATCTATAAAAGATTATTTAAATGGAAAAGAAAAAGCTTTAGCATTTTTAGTTGGTCAAGTTATGAAACTAACTAAAGGAAAAGCATCTCCTGGTATTGTGAATAAGCTAATTTTTCAAAAAATAAAAAAAGAAAAATAAGATTAAATAGCCTTAAAAAATACATGATCAAAATGAAGCCTACTGCAGAAAAGTCACGACTAAACTGCAGCAACCTTCAGAATAGTCATACTTAAACACTTAATAAACAAAAATTTATCTATTTAGGGCGACATAAATTCATTTTTTATGAATTCTGAAAATATGTTTTTTAGATTTAAAAGATTTTATGACAAATATGCAATCAGATTGCATATTTGTCATATTTTTTGTTTGAACTTCGGCTAGAAATTTTTCCCCAGCTTGAATTTTAAGCTCAAGTTTTATCAAAACTGCAAATGAGCTTACAAATTTTACCATCTTTATCCCATGTGATTACATCAAGTCCGGTGATTATTTTGTTATCTAAAGTGATTTTAAATCTTATACAAATTCTATTAATATAATCAGAATGTTCAAATACCTTTATTATTTCGTATGCAACTTTATTTGTTTTATCAAAAAGATCTTTATGGATTTTATAAAGCGCATTTTTTCCATTTATTTTATTATTTGGATCTTGAAAAAATATTCAAGGTCTTGGATGAAAATTTTCAAAAGCTTTTTTCAAGTGAGCTTTAGAGATATGCGTATATTTATCAGTAGTTGAAATATCTTCATGTCCCAGCATATCTTGAATGAGTCTTAGATCTGCACCATTTTCTAAAAGATGTGTGGCAAATGAATGTCTCAAAGTATGAGGAGATATATTTTTTTTGATATTAGCTTTTTTAGCATAGAATTTGATTCTATTATAAATGGTAATTCTATCGATTTTTTTTCCATTTTTTGAGATGAAAAGATAATCGATGTTTTGGATTTCATTTCTAAAATTTACAAGATAGTGATCGATAGCTTCAATTGCTTTTTTGCCAATAGGGACTATTCTTTGTTTTTTACCTTTTCCTGTAACTTTTATAAAATTATCTGAGACATCTAATATTTTGAGATTTGAGCTCTCTGTAACTCTAATGCCTGTTGCATATAAAATCTCTAAAATGGCTCTATCTCTAGCACCTATAAAATCATCTATTTTAATTTGCTTTAATAGAGATTCAACTTCAGAGCAGGTTAAAACAGCTGGTAGAAACTGCCAAATTTTTGGAAGATCTAAATATCTTGTTATATCTATTTTTATTACATTTTCTTTTTTTAAAAATCTAAAAATGACTTTTATTGCAATAAAGCTTCTATAAATTGAAGAAGCTGCATATTTAGTTTTTAAAAAGCTTAGATACTCTACGATGTGGTTTTGCGTTACATCTTGAAATCTATCAATTGCTTTTTTTTTCAAAAAATCATGAAAATATCTAATATCTCGATGGTATGCTTCTACTGTATTTTTAGAGAGAGCTTTTTCTGTTTCAATGTATGCTAAAAAGCCATTGATTTGAAAATTTATATCTTGCATGTATAGTATTTTTTATTTTCACTATAACAAAGCTTTTCAAAAAAAAAGAAATTTAAATTGCGTTTTCTGCTAAATAGCCTATTTTTTTCGCTAATTTGCCTTTAGAATCTTCTTTATCAATTTTTGTAATATGAGATCGATAAAAACTAGCTCCTTGAAGATATACAAATAAAGCTGCAGATATTGCTCCTGGAATTAATACTGGATATGTAAATCCAAAAAGCAAAATAATGAAAATTTCTATAGCTTGAAGAAATGATGCTATAGCATATAAGGTATTATCATGAATAGCTAAACCATTTTTAAATTGGACTCTTTGAATAATTTTATTTGTCTTTTCAACGCTCAGAATAGTTTGATTTTTTAAAATCTTATTTACATCTTTTTGAATTACATTAGCTACATTTGAGCCTACCCTTCTTTCAAATCTTTTGATTTTTGTTAAAACTCTATTTTTTATTATTTGGTGTACAATCTTTTGAAGGGTTTCATCAGTTTCATTTGGATTGTTTTTTCTTACATTTTTTAAAATTTTATAAGCTTCTATTTTTGATACTTGAATTTTACTTTTTAAAAACCTTAAAGCTGCAAGTTTTTTATCCTTTTCACTTAAATTTGGATTGTTTAAATAGGCCTTGAATTTACTTTTAAATTGCAAAGCTTTTATATCAAAATAGCCATATCTACCCATAGCATATAGAGTAACGAATATAAATATTGAAAAAGCAATGCTTGTAAGAATGGTTTTAAAAGCTAATCTAGCTACTGATGTAATCAATTTTGCTGCCCAATCAAATGAACCACTAACCGCCCAAATCAGGTTTCTATAAATCTTATGTCTTCCATCTCTAATTCCTTCTGTATCTCCTATTTTTTTAGCATCAATAAAATTATCAATTCCATTAATAAGTCCAAAAAATCCGACTATAAATCCAAGCCAATCATCCCATCCTTTTATTTTATCTAAAAAACTCCAATCAGCTTTGATATTCAAAACATCAAATATTTTACCAAATGCACTTTGAATATCACTTATCCAAACAGCCCATAGAGACCATTCAGTATCAGCTTTTATTAATCCTTTAAAATATTTAATAGGAATTTTTTTTATATCTGAAGGACTAGATTTAACAATTCTTTTATTTGCTATTTCTATTCCACTTTTAACAAATTTTTTATCTGAGTTTTGTAGATGCAAAACATCTTTGTGTTTTAATGCATTTGTATTTAATAAAAAGGTTTTACTCTTTTTAGCTACCTTTTTAAATGCTTTTTGAATTTTACTATCTTCAATAGCCTTAAAATCTTTTTCCCAACCCAAGCTGTAGCATAACTTTTTGTTTTTAACCATCAAAGATATTCTAGATGCTTTTAAATCTTTAATATTTTGATTTATCTCTTTTTTTTGAACAACTTTTGATGCAACTTTATCAATATCTTTTACAAGCTTTTTTGGCAAAGCCTCTAAAGTATCAGACACCAACATCTTATTTCCCCATTTCATGGAGCTTAGATGCGCTGAAGTATTTGCACTATTTGAAGATAAATAATAATTTATTCCCAAACTCATATTCACCTAATACAAAATATTAATTTATTATTAATATAATTATAGCACATTTACAACTATATTAAAATAAACAAGATCTTTTGAATTGCATTAATAATTAATTAAGCATAAACATCTATTACAAAACAAATAAAAATATATTAAATAATAATAATGAATTATTAATAATGAATTATTTTTTTTATAAGAAAAACAACTGAACTATCCTAAAATAGCTGCAAACTTGCCCAAAATATCTTTTATAACTTCTAACTTATTTTGATCAGCATTAAAATTATAAATTCTATCTTTTGGATAATGTTTTAAAACTTTTGTAGTATCGTTTAAGTATATATCCATTCTTTTTTGCAAAATCTTCTCATCAACATCATCCAATCTTTTCTCAATTAGAGCTCTATTTTTTAATCTATCAATCAATTTTTTAACATCTTTCATCTCTAAAACAATGATATATTCAACTGAAATATACTTCTCTAACAGAATCGCTTGCTTCAGAGTTCTGGGAATCCCATCCAACAGCAGAAACTGCTCATTTGGCTTATATTCGCCCTTTTTTATCTTATCTTCAACAAAGCTATGCCAAATATCAATCGTTACATCATCCGGCACAAAAACACCCGCATCTATGAGTTTTTTGATCTGTTTTCCTTTTTCTGTTTTTGGATCAATAGCTCTAAAAATATCTCCAGTCGACACATGAAACACTGTATCTGAATGACTTAAGAACTTGCTGATGGTTCCTTTACCTGATCCCGGAGGGCCATAGATCAAAACTGACTTATACACATTATCCATATTTCAAATCCTTTTTACTTAAGATATTAATTATCTTTGACTTAAGAATCAATAAAAAACCATCCCATTAAATATACTGATAGTCAACCACTTGCAATCTTTATATAAACTTTATAGAATTTTATTGAAATTTTAAAATAAAAACATTATAATTAATATAGATAATTACATAAATAATAACATTTTTTAAAAAAGAGAGATAATTATATGCCTTATGGTTTATTTGGAAAAAAATACCCAAGCCCTAGTACTAGCCCAAAAACACTTCCAGTATCAGAAGAAATAGAACCACCTAAAAAAGAACAAACAATGCCAGTTCAGATCACTTTCGATAATGGCAATGGCAAAAAAATCTATTATATTATAACTAAAGAGCGTGGTGAAAGAGTTGATGATCCAACAGCATCATCACATAAAAGCTATGCTCAGCTTTTCAAAACTACCCTAGAATCGGGAATTTCAGCTCTGCTAAAAAATAATCCTGGATTAAAGATCGGTGACATTAATTTAAAATATATTACAATTAAAGAATATCCCATTGTTGATGGAGAAGATCCAAGGGTTGTTTTAAAATACAAATCTTCTAAAAACGGCAATAAAACCTATACAATTGATATATCTAAAGATCTTAAAATTGATGAAAATACCAAAAATTCAATAAATACAGATATTAAACCTAAATATGAAGCTATAGATTCTGAATTAGATACAGCTCTCTCAACTTATATAACTGCAATGAAAATACTAAGAGGTAGTTTGTCGCCTATGCCTACTAGTAGAACTGATGATGAAGACTATAAGCCTCAACCTATTGAGCTAAATATCTCTACAAAGAAAGAGAAATCGGATCCTATGGTAGATGAGCCTTCTGCAGAGCCATCTCCAGCAGAGCCAGCTAAACCAAAAGAAGATAGCGATTCTGCACCTGCAGTAGCAGCCCCAGACTCTCCTAAAGAACCCGAAAAAGAAGCCCCTATTGAAGATCCATTTGAGAGAACTGACTCAGAGAAAAAATTTGAAAGCATTCCCAATGTGTGTGATGCACGAGAATATTTTACAAAAGCTGTAGAGAAAGCATCTATTCATTGGTAAAAATTACTAGCTACAATAGAAAAAAATAAAAATATACTAGCTGAAAATCCAGCCAAGACTAGAGAGCTTTTTAAAGGCATTAGCAAAGAGAGTAAAATTTTATTAAAACGTTTTTTACTTCTTTTAAATGCTAATATTTCAGTTTTAGCTGATGAAACCCTAGATTTATTGAATCAGCATATTTATCATCCAAATGCTAGCTCAAACTCAACAGCCCAAACAACCTATAATAAGCTTACAACAATTAAGACACCAATCGAACAATTAATGAAGCTTCAAAAAGAAGAAAAAACAGCTGTTACACCTGCTAAAAAATCTTGGCACGGGCTTTGGTAAATCAGATTGAAAGATTTGAAAAAAATCTATTAATAGCTTTATTTTGAATTACTTACGTATATTCTATTAAATACCTATTATCATTTTAGTTTAGTATTTTTTATAGACATAAAAAAAACCCTAACTTTTATTGTTAGGGTTTTTTTGTGAAATTATTCTTGTGTCGATATTATGCTCTTCCGAAAATTCCCAAGAAAGCATTTTTTGCGCCTTCAACAGCTTTTGCTAATAATCCAGCAGCTGGAGCAGCTGGAGCTGGACTAGCGTCAGGAGCTGAAAAAACAGTTCCATTTGCATCAATAAATAAAGTTGCATTTGCTGCTTCAGCTTTTGCTGATTCAGCTGCTGATTCAGCTTCTGCTTTTTCGTAGGCTTGTAATCGTAGCTCGTGGCTAATTTGAGTAATACCTTTTCCAAAATCTTTAGGCTCAATTTGAGTTAAAACAGGTTTTACACTACCTTCAATACTTTTAAATTCAACGTTTAAAAGATTAGCTAAAACAGTTCTAAAAGCTTCTACTTTTGCTAAGTATAGTTTTTCTTGTGAAGAGATAGTATTATCTCTGATCTTCTCTATACTTGCTTTTTCTGCTTTAACACCATCAATTCGCTCAGCATTTACTTCTTTAATTTCTGCTATTTGAGCTTCTTGATTTGCTTTTACGCTTGCTATTTCAGCTTCTTTAGCACTAATTTTACTCTCAATTTGAGCTATTTGGGCTTCAGCTTCAGCTGTTTCTTTCTTACACTCTTCTGGTTTCGTTACCACTTGATCTAGTAAACTTTGCTTTACTTTATCAAAAACGTCTTCTTCTGCTTTGAAAGCAGCGATTTCAGCGTTTAATTCATCAATTTTAGATTTATTTCCGTTGATTACATCTTCAATTTCTAAATCTCTTACTTTTTCTAGACTTGCAACTAATTGATCTTTCTCAACTAGTTGTGATTCAAAACTAGCTTTTGCAAAATCTTCTAAAATTTGGAAATCATTATTATTTCCAGCAGCTATGTTAAAATTTATCTCTTTAAATTGAGCTGAAATTTTATCCTCTCCGCCTAATTCTTTAACGATTTTTGCAAGTAAATCTTTTTGGATTTGCTCAAAAGTTTTTCCTAAAGATTTTGAAGATATTTCAGTCATAGCATCAAAATTTGCATCAAATATTTTTTCTGCATCTTGATTTGTTTTTGTTATATCTTCTAAATTATAGTTTTTCGCAAGTTCTATTGCTTTAGAAGTAATTAACGCTTGATATTTTGCATCAATAGTTTGAACCATTTGAGAAACTAGTATCTCAGAGAACTTATCCCAACTTACAACATTTGCACTTGTAGGATTAGATGGATCAAAATCAGCTAAAATTCCAAATCTTCCATCATTTAAATCAATTCTAAGCGTTGAATCTTCATTTACTGATTGGAATAATTCTGTTACTTCTTTTACATCTGTACCGAATTGAGCAAAGTTAGTATAAGCTTTAACTAGATCTTTGTAAGCATCTTGAAATCTTACTTTATTTGACTCAAAATCAGTTGATTTAGCTGGATTTTGATAAACTCTAGCTATTTCAAAATACTCTGAAGCTGCTTTTACAAAAGCTTCTTTAGCTTCAACTTTACCTTGTTCTCTTATAGCATCAAAAGCTTCTTTAGAATCTGCAACTTTTGCTCTAGCTCTTCTGATTTCATAAATTCCACCAGCTAATGCAGTAGATCCTGCAACAATTGAGCCTGCGATTAAAAGTGGCATTGAATATGCAAAACCAACTCCTATTAAAGCAACCGCTGCTACTAAAGATACGATATAAGCAACTCTGCCTAAATTAGTTTTTGTTTTAAACATTGCAGCTTTTAATGCATAAATTGTTTTATCTTTTAGTTCACTTACTCTTCTAGATGTATTGAAAAGTGCACTTCCAAGACCAAATTTAGCATTAGTTACTTTATCAGCAACATTGCCTTTGAAATCATCAATTCTTCTAGATGTATTAAATAATGCTGAACCAACATCATATTTAGCATTTTTTGCTCTATCAGCAACATTTGCTTTGAACTCACTAACTCTTCTTGAATTGTTACAAAGTTTAGTACCCAAACCACTTTTCATATTAGCATTAACTTGTGATAAATTTGGTGCATTCCAAAGTTTATCTCCTACATTGTATTTCACTTCTGTTAAATTTTTTGGAGAATTCCAAAGCTTATTAGCTACATTATTCTTAACTTCAGATAAAGACCCTGGAATATTCCAAAGTTTTTGCTCTAAGTAATTTCTTACATTGTTAAACATATTTTTTCCTCCTAACCGGACTTTTTTTTAATTAACTTTCTTAATCTATTATTAGATTTAAACTAATCTTGTAAATAGTTTATAACAGCTCGTAATTAATTTCAATAAAATTACGCTATGAAACATAAAATAAATTATTTATATAATTAATAAAAAATTAAATTAACAATATTAAAAACCTCTTTCAGAATCTACTCTGAACTAATATTTTTAATTTTAAAATTTTTAAAATAATTTATACAACTACCAGCTTTTTAGCATATTTTTACAAAAAATTTTAACCTTTATTTTAATTAAAATTTATAGTAAAATAGCATTAAGAGAGAGAATAACATGTTATTAACAAATAGCGTTATTTTCTTTAAAAGAGAACACCATATAACAAATAAATAATTTTAAAAATTAAAATAATATTTATAAATAATAGGTTTTATATGGACAATAAAGGGTTATTAAAAAAAGTCGCTAAATTAGAGAGTCAATTAGATATTTTTGAGACTGAATTTGAGACTTTAAATAAAATTTTGATAAAATGCGGTTTTCCAAATGGAATAGTCACTTTAAAAGAGACTGCTAATCAATTACTTAAGGAAAATCAAATAACATTCGATATTTAAATTTCTTGATAAAAAAACAGTTTTGAAAAATACTCTTATAATATTGATGTATATATAGGAGTATTATTATGGGAAAACTTATCTTCGAAAATAACAATGAAGAAGTTGAAATTGCAGATGGCAGCCCAATAAAAAACGAATGCGAACAAGCGGGAATACCTTTTGCTTGTTCTGAAGGGGTTTGCGGATCTTGTATTATAGAGATAGTAGATGGCATGGAGAATCTATCTGAGCCAACACAAGCTGAAAAAGATTTTCTAGGTGAGATTCAAAATGAAAGACTTGCATGTCAATGTAAGATAAAAAACGGCAACGTTAAAATTAAATTTTAGGATAATATTTATGGCAATAACAAAAGATATGACGATTGAAGAAATTTTTCTGCACCATCCAGAAAAAAAGCAAATGCTAGCAGAAGTACTTATGAGTGTAGGACTTGGCTGCTGTGGCTGCTCAGGAGCTTCATTTGAGACCTTAGAGCAAGGGCTTCAAGCTCATGGTAAATCTCAAGGTGAGATTGATGAAGTTTTAATGGCCTTAAATTCAGTTATTTAAAAAATCTGCAATGCATTTAAAATCAATACCTTAGATGCATTGCTTAATATACTTATTATCAATATCTTATATTTTTAATTTATTTATAACAAAAAAAATCTTAAAACAAAAGACAATACCCTGTCTGTAAACAACTTAAATACAGCTATTTATAATAAATAGATTTAAATTATCTGTG
>SDBU01007295.1_pt1 | contig 12771 bp, 13 predicted proteins | sample 2277071 | NCBI WGS metagenome assembly SDBU01 (sample SAMN10397929, study PRJNA504765) | marine sediment metagenome | isolation source: marine sediment core GS08_GC12, 126 cmbsf | place: Arctic Ocean: Gakkel Ridge, Loki's castle | collected 2008 | reverse complement strand
CACAAATCTTCCTGGCATTACTCACTCACTTCATCTGCCTCTCTCTTTCAGGTTCGATGAATCGAACCGCTACAATTCGCCCCCACCCGAAACTGAGGGCTTACTCTTGGCACACTCAAAGAAGCCCTTTTAAATATGAAACATCCTTTCTCATAATCAACAAAGCTTCTTCGTTAGAATACTTTCCTAAGCTTTCATCCTCCACACAGATATCTCCATCATAACCTGCCTTTTTCAGAACCTTTATAAATTCACTATGGTCTATATCGCCTTCATATATTGGGGAGACATATTCTTCATACTTATAACCAATTTCTCTTCTCTTGTTTTTAATCTCAAGAGGATACCTTATATTCTTAATATGAGTATGCCTTACCAGTGGTGCAAATTCTTCGAATATTTTGTAAACCTCATCAAGTGGAAAGCCATACCAGTAAAAATTGCCTGAATCCAGACAAAGCCCTAACCGCCCGTCTCCCACTTCATTTGTTACTCTCCTCAAAAACTCAGGCCTGTTTCCGTATTTTCCGTGATTCTCTATCGCCAAATACACTTTCTTCTCTTTTTGAATTTCACCAAATACTCCTCTTAATGCTTTGACAGATATCTCAGCTACTTCATCTACAGATAGCTCTCTTTCTGTTTCTACAATAGGATCTATTCTTATCGAAGTAGCGCCAAAATGCTCTGCAATATCAATGCACCTTATTATCCAACCTATTTGATTCTTCATATCTTCATCAGCAAAATTATTATGCATCAGGAATGAGGAAACCTTCAAATTATTACTTGACAACTCTTCTCCCAGCTCCTTTGCCCCTTCCTTAACTCTCAGATTTATCTTCCTGTCCCCTTTCAAAGAATAAACGCTATCGTCATAAAAATATTCAAGCTCAACTGCATCAAGTTCAAGATACCTCATTGCTTCCACTATATTACCTTTCATCCCGAGAAACCCGCTGACTTCAAGTGCAATAGCATCTCTTATGGAAGGGTACATCTTCACCTCACTTTTTCTTCTTGCTCCCTGGTTTTACTAATGGAATCCCTTTTTCGCACAACGGACAATCGTCAGGATTATATGTCTTCATTTCAAGAGTGACAAGTGCCTTTGTATCGGTATTAAAGCCTACTTTTCCAGAACTCCTGTCAACAATAAACCCACACCCTATAATTACTCCCCCACCCTTCTCAACCAGTCCTATGATTTCCTTAGTAGCCCCACCGGTAGTAACCACATCCTCCACTACGAGCACATTCTCTCCTCTCTCAATTTTAAAGCCACGACGGAGAGCCATTTCACTTGAGGACAACCTCTCACCAAATATGGCTCTTGCTCCCAATGCCCTGGCCACTTCATGACAGATGATAATACCTCCAAGCGCAGGTGCAATTATAACTTCAATCTTTTTATTCTTAAATGATTCCGCAAGGAGCCTCCCGAGCTGTTCTGCAAATTCAGGGTGCTGGAGTGCTAATGCACACTGGACATAATCTTTACTGTGGAGCCCTGAACTCAACTCAAAATGCCCTTCAAGAAGAGCTCCTGTTTCCTTTAAGATAAGAAGTACTTCGCTTTTCATATCATCTCACCCAGTACTCTCTCCGCTGCCTCCCGTAGATTAGGGGCCTCAATTATGGGTCTCCCCACAACAATGTAGTCAGCCCCAGCGTCTATAGCCTGTTTTGGAGTAAGAGTTCTCTTCTGATCGTAAAGTTTTGCCCATTGCGGCCTTATTCCAGGCGCAATAATCAGTTTGCTTCCACACACTTTCCTGACAGCAGTTATTTCTCTCGGGGAGCAAATCACTCCATCAAGTCCGGATTCCACCGCAAGTTGAGCTAAATGCAGAACTTCCTCCTCAACTGACCTGGATATTCCAAGCTCCTCTTGAATGATATCATTGTTGAGATGGGTCAGTATAGTCACCCCGAAAACAAGGGCACTTGTTTGCACTGATACATTCCCGCTTGCCTCCTTAGCCGCCTTCATCATTTCTCTTCCACCAAGGCAATGCACATCGTACATATCAACATTGTGCCTGGCAATTGCCTCTGAGGCCCCTTTAACGGTATTTGGTATATCATGCAGTTTTAAGTCAAGGAAGACCTTTGCCCCTGCGTCTTTAACCATTTTCACTGATGCTGGACCGGCTGTCGCAAAAAGTCTGCTACCAATCTTGTAGACACTTACATAGTCTTTCAGCTCCAGGATAATTTGCTGCCCTTCCTCCAGACTGCTAACATCAAGAGCAAGTATCAATCTTTCTTTAGCTTCCATTTGTGATGCGGGGTTAGAAAACCCCGCCTATTAGAAAAAGGGGACTGTCCCCTTTTTGTTAACCCAACAATCTGAGATACTGATGCAAAACCATTTTGCACCAGGTAATATTCTATCCCCCGGACAATCTCTTCTATAACATCGGGATTGGAAAAGAGAGCCGTTCCTACAGCAATAGCCGTAGCTCCCGCCAGCATAAATTCAATTGCATCAGAAGCCGTCGTAATTCCGCCCATTCCCACAACAGGAATTCTAACGGCCCTGCACACATCCCATACCATTTTAAGAGCTAATGGCTTTATCGCAGGTCCTGTCAAACCACCGGTTATGTTCCCAAGCACAGGTTTCCTTGTTTCTGTATCTATAGCCATTCCCGGGAAAGAGTTGATAAGAGAGACCGCATCTGCACCTTCTTCTTCACAAACTCTGGCAATTTCAGTAACATCAGTGACCTGAGGTGACAGCTTCACTATCAGCGGTAGGGAGCACTTCTTGCGGACATCTCTTAGGAGTTTTCGTGTTGCGGTAGGATCCTGTGCGAAAATCCTGTTTCCGATATTCGGGCATGATAAATTCAACTCAATTCCGGAAATACCTTCTGCATCAGTTAGGAACTCAATTATCTCCACAAATTCTTCTGCAGTTTCACCGCCTATACTTACAATGATTGGTGTAGGGAGCTTACGCAATTCCGGAAGTTTCTCTTTTATCAGAGCTTCAACACCTGTATTGTGCAGGCCAATTGCATTTAATAAGCCTGCCGGAGTTTCGACAATTCTCGGTGGAGCATTGCCCTGCCGTGGCTTCAGAGTAACGCTTTTTAAAACAATTGCTCCAAGTGTTTTTACATCAACCAGACCTGCGTACTCTTCACCATAGCCAAATGTTCCTGATGCAACCATCACAGGATTACGCATCTCTATCCCGGCAAGATTTACAGTTAAATCAGGCTTCCCCATGAAACTGTGCCTGCATCGAATACAGGACCCTCCCTGCACACACGCCTGTAGATGGTACTGCCATCCTTCTCCTTTGTTCTTATTACACATCCAAGACAGGCCCCCACACCACAGCCCATCCGGTTCTCAAGCGATACCTGACAGAGGGTATTATAACTGCTGCATATATATGCAACCTCTTTCAATAGTGCAACCGGGCCGCAGGCATAAACAATCGCCGGTTTCTGGCTTCTCAGAAATTCCTTCAAGAGAGCGCTGACCTGCCCTTTCTTCCCATAACTGCCATCATCAGTTGTAACCTCTACTGAACAACCAGGTTTCCTGAATTCCTCCTCATAAAGGATGAGGCCCCTTGTTCTTGCACCGATTAGAACCTGTTTCCGTCGAGCTTTAATTAAACGTGCAAGAAAAAGCATAGGTGCAACTCCTATACCCCCTGCCACAATCACAACCGATTCAGAAGGCGGCTCGATGCTGAATCCATGTCCGAGAGGTCCAACAACATCAAGTTTGTCCCCGGGTTTTTTCTCTGAGAGCAGTTTTGTCCCACACCCAATAACTTTGTAGAGTATCCTTACTTCATTAGAGTCTACGTCATGAATACTGAAAGGTCTTCTCAGAAGAGGCTCAAATGTGGTGGAGCAACGGATATGCAAAAATTGTCCGGGAGAAGCAGATTGTATCTCTTTCCATCCTTCCACACTCATCCGGAAAACGCCCGGAGCAACTTCTTCGTTACTCACAATCTTTTGCTTCACCCATGCCCTCTTGTCGGGCTCAGGGACGAGCCCGACTACACCAATCTCCTGTCTCACATCAACTTGCCATTCTCAAAAACAGGTTTGCCTCCAAAAATTACCGTTTCAACAACACCTTTAACTTTCCTGCCAATAAACGGAGAGTTGTTACTTTTTGAGAAAAACTTTTCCACCGTGTATTCCGTATCAGGATCAACAATAGTTATATCAGCGTCAGCTCCAGGACTTAATGTCCCCTTGCTCAATCCAAGAATACCGGCAGGATTCACAGTCATTTTAGCAATTGCTTCTCTCAGAGTTAAGACTTCTCCCTTCACAAGCTCGCTCATTACAAGGGAAAAAGCGGTTTCAAGACCGATGATGCCAGGTGGCGCTAAGGAAAACTCCATTTCCTTCTCAACAATAGTATGAGGCGCATGGTCTGATGCAATAACATCAATTGTCCCGTCTTTAAGCCCCTCTTTGATTGCTTCAACGTCATTAGATGTCCGAAGTGGCGGATTAACCCTGGTATTTGTGCTGAAACTTCTCACTTCCTCATCTGTCAGTGTGAAATAATGAGGAGCGGTTTCTGCGCTCACGCTTATTCGTTTCTCCTTTGCCCGTCTTATCAGTTCAACCGAACCTGCTGTGCTTACATGAGCAATATGGAGCTTAGACTGCGCGAGTTCGGCAAGCATTATGTCACGTGCTACCATCGCTTCTTCAGCAACTTGCGGAATGCCCGGGAGCCCAAGCACAGTTGAGACAAATCCTTCATTCATAACTCCCCCGGAAGATAAACTCTTATCCTCACAGTGAGATATAACAGTCAGATTAAACATTCTTGCATATTCCAGCGCACGACGCATCAGATCTCCGTCTTTGACAGGCTCCCCATCATCACTGATCGCCACTGCACCTGATTCGAATAATTCACCCATATCTGACAGTTCTTCCCCGGCTAAACCCCTGGTTATAGCACCGATAGGATACACCTGGATATAACCTCTGTCCCTCATCTGCGAGAGGACAAATTCAATCATGCCAGCATTATCTAGAGGTGGGCTTGTATTCGGCATACAGGCTATCCCTGTGAAACCCCCATGCACTGCCGCAGAAGTTCCTGTCTCCACAGTTTCCTCATCCTCTCTACCAGGCTCCCGGAGATGAACATGCATGTCAATGAGTCCAGGTAGAACCAGTTTCCCTCTGGCATCAATGATTTTTGCTTCTTTTTTCTTTATTTTCTTTGAAATAGCAGAAATTCTTCCTCCTTCTATCAGAATATCCGTGACTTCATCAAGATTATTTGCAGGATCAACTACCCTGCCGTTTCTAATTACGAGATTTGTCGGTTCGCCTCTCATTTTCTTGTCGCTTTCCCGTGTTGCGTTTTCGACTTTTTGTTTCTTCGAGCTGACCGCTCAGTGCTTGCCACCCCGCAAAGTAGATACAGAACTGCCATGCGTACAGCGACCCCGCTGGTAACCTGATCAAGAATCACTGACTGTGGACCATCAGCAACATCAGGCTCAATCTCTATTCCCCTGTTTATAGGACCCGGATGCATTACCAGAGCATCAGGCTTGGCAACTTTCATACGCTCCCTGTTGATTCCAAATATCTTTCTGTATTCACGAAGTGACGGGAGTAAATTCTTTCCCTGCCTCTCCCGTTGAATCCGTAGAACCATCACCACATCTGCTTCTTCAATAGCTTCTTCCACACAATACTTTACCGTAACCCCCATTTTCTCGATATATGGTGGGATGAAAGTTGGAGGCCCTGCTATTACTACCTCAGCACCAACCTTCGTCAATCCCCATATATTTGACCTTGCAACCCTGCTGTGTGAGATATCTCCTATAATTGCGATTTTCAATCCCTTGAGCTTGCCTTTTCTCTCCCTTATTGTAAACATATCCAGGAGAGCCTGTGTCGGATGCTCATGACAACCATCCCCCGCATTTATCACTCCCGGGGCAATTTCTCCCGCAACCCAATGCGGTGCACCGGCCATACTATGACGCATAATGACCAAATCCACTTTCATTGCCTCGATGTTTCTGACTGTATCTCGTAGACTTTCCCCTTTCAACATACTGCTTGTGGAACCTGATATACTCACCATATCGGCACTTAGCCTCTTAGCAGCCAACTCAAAAGAAACACGGGTTCTTGTGCTCGGCTCAAGGAATAAAAGGACTGCTGTTTTCCCTCTAAGGGTAGGCACTTTTTTGATAGCTCTTGTTGATATTTCTTTGAAAGAACACGCGGTATCCAGAACAAAAATTACTTCATCTCTTGTCAATTGCTCAAGTCCTAAAAGGTCCTGCCTGTCCCATTTCATTTTTCCACCTTCGCAACAACTATTACTTGTTCTTTATCATCGACTTGCTTAACTTGCACCTCAACAAGCTCATCCTTGGAAGTCTCTACATTCTTGCCAACATATTCCGCAGCAATTGGCAGTTCACGCTGCCCCCTGTCAATCAGGACAGCTATCTGAACAAAGCGAGGTCTTCCGAAGTCTATAATTTCGTCAATTGCCGCACGCATTGTCCTCCCGGTATAGAGCACATCATCCACAAGGATTACCCTTTTTCCTGTAAGATCAAATGGTATCTCCGTGCTGTGAACTACAGGTTGATCCGCAATTAGTGTCAGATCATCTCTGTAAAGGGTGATATCAAGTATCCCAAGTGGCACCTTAGCCCCGCTGATTTCTTCTATTTTGTTCGCAATTCTCTCTGCAAGATATTCCCCCCTGTTTCTGATACCGATTATGACAAGTTCTTCTATAGCCTCACATTTCTTAACTATCTCATGGGAGATTCTATCAAGAGTCTCCTCAATTGCAGCTTCATCCATTATCTGTTTTTTCTCGTGAAATCCCATTTTTTAAAAAAAGCTCCCACTCCGTGTCAGGACTGAGAGCCTCATCAATAACCACATAGATTTCAAAATATCCTCACCACATCTTGAATCTCAGCAGAGGCAGTTCAGTTTTGCCTTTTTCTCAACTGTTCCCATTCGTTTGGTATTTTACCCTAAACAGTCCCAGCTGTCAATATCATGTTGCAGCCAGCAGTCTCAATGTGTCTATTTGCCTCACCATATCTTCCGGCATAGGTGCCCTGAATTCCATATATTCTTCAGTAACAGGGTGAATGAAGCCGAGAAGTTCTGCGTGAAGCGCCTGGCGTTTGATTGAAATATGTGGATTCTTCCTCCCATAGGTTGCATCGCCTGCCACGGGGTGTCCGATAGACGCCGCGTGAACTCTTATCTGATGTGTCCGCCCCGTTCTGAGCGACACCTTCAGAAGGGTAAAATCGGAAAGGGCCTCGAGCCCGGCATGCTTCTTGGCCGGAGTCCCGGTTTCATGTCCGACATGAAATCTTTCACAGACCTCGTAATTTGTAACTGCTTCCTTACCGCCTATATATCTCACAGACATTTTCTCTTCCTGCCTTCCCATTGGCGCTTTGATCTGCCCTTTTTCAGGCTCAACCTTTCCCAGAACAAGCGCTTTATACCTTCTCCCGAGTTCTCTCCGCTGGATCTGTTTGGCGATATGAATATGACACCTGTCAGTTTTCGCAATGAAAAGAGCTCCTGATGTATCTTTATCCAGCCTGTGGACAATTCCCGGACGCAGTGGACCATTGATCGTAGAGAGTTTCTTCGTGTGTGCAAGAAGAGCATGAACCAGTGTTCCTCTGTGTGTCAAGTTTACAGGGTGGACAACCAATCCTGCGCTCTTATTAACTACCAGCAATTCCTCATCTTCATGCAGAATATCAAGAGGGATGTTTTCAGGAGTAATTTCCGAAGGTTCAGCTTCAGGGAGCTCGATAACTACAGAATCTTCAGCGTTTAGTCTATGTCCTCGCTTCAGGAAAGCCCCATTTACAGAGACTTTCTTTTTCGTTATTAGCTTCTGAATCCGTGAGCGCGAAAGGTCAGAGAAGTGTTGATGCAGGAATACATCGAGCCTCTCATGCACATCTTCTTCCCCAACTGTAAGAGTTTTCCTCATAGGCAATACGTTTTCCTACGTAGGGGTTGGCTTGCCAACCCTAAAATGTAGTTGCCCGATTCATTGGGCTTTCTTATGGCATAGTTTCCAGAGGATAAGCACCACTCCAACAGTTACCGCTGAGTCGGCCAGATTGAATACAGGCCAAATCTTGAAATCAAGAAAGTCAACGACATAGCCAAATCTTAAACGGTCTACGAGATTACCGCACGCTCCCCCCATGAGTAGCGCGGTTCCCACCTGAAGAATACGTTCCGAACGAGCGATCTGCCGGAAAAACACCAGAATCATTACAATCGTCAGGATGGACAGTCCCCTCAGGACAGAGGTCTGATGCTGGAACATACCAAAGGCACATCCCGTGTTGTGGATGAGACTGATATGGAATACATTCTTGATGACTGGAATGGATTCTCCGGGAATAAGCCTTAAATGGACTAAGTATTTGGATAGCTGGTCAATCAGTAGAATTACGCCTGCAATTAGAGAGAGTTTACTTACCTTCAACCTGCTCCTTGCATTTCTTGCACAATCTTGCATATGGAACTATCTCAAGCCGTTTCTTAGCAATAACCTTCTTGCATTTCTGGCAGGAACCATATGTTCCATCATCCATTCGCAGGAGCGCTCCGTCAATTTCAAAAAGAATTTTCTGTTCCGCCGTCAAAAGATTTCCTGCAAACTCACGTTCGTACGTGTCCGTTCCGGCATCTGCCATATGGAAAGAGTAGCCGGAGAGGTCACCTGAAACATCTCTCTGTGACCTTGACAGACTCGTGCTTTCCTGCCTGCGCATCTCTTCCTCAACATTTCCTCTTTCTTTAACCAGAATTTCTCTGAACTTTTTCGACTCACGTTTTTTCATAATGTCCTTTCACCACCTTCAGACATGTTTCGCATACCTCTGGATGTTCACTCTCCGTCCCCAGAGATGTGCTGTATTTCCAGCAGCGCTTGCACTTCTCGCCATCGGTTTTTAAAGCCCTTACCTTCAGTTCTTCAGAATCACTTTCTTTACATTCCACCTGCGATACGATAAAGATTGCAGGTAGCTCTCCTTCATACCGTCTTAAAAGGCTCAAAAGTTCGCCCTGAGCCACCTCAAGGATAACCTTAGCCTCAAGACTATTCCTGATTCTCTTTTCTTGCCGCATCTCCTCAAGACACCTGTTAACTTGATCTCTAACACCCAGAAGCTTACTCCATCGTTCCTCAAGTTCCTCGTCAATGTATTGGCTTTCTACATCCGGCAAAGAAGTGAGGTGAACACTGACAGGTTTTTCCCGGACACCCGGGATGTGTCCCCATATTTCCTCACAGGTGTGAGGTAGAACCGGAGCCATTAGCTTTACAAGTGTGTGGAGAACCGCATGAAGGACTGTCTGTGTGCTCCTTCTCTCAAAAGATTCAGCAGGCAAAGTATAGAGTCTATCCTTTGCAACATCAAAATAGAAAGCGCTTAAATCAACTGTGCAGAAATTGTGCATGGCATGATAAAGGCGGTGAAATTCAAAGCCATCATACGCGGATCTTGCTATCTTAGTAAAATTCTGTAGTCTTCCCAAGACCCACCTTTCCATCTCAGGCAAATCTTCATATTTTACGAAGTCTTTTACAGAATCAAAATCATAGATATTGCCGAGGATATACCGTGCTGTGTTGCGAAATCGTCTGTATGCTTCACCAACTCTTTCCAGTATTTCAGCAGAAAAGCTGATATCACTCTGATAATTCTCAGCAGACACCCAGAGCCTGAGCACGTCCGCTCCGAATTTTTCCACAGCATCCGTTGCTGAGATAAGATTCCCAAGCGATTTGGACATCTTTCTGCCTTCACCATCCACCATGAACCCGTGTGTCAATACACTCTTGAAAGGTGTTTTTCCTTCAACAGCTACTGAAGCTAAGAGTGAAGTTTGAAACCAGCCACGATACTGGTCTGTTCCTTCCAGATAAAGGTCAGCGGGATAATTCAATTCCTCTCTCTTCTTTACGACTGCCTGAAAACTTATTCCTGAATCAAACCAGACATCAAAAATATCCTTCTCCTTCCTGAACTTTTCTCCCCCGCAATTCTCACATTTTGCCTTCCCCAGAAGCTCACTTTCACTCCTATCATACCACACATCGCTTCCGCTGGCAGATACGAGTTCCTTTACGGATTCAGCATTTATCCTGACATGCCCACACTTCTCACAATAAAATGCAGGAATTGGAACTCCCCAGAACCGCTGCCTTGATATACACCAGTCAGGACGCTCCCTGACCATGTTGCTTATTCGGACATCTCCCCACCTTGGTATCCATTGAACTTCTTTTACTTCCGAGATTGCGCGCTCTCTAAGTTTATCAATTGAAATAAACCACTGTTCTGTCGCTCTGACTATGAGAGGACTCTTACATCGCCAGCAGTGAGGATAGGAATGTGTAATCTCATATGCTCGGGAGAGACTCTTATTCTTCTTCATTGTTTCAATTATGTCCTGATTTACCTCAAACACATTCCTTCCGGAAAACTCGCCAGCTTCCTCAGTGAAATTACCCTTCTCATCAACAGGTGAGATTACAGGTAGTTTCAATCTTTCCCCAACCTCAAAATCTTCCCTTCCATGTCCAGGTGCTGTATGAACACAACCTGTCCCCTCACATTTTGATACATGCTCACCAGCAACAATAACTGATTCCCTGTCGATAAATGGATGTTTGCAAACGAGACCCGTTATTTCTTTCCCCTGTTTCTTTCCAATAATCTTGTATTTCTTTATTCCGAGCAGTTCCATTATTCCCGGAACAAGGTCTTCAACCATTATAAGAGTTTCCTCTGCTGTTTCCACAACCGCGTATTGATAGTCAGGATGAACCGCAATTGCGACATTTGCAACAAGCGTCCACGGTGTTGTTGTCCAGACAAGAACAGAACCTGGCAAATCCGAAGATTCGGCAGGAAACTTTATATATATTGACGGGGACTCGTGGTCACCGTATTCAATCTCTGCTTCGGCCAGTGCTGTCTCACATGACGGACACCAGTGAATAGGTCTTAATCCTCTATAGATGAGCCCATCATTCCACATCTTCCCAAACACTTCTATCTCCGCTGCTTCATACCGGGGGTCCATCGTAAGATACGCGTTGTCCCAGTCACCGAAAACCCCGAGTCTCCTGAACTCCTCTTTTTGTAGATTCACGAATTTCTGTGCATGTTCTCTGCATCTTTTTCTTATTTCCAGAGCTGATAACTCACTGCGATCTACCTTGAGAGATTTCAGAACCTGAAGTTCAATTGGAAGCCCGTGACAATCCCACCCCGGTAAGAAAGGAGCATCAAAATCGCACATTGTTTTGAACCTGACGATGATATCCTTTAAAATCTTATTCAGTGCAGTCCCGATATGGATACTCTCATTAGCGTACGGTGGACCATCATGCAGTATGTATTTTGGTTTTCCAGCGCTTTTCTCCCTTATTTTCTGATAAACATGATTTTCTTCCCAGAATTTCTCAATTTCCACCTCCCGTTTTGGAAGGTCTGCCTTCATCGGCAAAGAAGTTTCTGGTAAATTCAGCGTTTTCTTATAATCCATGATTTCTAATTCTCAATGTGTTCACTCTGAAATAACCTCTGATAATATTTTCTTAACGTCAGCTTCCGATCTTACCCCGACAAATTCACTTGCCACCTCTCCTCCTTTGAAAATCTTCACCGAGGGAATCGAAGTAACCTCGTATGTCGCAGCCAGTTCCCGATTTTCATCGACGTTAACCTTTGCCAGGGAAATCTTTCCCTGATATTCCCCAACAATACGTTCGAGAATCGGTCCGAGCATCCTGCACGGTGCACACCATTCTGCCCAGAAATCCACGATGACAGGACGTGCGGAAGAGGCCTTAACAACTTTCTCTTCAAACTCCCCAGCATGAATATCAAAGATATCTCCCATATCTATACTCCTTTTCCCAGCTCTTTCGACCGGGAAGCCGCTTCATCAATCGCTCCAATAAGAGCTTCTCTAAAATTATTTTCCCCAAGGAACCGCAACGCGGCTTCCGTTGTCCCACCGGGAGAAGTTACTTTCTTTCGCAAATCCGCAGGATCAGCGCCAACTTCTGCGAGCATCTTTGCTGAACCCAGGATAGTTCCTCTCACAAGCTTCTGCGCTACTTCCGGAGGCAGGTTCATCCTTCTCGCTGCTTCCTCCATCACCTCCGCCATAAAGAACACGTATGCGGGACCACTTCCGCTGAGTGCAGTTACTGCGTCCATAAATGCTTCATCCACACTGACCACAATTCCCACTGCCGAGAATATGCTGGATGCCTTTTCCATATGGAGCTGCGTTGCAGAACTCCCTCTGGCAATTGCTGTCGCTCCCTGATTGATGAGAGCAGGGGTATTTGGCATTGCCCTTACAACAGGTATTTCCCCTGTGAATTTCTCTATATCCGCTATCTTAACTCCCGCGGCAATAGATATCAACAGATTCAAAGGATTGAGTGAGGAGGTTATCTCCTTCAGAACAGAGCTGACAATCCCGGGCTTAACAGCAAGAACTATTGTATCTGCCCACTCAGCAATCTCGGAGTTGCCCGTTATCCCCTTTATTTCAAGACTCTTTTCTATGGTTTTGAGTTTTTCCATATCTATATCCGACATCCTGATTGACTCTTTCTTCGCAACTCCCGCCTGCAGGATTCCACCCGCAAGCGCCTGTCCCATATTCCCCGCACCAATAAATCCTATTTTCATAC
>SDBU01007294.1_pt1 | contig 12771 bp, 9 predicted proteins | sample 2277071 | NCBI WGS metagenome assembly SDBU01 (sample SAMN10397929, study PRJNA504765) | marine sediment metagenome | isolation source: marine sediment core GS08_GC12, 126 cmbsf | place: Arctic Ocean: Gakkel Ridge, Loki's castle | collected 2008 | reverse complement strand
TGTCACACTAGTTCGGGCTTCCTTTAGATTATCCTGAGTTAAAAGTGATTTGATGCTCAGGGCAGTCTGGTGCAATTCTCTAAAAGCAAAGGTGGTCTTTAGTAATAAAGCAGCTGAGAGTATGTAGACTATAGGGTTTAGATGATGGAGGAAAGATAAGAGGAAATAGACAGGTAAGGTAAAGGCAAGGATAGTAAGCAGGGTCATAATGCTGCCATAGACAAGCTGGAGCCTCCTGACCTGAGAAGGAGAAGAGTCCTCCGTAATGTCTCCCCCTGTTTGGCAAGGGACGGTGGGAGCAATTTCCCCCAGGAGATAAACCAACTTTCCCATCCAAACCACCGGATGTATAGCCCGGTGTGGCTCACCAAACAAAAGATCGAGTGCCAAAGCCATGAATAAAATGAGGAGGAGATTGCTATCAATGAACATAGTTTCCTCCAGCTACAATAAGTGTAGTGGGTAAGCTATTAACCGGGTGAGGAGAAACACATACCTCAGCCCCGTAGACTTCCTTGATATTCTGAGAATTGATGACCTCCTTTGGTGTCCCCTGGGCATGAACCTGCCCGTTATTTATCAGGATTAATCGATCACAGTATTGTGAGGCAAGGTTTAAGTCATGAAGAGCAGCCAGAACTGCCAAGTTATTCTCCAAGCAAAGGTTCTTAATCAGGTCAAGGATTTCAACCTGACGGCCGATATCTAGATTGGCTGTTGGCTCATCCAAAAGAATTGCCTTTGTTTCCTGAGCCAGAACGCGGGCAATGACTAGGCCTTGTATCTCCCCACCGGAAAGCTCATTTATTCTCCGCCCGGCAAGAGAGTGGGTTCCAGTCCTCTCCATAGCATACCCAGTCTACTGGATGCTGGCTCAGCCTGGATAGACCTTTCATGTAGCCGTGCTAACAAACGGCCTTTTGACAGCTTTTTGAAATCATCTGAAGGCACCACCTTGGGAATAGTCGAAATAGACAGCGCAGTATATAGTAACGGCACTAGTTGCTGGCGCAGGTTTGGGTATCCTGCCAGACAAGAGTTGACTGCCTCGCCGCTTCTTCGTATACACGGACCGTCATTTCTGCGGTCTTTTCCCATCGGTATCGTCTCGCCCATTCCCTTCCTTTTTCGCTCATCTTTTTGCGCAGACCTTCGTCAGCCAGCAGCTCCGCCATCGCTCTCGCCATGCCTTCGGTGTCCGCAGGGTCCACGAAGACAGCGGCATCTCCCAGGACTTGCGGCAGCGACGCTGCATTTGACGATATCACCGGCGTTCCCGCGGCCATCGCTTCCAACGGCGGCAGCCCGAACCCCTCGTACAGCGACGGGTGCACCATGATGTCCGCCGAAGCGTATGCACGGGCAAGCTCATCCTCATCGAGATATCCGGTGAATGTGACGCGCTTGGAAAGGCCTTTCTGCTCCACGTACTGCCTCACCTCAGGGTATCTCTCGTCCTCCTCGCCGACTATCACCAGATTAGCGGCCACTTCGCCCTTAGCAATCAGCATCTCAAACGCTCTGACAAGTCCCATCGTGTTCTTGTACGGGTCCGCCCGACCTGCTGTGATTATGATTTCACCCTCGATACCATACCGCTTTCGCAGGAAGTCTTCGTTGCCTTCCGTGCCTCCGGCAAAATACCTCTCCTCGACACCACAGGGCACAACACGGATCTTGCCCTTTGCTGCAGGAAGGTTCTCCTCGATATCTCGCGCCGTGTTGTCCGAGTCGGCAATGATCGTGTCCGCAATCTTCGCGATCCGTCGCATTATCCGTTTGTACAGACCAAACAGCCTTGTCTTCTTCGACCTCGGCGTGAGCTCCGGATGGATCAGAGGTATCAGGTCATGTATCGTCACGACGACCTTCGCCTTGCAGCGGCGGAGCGGTATCATGAAATTCGTCGAATGGAACACGTCGGCTCCCAGCTTCCTCAGAAAACCGGGAAGCCTGAGCTGGTTTGCCACACTGAAAATCCCGTATGGAAAAACGACTTTCTCGACATTCGAAAACGAATCCAAGCCGCATTCTCGAGCGATACTCCTCATCCTCTCTTCATCGTCGAAGATGAACAGATACCGGTTTCGATTGTCGGCCTTGGGCAGATTTCGCAAGAGGTTCTCGGTGACACGGGCCACGCCGGAGATGCGATCGAAAATCCACCGTGCATCCAGCGCGATGGTCAGTGTCTTGTCATCCGAAACGTTCATAGAACTGACTTGTACGCCTCGTGAGTCTGCTTCGCAGTCCTCTCCCACGTGTAGTCTTTCGCGCGTTTCAGGCCTTTCTCGGAAAGCGTTGCGGCAAATTCAGAATCCGTCAACACACGCACAAGTGCGTCCGCGATGCTCTCGGGGTTGGCTGGATCGATCTGTACCGCAGCATCTCCGGTTATCTCAGCGATCGATGTCTTCTCCGAACAGATTACCGGGGTCCCGCAGGCCATGCCCTCAAGGGCAGGAAACCCGAAACCCTCATACCACGAAGGCATCGTCACGACATCAGCCGCGTGGTACAGGGCCGGAAGCTCATCTTCTTCAACATAGCCCGTCCGGATTATATGCTCCGCGACATCCGGCTGTTCCATCCTCTCGAGCGTTTCATCACAGAGCCAGCCCGGCATCCCGCAGACGACGAGCTTCACGTCTCGAAGGGAGGGTTCGTTCTCATGCATGATCTTAAATCCCTCGATAAGGCCCGGCAGGTTCTTCCTCGGCTCGATCGTGCCGACGAAGAGTATGTACCGTTCCGGCAGGCTGTATCTCTCCCTCAGCTTCCTTACAGTTTCTTCCGGCAGGTCAGTCGAGAAATCGGACCTCACACCGAGATACGTAACTGCGATCTTCGACTCATCAACGCCGTAGTGGTCCATGACCTCGTTTCGAGTGAACTCCGAGGTGACGATGATCTTGTCCACACCGTCAATGGCCAGCTTGACCTGTTTCGTAAGAAACTCCAGGTTCCTCGGCTCCACGTACCGCGGATATCTGATGTACGACAGATCGTGGATCGTGATTACCCTTTTGCCACGTCGATGCGGCCGCATGAAGAAATTAGGGAAGTGGAAGATGTCGACTTCAGGAAGAAACTGGTCGATCTTCGGGTAAGAGAACCATCTCCACAAGAAACTAAGAAACCTCACGCGCAGCGAAGTCACCCTGTGCTCGTGAACCCTGTCGTTTACGAAAGGCAAATCCAGAGAACGTCTTCGGCTGAAGTAAAAGAGGTAGAAATTGTCATCGACATCGAGATTGGACAGCGCCGAGGCCGTCTCGTAGACGTAATAGCCTATCCCGGTCTTCGGCATAAGGAGGTTGTGTATATCGATCGCGACCTTCAACTAACCTTCCGCCTCGTCGTCGCGCTTCTTCTCGAGGACTTCACGGACCGAATAAATCGGTTTGTGCTGGGATTCGTGATATGTCCTCATCATCATCTCGCTGAAGAGGCCGATGCTCAACAGCTGGACGCCGAGGATGATGGTCAGAGGAGCTACCACGGTGAACAGCGGCCGTTTGTAGATGGATTGATGAAGGATGGCCCTGATGTAGAAACCGTTAATGACGAGAACAAGGCCTATGAGCAGAGAAACAAGGCCGGCAAGACCGAAAAACAGCATCGGCCTATGAGAAAAACTGAGGAAAAATTTGAGCGTCAGCAGGTCGAGAATGACTTTGTACGTCCTTGCGATGCCGTACTTGGACTTGCCCGAGCTCCGCGGCGAATCGTTTACGACGATCTCGGTTATCGACGCGCCGTATCGGCTTGCCAGGGCGGGAATGAATCGGTGCATCTCGCCGTAGAGGTTGAGGCTCTTTGCCACATCGCGCCGGTACGCCTTCAGCGTGCAGCCATAATCGTGCAGTTTGACTTTGCTCATCCTGGAGATCAGCCAGTTGGCCATCCTGGATGGAAGACGACGCAAGATAAGAGATTCCTTTCGGTCCTTGCGCCATCCGCTGACTATGTCGTAGCCCTCGTCAATTTTATCGAGCAGCTTTGGGATATCGTCCGGGTCGTTCTGCATATCACCATCCATGGTGATGATTATGCTGCCGTAGGAGTGGTCTATGCCTGCCGAGAGCGCGGCAGTTTGTCCAAAATTCCTTCTCAGCAGAACGACTCTGACACTGCGGAATGTCTTCAGTCCTTCTTTCAGCTTCACGACCGTGCCATCGGTGCTCCCGTCATCGACACAGATTATCTCGTAGGAGCGGCCGAGTGTCTGCATTCGCTCCGTCAGTTTCTTCAGGAGCGGAATCACATTTCCTTCCTCGTTGAAGAAAGGGATGACTACCGAGATATTCGGGTGTTCGGGCTTAGCTTCTTTCATCGCTGCCTTCGGTTTTTCTTCTTTCGGCGAGATGATTTCGCTGGGCTCTGTCTGTATCTCAACCCGTGTTTTCCCCATCTTTCGCTCCGGACAAATGTTAGGCCAAGAACGCACCAACAGCATATCTTCCAGAGAGTTTTGCTGTCAACAGCCAATGCGACACAAGGCTCTACTGAACACGACAATTCAAAGAAAGAAATATTTCACCACTCTTTTAGTTTTCGACTAAGTGGTGCTGGATCAATCTTCTGTGACGATAAAGACTTCGTCGTGCTCCCGCGCGTGCTCGACCACCTTGATGCCTATGCTGTCACCCGGCTTTGCGACCTCGACGGTGTCATGCTCGATCTGCATCGAGTCAACATTCTGGGTGAAATCGGAGGTGTGTCCCTTGATGTGGATTGTGTCGCCCACGCGAAGTTCACCGTCCGTGATATCGATTCCAGCCACCTGAATCTTGCCGAAATAATGTGTGACCACCCCTACTTTTACCTCAGCCATCCGACAATCCTCCATGAACATTTGCCTGATTTGGGCTTCATCCTACAAATAACTGCTGCGAAGGTCAAGCCCTCACCACAATGAGCTTTTTGTGCTGTAATGGTTCTTAGAAACATTTAAGCTAAAAGCAATGTGCTCTGTTGAGATATTCCCTCTTTGTGTTTCGTCGAGTTGCTTGTTGTATTCATTGGTATTGCCCGTTGTTATGTATGGAAATTCTGCATATATGCAGATTTTGAGCAGAAAAAAGCAGAAAAAAGCAGATTTTTGTGGTTGTGGCGATATGTGTAAGTGGTTGGCACCGAGGAAGTAGAGAAGACAGGATGGCTGAGAAATCTGTAAAAACGGGGTGTTTTTGTGTTCTATTAAGAGCAAGTTCTGTGCCAGGTTGCGGGTTTTTCCAACATTAGGGTAGTTTTTCATTGTTTTGGTAACTCCATTGTGGTAGGCTATATATCATAAATGGATTTGATTGTCAAGGGTTATTTTATCACCACGAAGAACACGAAAAACACGAAGGGGGGAAGAGTTAATAGTGTATGGTGTATAGTTTACGGCTTGCTGAGGAAGAGGATATGAGAAGGACTGATACGAAGATGCAGAGGGAAAAGAAGGAGTTTTTGACGGGATAACAAGATGGGGGAAAGGAAAGTACGAAGTACGAAGTGCTAAGGACGAAGGAAGAGAAGAGGATTTTCACCACGAGATATACGAAATACACGAAGTGGAAAGAAAGAAATTATTTTGACGGGATTTACAGGATGCCGGGATAGTTTATAGTGTATGGTGTATGGTTGAAGAGCGTTATGCGTTCCCGCAAATAGGTTGTCTGGGTCAGGTTTTTGACGGTCGGGGGATCGGCCACGCCCGCGGCGTGGTGAAAAGGTAAGTCTCCATTTTCGCTTGACGAATACCTATCATAGATATCCCGCGATTACTCGATTACCGTCGACGCTATCGCGCCCAGCAGCATCTTTATGGGAGCGGATTATGGAAGCTTCAAGCACGTTACTTGAGAAACTCATCGTATACCGGGTCGTCCCATTTCAGATAAGCTAGAGGAGTCTTTCTGGCAACGTCATGGGCAAGTACATACCCTATTAGCGCGAGCACGAAGAATGAGTAAATGGAATTTAAAGTAATAAGCAAGTCACCTAGCCCTGGGCGCGGGGTAAGTCTGGTGCTTGCCAGTCCAACAAACGACTGGAAGAAGAAAAACACTGTCGCCCAGAATCCTGCCTTCTGCAATCCGCCGAGCAAGTGACATAACGTGGCCAAGACAAACACGCCCATACAGACCCTCATCACGAAAAGGGCGAATGTGGTAACTGACATGAAGACGATATTATAACCGAGAAGGAATCTGAGCGCACTGCGACTGCAATAATCCCTAAATGCTGTTAGCCATTCCCGTAGGCTGACAAGCGTCTTGACATCGCCTTCTTCGGATTGGCACACTTTGCAGTCAATGAGAATCGAAGCCCAATCTTTCATTTCGGACCGCCACAACGCGCGAATAGGGTTCAGGAAGGCTTCTCTGGCCATACTTCTTCGAAGTTCCATTTGCAGACGATAGACCATGTCGGCCTGTTTGTGCTTGCCGAGGCTAATCAGGCTATCTCTAACGACATTTCTGATAAGCCCCTCGAACCTATCGAGTTCCTTTCGGCGGTCATCAGGATTGTCTATTAGCTTCAAACCACTATCGAAGAGTTTCTCGATTGTCCAGAGTTCGTCTTTTAGGGATTTCTCTGCCGCAGTCGGGGGATGTTGTTTAAAACCGCAAATCAGAGCATGAATTCCTGCATCTACGGCTTTCTTGTATTTCTCCTCTTTCCCGTACGAATCTCTGGCTCGCAGAAACATCTTCCTTGCATTCTCATAGTCCTTATTGCCTTTCGCGTCACATGCCAGTTGCCACGCCTCGTTTGCTGTTTCTATGTCCATGCTAAACCCCCGACAATGCTGGTATTCAAACTCTACTGTAGTGTCTTTCGGACCAGCGTCCGTAACGGCCTGCTCAGTCGTCCTGAGTCGCATTCCCCGTCAGCTGGAACTCTGTGCTGCCTGAATCCATGCCGTGGATGAGGCACGAAAAGAGGCGGGCTATTTGGCTCTATCCAATGCAACTGTCTTGACTTGTGAAGGCAGCATCAGTCTTCGTCAACACGCACCTTGTAGTACCGCCACTCGTCCACCATTCCTCCGGTCAGACTGCCATCGTCAACCCACGTATTCGTGCCGGTACCGGACGCAGGTATGTTACCAAGGACGAGAGTCCAAGGCATCATTTCTCCAAAGGCGAAATCGCTAACATATAGGGCATACTCCTTGCCCGAGACGCTACTCCACGAAATCGTTACCGTCGACAAACCTGGGTCCATTTCGATATTCGTCATGGCGAACAACGAATTTGAATCTGTCGGATCAGTGCCAGCAACATATTCCTCTTCGTTCGTCCTCCCATCGCCCTGGGGAATGTCATCATCTCCTTGGGCTGTGTGGCTCAGGTCGCCGAAGTACGTGTTCTCCCAATCATCTGGGAGGCCATCCCCGTCGGTGTCGTGAAATTCGAAGTTGGCACGGACTGTATAACCGTCGTCCATATAGACCTCCGTGCTAGCAGAATCTGGGTCCGTTACTTTTCCTGCATCCACGCCCGTACCGGTCCAGTTGACAAAGCGATAGTATATGTTTGCTTCAGCTTGGATTGTCGCATAAGTCTCGTAGTCATACCAGAATGCTCCCTCTCCGGGATTAGTCACAGACCCATCAGCACCTGACGAGACAGCGAGCGTATATTCACCGCCAATGGTGTAGTAGATGGCATAAGTCATTTCTTCTGTCGGCGAGATTGTCAGTTCAAGCGGCCCGGCGGGTATCCAGTAATCGAATTCATATGTCAGTGTGTCATTGCCTACCTGTTCAAAAGGTGCTCCTATCTCGTGAACGGTTCCACTGAACCACACGAACGTCTGGTTCGTCGCGTAATCCGTTCCATCAATCGTATAGTATAGGTCCTTGTCTGATGGATGTATTTCGAAGCTTACCGTTACGTACTGACTGGCCTGCACCTCCAATTCATCAATGAGGTTCGGTAGATAGCTGTCCAGCAGTGTAAGGTTCTCCTCTTCGTATCTCAGCATCGGCGACATGGATTGTTTCGAGAGTTGGGCTGATTGAGAACCGAGATATCCATTATGATACTCCATATCCATTTTGTATGCCGCTAAGTGAAGCGTGTTTTTCAAAGCGACAAGCTCGTCTTTCGCTGTGGTAACCGCACTGAGGATTTGAGCAGCCTCCTCCATGCTGCCTATTCCATCAAAAGCAACGTTTTGGTGCAGGGCTGCCAAATCCCGACACGCAGTAGCTGCATCTTCACAGTCATTTTCTATCTTCGCCAGACTTGGATAGCCGCAGTAACTGCCTCCGTCCCAGCTGCCCCAGAAAGCTATGAAGTCAGCCCACTGCTCTATTGCGTAGGCCAAATCTCGAAAGGCGTCGAGAGACGCAAAAAACGCTTTGACTGAATTGTAGAGACTCCCGTCAATTCCCAAAAAGCTTTGACAGAACGCGCCCGTCTTCATGACAGCTTGTGCCATGATTTCCTCGGAGGCATTAGCGGGCAAGCCCCAGGTCGCATGAACAACGTCTGTTTTGAAGCCATCTATCGCTCTGTAGGCGCCGTATGCCACCTGGAAGTCGTCGAGGAATCCCGCTCCCAAACCGTTGTATCCGTAAGAAACATACATCTCCTTAATGTCGTAGTTGTGCCCGGTGGCATCTATCACTATTTGAAGACGGGACCCAATGCCATCAGATGTATCATACAGAAGCGGCAAAGAAGAGGCGTCAGGATAGGTGAATTCATTCCAGCCTTCCTCGTTATCAAGAACCTGAACATCATCTCCTATCGTGATGTTTGTGTCGAAGGTGCCTCTCCCATAGACTTTGACCCTCAGGTAGTCTATGTTTGTCTTGTCTGGCAAAAAGAAGTTGTACACTGGCTCACAGCTGGTGAACCAGTCACCATCAAGTAGACAACCATCGGGCGGAAAGGCTGAGTCAGCTATCGAATAGTGGTCATGCCCATTCATGAAGCTGTTGATAGCTGATCCTGATCTGTGAATCGCCCCTGTCTCATCTGGCCTGAGTTTTGAGAGATAGACATCACCCGAGTCTTTACCGGCAATAATATACCCTCCGTTAGAAGTCTGTTGTACCTGGTATGGGTAATCGCAGCCAACATACTTCTCCCACTGCCGATGCCCCGAGCCGTCAGTCTTTATGAGATATCCAGACAAGCCGTAATAGCTTTGGTTATAGGCAATAATATATCCTCCATCAGACGTCTGCTGAACTGACCTCGCAAATAAGTAGCCGATTATGACGAATGACCGTTCCCACTGACTGCCTCCGCCAATCTTCTTGAGATAAACCTTATAATCATCGCCGAGGGCGGCGCATTGTGTGTAACCAGCAATAACGTACCCCTCATCAGACGTCTGCTGAACCGAGTAAGCACCATCTCGGCTTAAGCATATACCTAACGTTGTTTCCCACTCCATGTTCCCCGAGCTGTCGGTCTTAATAACATAACTATCCCAGGGTGAACGCTTAACACCGGCTATGATGTATCCGCCGTCAGACGTTTGGTCGACCGAATAACCGTAATCGTTGTCACTTCCCCCGAATGTCTTTTCCCATCGCGTAATTCCCAAGCGGTTAGTCTTTATGAGGTAAACATCATATCCGCCGTTGCCGGATGATGCAGTGTAACCGGCAATAATGTATCCCTGGTCAGGTGTTTGCTGGACGGAATGACCACAATCGCTGGCTGTGCCGCCGAATGTCCTTGACCACAGCACGTTCCCCGAAGTGTCGGTCTTAATAAGATAAACGTCTGAAGAGCCTGCGCCGGAAGATTCTGTACTACCGGCTATGATGTACCCGCCATCAGATGTCTGGTCGAGCGAATAACCGTAATCGTTGCTACTTCCGCCGAATGTCCTCGACCACTGCATGTTCCCCAATCTGTCAGTCTTAATAAGATAAACATCAGAACCGCCAGCACCGGATGATGCTGTGTAACCGGCAACAATGTACCCTTGGTCAGACGTTTGTTGAACCGACCTCCCGGAATCGTCCCCGTCTCCGCCGAACGTTTTCGTCCATTCAGTTGGCGGTGCGCTCACGGCCTCTGCTCTGTGTGGCAACAAATGCAGCATCAGAACAATCATTACAAAAACAATAGAACCTTTCATCCGACACCCTTCTTCTGTATTCAAAACAAATAATACCATTGTCTTGAATTGAAGTCAATTGTTTTTTCCATAGTTTGAAAAGACTCGGGTAAGAATGCGATAGTCGCAGTACAAATCAGACTAATTTTCTGGTTCTGGATCGAGGAGGTGGATGTTGCCGATTTTGAGGCGGGTGAGGCCGGCGGATTTGGCGGCGGAGGCGCAGCGTTGGGCTTGGGCGCGGGAGGTTGTAGGGAGGTCGGCCATGAGGAAGCTGCCGTAGAAGCCGAGGAGTGAGTATGGGATGCTGGGGTCGAGGTCTGCGATGAAGGAGGCTATGGCCTTGACCTCTTTTTCGTCGATGTATCCGGGGACGAGGAGCGTGCTCGCGATGAGGAGTGGGGGTTCGGTGCGTTCTTTGATGCGCTTTGCAGCGGCGGCGAAGTTGTCGAGAGTCCGGGTATTGTTGACGCCGCAGAGAGCCCGGTGGATTTTCGGATCGAACGCTTTGAGGTCGAATTTGACGCATCCGCCGCTTGCCAGTGAGAGGTCGAGCATTTTGTCGAGTAGGGCCGGGTCCATCGAGCCGTTGGTCTCCCAGCAGACGCGGATTATCCTGTCGGGATCCTGTTCGAGAACGGACTCTGCGGCAGCGATCGCGTGAGGCAGTTGAGCCGTCGGATCGCCTCCGAAGAAGCAGATGCACGCGGTGTTGGGCAGCACGGCGCCCGCGAGTTTTTTGGAGCTATGGCGACGTGCCCTGTGTGATTCTTCTCTGAAGTGCCAGTTCTGGCAGAAGAGGCAATCGAAGGTGCAGGCCTCGTAGAACACGGCGAGGTTTGTGTATCCGTATTCGGGACCCTTACGGTGCGCCCACCTCGGGTAGCCGGAACCGCTACTGCCAGGACAGACCCAATCGGCGACGCAGTTTGTGGGGAGTGGATCGTGGTACCAGGAGACGGCGGCGCCTCTGGCATTGCCACCGAAGAGCTTTCCAGCGCTATTAGCTCTAATGCCGCAGTAACCTATTTCGTGTTCTCCTATCAAGCATTGGTTATGACAGATACGACAGACAACTCCTCCGGGGGTATCGGGCGGCTGCATGGGGAGTCCGAAATGGCGGCGCTCACGTTGGTGGATCAAGTCGATTTTCCCCATGAGGTGTTCGTCAGCGCTGCGGATGCAACCCGAGCAGAGAGACAGGATATCGGCGATTGTGTCATTGCTTTGACCGCATATCCGGCACTGGCCCATGGTAGCTCAGCTAAAGAACAAGAGATGTACAGAACATTGGTTCTACATTTTTGTTTCGACGTATTGGCGGGCGCGATCGGCGCGTTCGCGTGCCTGTTCCTTTGTTCTGGACTCGGCGATTATTCGTACGAGGGGTTCAGTTCCGGATGCGCGGATATGCACCCATCCGTCGTTCCAGTCTACGCGGACGCCGTCGGTGGTGTCGATGGACTTGCTGTCATAATGCTCTCTGACGGATTCGACGACGGAGTGCACCTTGTGTGTCGGGCACGGTATTTTGTACTTCACGATGTGGTAGCGTGGGAGACTCTCCACGAGCTGCGATGAGGTCCTACTTCCCCGCGCCATGGCTTCGAGGATAATGCCCATGGTGATGAACCCGTCAAATGCCGGCTGGAAGTCCGCCACGGCGATTCCGCCGCTGCCCTCGCCCGCAAGGACCGCACCTTCGTTAATCATTGCACTGACGGAATGCGAGTGGCCGATGAGTGTTTTGACGAGCTTGCAGTTGTACCTTCCAGCGACGTCATCCAGTGTGCGAGTTGTCGAGTAGTTGCTGACTATGGTACCGGGTTTTCTGCTGAGGTAGTAGTCGGCGACGAGAGGGTAAGTGTACTCCTCGGTGACGGTCTCCCCTACTTCGCTGATTATGGAGACGCGGCTGACGTCGCTATTTAGTAGAAATCCGATATCGCCGTTCACGGGTTTGATGATGGATGCCACCTGTCGCGCGTTGCGGGGCCGGGGCTCGGGGTCGTGCGGGAAAATTCCGTTGGGCTCGTTGTTGATCGGGATGAGCTGGACGCCTATGCGCTCGCTGAACTTGTCGATGATACGGGAGCCGGCGCCGTTGCAGGGGTCAATGATGACCTTGAATTTCCTGCTTCTTATCAGCTCGACGTCGAGGTAATTGCTGATGGCATCGAGGTAGGGCTGGAGAGGGTCATCCGCGACGATGACTTTGCCGAGGCGATCCCATGGTTTCTTGATGAACTCGGCGGAGTGGTAGATGTCGAGGACCTCCTCGCCCTCGTGAAGGTTGAGGTACATCCCGAGACGGTTGATGAAGTTGATTGCGTTCCAGTTGGCATCGTTGTGGCCGGCAGAAATCGAGACTGCCCCAGCGGCCCCATATCCAGTCACGAGGAACTGAATTATGGGTGTCGGGCAGACCTCGAGATCGACCACATCGCATCCTGTCGACAGCAGTCCGCTGGCGACGGCCTCCTTGAGCATCTCGCTCGATGCGCGTGTGTCCATTCCGAGGAGGACTTTGCCGCCATCGAGATACGTCCCGAACGAACAGGCGAAGCTGACGGCCATCTCCGGTGTAAGGTTCTGGCCGACGACGCCCCGCACGCCGGATATCCCGACTTTGAGCATCTTCACGCTGTTGTTCACAACTGTCGGCCCACTCGAAAGAGGCATATGCCC
>SDBU01007293.1_pt1 | contig 12771 bp, 7 predicted proteins | sample 2277071 | NCBI WGS metagenome assembly SDBU01 (sample SAMN10397929, study PRJNA504765) | marine sediment metagenome | isolation source: marine sediment core GS08_GC12, 126 cmbsf | place: Arctic Ocean: Gakkel Ridge, Loki's castle | collected 2008 | reverse complement strand
CCATCTCCGATATTGATCCGGCAGTTCTAGAGCGGCTTGCCTCTCGTTATCCTGGTGTGAATACCGAGACCGAGTATTCCCAGGTTCTCCAAAGTGAAGAAATAAAAGGAGTAGTTATTGCCACCCCCGCTGTGCTTCACTATTCTATGGCAAGGGAAGCCCTGCTCGCCGGAAAAGATGTCTTCGTTGAAAAGCCCTTGGCCCTTGAGGTTGAGGAGGGGAGAGAGCTGGTTGAATTGGCTGAACTGAAAGGTCGGATTCTATTGGTAGGTCACCTCCTTGAGCACCACCCGGCGGTAGTAAAGCTTAAAGAACTAGTAGATGAAGGAGAACTGGGCAAAATCCGATATATCTACTCCAACAGGTTGCATTTGGGCAAGTTCAGGACGGAGGAAAATATTCTCTGGAGCTTCGCTCCCCACGATATTTCCGTTATCCTGCTTCTTCTTGGCGGTGAAATGCCACAAGAGGTCTCGGCCCACGGAGGTTACTATCTTCATCAGGATATTGCCGATGTAACCTTGACCACGCTTGTCTTTAAGGACGGGGTAAGAGCTCATATCTTTGTGAGCTGGCTGCATCCCTTTAAGGAACAAAGGCTTGTCGTTGTGGGTGATAAAAAGATGGCAGAATTTGACGACACTAATCCCAAAGATAAACTTCTCCTTTACAATCACGAGATAGAATGGATTGAGAGAACGCCGATACCCCATCCCAAAGAAGCTGAACCGGTCAAAGTTCCTCTCGAAGAGCCATTAAAGAACGAGTGCCAGGATTTCCTCCGCTGTATCGAAACCCGACAAAAGCCCAAGGTAGATGGTTATAAAGGGCTTCAGGTTCTGGAGATTTTATCTCTGTGTCAAAAGTCGCTGGAAGAAAATGGTAAAGTTATTACTCTCAGCGGGAGAGAAAAGGGCTTCTTCATCCATGAGACAAGTATAGTGGAACAGCCGTGTGAAATCGGGGAAGGGACAAAAATATGGCACTTTTCCCATATTATGCTGGGGGCAACTATTGGCAAGAACTGTATTATCGGACAAAATGCCTTTATCGGCAAACGAGTAGAAATTGGCAACAATGTGAAGATCCAGAACAATGTCTCACTTTTTGAAGGGGTAACCTTAGAAGACGATGTCTTCTGTGGCCCCTCTTGTGTCTTTACCAATATTGTAAATCCTCGGAGTCATATTTCCCGAAAGCATGAATTTAAGCCTACCGTAGTCAAAAAGGGGGCGACTATCGGTGCCAATGCTACCGTGATTTGTGGGAATACGATCGGTAAATGCGCTTTTATCGGTGCTGGAGCAGTAGTCACCAAAGATGTACCTGATCATGCCTTAGTTTACGGAACTCCCGCTCGACTTCAGGGCTGGGTCTGTGAATGCGGGACGAAGCTCAATTTCAATCAAAGCGGCCGTGCTCAATGTTCTGAGTGTGGCAAGATTTACAGGCTGGATGGACAAGAATGTGTCCTTCAGTAATACTGGGGGGTTGCTGATCTCATTTTTAGGTTGCTCAAATGAGCGATAAAGAGCTAAATATAGTATTTGTTGTCCTCGATGCATTGAGAGCCAGAAATCTATCTTGTTACGGTTATTCTAAGCCTACAAGCCCTAATATTGATAATCTGGCAAGGGAGGGCATACTATTCGAAAATGCGTTCTCCTGCATCAATACCACAGACCCATCCCTGACTACCATTTTCTCCGGTGAATATCCTCTATCTCACGGAATTATTAATCATGGTGCAGCAGTTCAAAAGGCTGAGGTGGAGAGGCTTGAGCATAGCGATGTTGTGTTTCTGCCCGAAATATTAAAAACCCATGGCTACACTACGCTTGCCTTGGACTGGCTTGACCGCTGGCACAAAAGGGGATACGATTTTTACGAAGGTCTTCCCGATTCTGTATTAGAAGGTTCCTCTGTTGAACCATCGCTAAAGGAAAGATTTGCTGAAAAACTTAGCAAAGTAGTTCGCAGATTTCCCAGTCCTATATACAGGCTTTCCAGAGCCCTGTATGCCGGGATGAAAATGGGAGCTCACGTTAAATATTTCGACGCCCGCATGCTTACCAGTGCAGCGTTAAAGCTTATGACGGAAAACATCGACAGGAAGTTTTTCCTTTTTATTCATTACTGGGATATCCATGATTATAGGTCCCCAAAAAGGTACATTGACAAGTTCAGGGAAGATGGGACTGCTTATAGCCCGGAGGAGATATTAAGCCAGACCACATACGGGACTACCAACCCGAGATTTAGAGAATACTTGTTACAATTTGTAAAAGATAGGGACATTAAGAACGTCAATGATATTACGGTCAGATATGATGCGGCTATTAATTATGTGGATCAGGAAATAGGGAGGCTAATGCAGTTTCTTGATAAAACAGGAATCTCGCAGAACACTCTTGTTATATTGACAGCAGACCATGGTGAAAGCCTTCTAGAACATGGCATCTACAGAGACCATCATGGCTTATATGATGTCAGCATCCATGTGCCGCTGATTATTTGGCATCCGGCATTTGCGGGAAATCAAAGAGTCAGTGGATTTGTGCAACACTTTGATCTCGTCCCCACCTTGCTCGACCTTTTGGAGATACCTGCGGACACATACGATTTCGATGGGAAGAGTTTTCTCGCCTTGATTAAAAGGCAAACTCACCAGCTTCGCCAGGCAATTTACGCTATGGAAACTCACTTCAGCCAGAGGAGCTGCATTCGAACGAGCAAATATAAATATATCTGTGCCTCTTCTGAGGAAGCCGCAGTGTGTAAGCGTTGTGGAATTGTGCATGGCGAAGTAGAAGAGCTATATGACCTAGAAAAAGACCCACAGGAAACGAACAACATTGTAAAAGATAATGCTCAGGAAGCTTCACAACTCCGGCAAATGCTTTCCAAATGGGAGGAGAGGCTAGAGGAGAAGAAAAGAGTTAAAAATGCGATTAGAAAAAGAATAAATGAATTAAAGAGTCTGGGCAAAATATAAATAGTAAAGTTATTAAGTGAGGGGAATTTTCAGTATCTCAACTTTAGGAAGGAGGAGAACGCAAAGCATGGATATCCCTTTAGTTGATCTGAAAGCCCAATATAATTCTATTAAAGAGGAGATTGACCAGGCTATCCGCAAAGTTGTTGAACAAGGGGAATTTATCCTCGGCTCCCAAGTCAAGGCTTTTGAGGAGGAGATTGCAAACTATTTAAGGGTTAAGTACGCTGTAGGGGTCGCTTCAGGCACTGAAGCACTTCAATTAACTCTCCTTGCTTGCGGAATTCAACTTGGGGATGAGGTAATTACCACTCCCTTCACCTTCATCGCCACCGCTGAGGCTATTACCCAATGCGGCGCCACGCCTGTGTTTGTTGACATAGACCCGAAGACATATAATATTGACCCTGAAAAGATTGAGCCCAGGGTCACTGATAAAACTAAAGCCATCCTTCCCGTCCATCTTTATGGTCAGCCGGCAGATATGGATCCTATTCTTGAGCTGGCTAAAAAATATGACCTGAAAGTCATTGGAGACTGCGCCCAGGCTTTGGGAGCGGAATATAAGAGGAGTAAGGTCGACTGCTTAGGCGATGCTGGCTGTCTTAGCTTCTTCCCCAGCAAGGTCCTCGGTGCTTATGGGGATGGGGGGATGGTAGTGACAAATGATTCGGAGGTTGCTGAAAAGGTGCGCATGCTCAGAAATCATGGCTGCCGGGAGAAGTATTATCACCTGACCCCCGGATTTAACAGTCGACTTGACTCCCTTCAGGCAGCTATCTTGCAGGTTAAGCTAAAGTATCTTGACCAGTGGATTGAGCAACGGCAACACAAGGCTGCGTTGTATTCTCAGCTTTTAAGCGAGGTTGAAGCTATCGAGCCACCTTATATCGCGCCCTATAGCCATCATGTCTTTAATTACTACACCATTCGCCTTAAGTATTCTGCGGGAAGTCGCACCGAGCTACGGGAGTATCTCAGTTCTCAGGGTATTGCCACCGCTATCTACTATCCCCTCTCCCTCCATCTTCAAGAGGTTTATCAACGTCTTGGCCATAAGACGGGTGATTTCCCTAAAAGCGAGCTAGCACAAGAAGAAGTTCTCTCGTTGCCAATATATCCTGAACTTGAAGACAGGCAGATAGAAATGATAGCGGAGGCGCTCAAACGCGCGATTCAGGAATTGTTAAGAGAACAAAAGAAATAAAAGTCATGATTGAAGTGAAAAAGGATAGAAATTCTTGTAGACCAAGAGCCGTATTGCATGGGAGAATAGAAATCGGGAATAATTGTTGCGTTAGAGCAAATTCTGTGGTCAATAAATCTTTTCCTGATGGGGTAACCATTGGTGGAAATGCAGCACGGATTATTTCTGATGAAGATTCATCCCAAATGATTATAAAAGGAACTGAGGTAGTTGACTTTCGCCTGGCAGGGGCTAAGAGGGCGGCATGAATTTGGAAATTCGGCCTCTAGCTGAGAGTGAATTTCCATTATGGGATGAGTTTGTAGATGAGTCTCCCCGGGGTACTGTCTTTCATAAGACTTTTTGGCTTAAAGCCTCCGGAATAAAGTTTGTAACTTATGGATATTTCAAAGCGGGAATATTATCTGCCGGCATTCCCCTAGTTTATAACACCAGGTTCGGCATTAAATCGGCATTCCATCCAGCATTAACCCCTTATTTAGGAGTTCTATTCAAAAAGCAGGAAGCTAAGTATGTAACTAAGTATGTTACTAGAATTTCGCAAGAAAAGGAAATGGGGCAAGAAATTGCCAGAAGATTAAAGAATGATTTTCATTCTGTATATTTTCAATTCCCGCCGGGCTCAACTGATTTACAGCCCTTTTTGTGGGAGGGGTTCTCTGCCGGGGTAAGATATACCTATATTATTAACCTTGATAATAGCTTGGAGGATATATGGAAGTCCATGGGTGAGAAGATGAGAAATCATATAAGAAAGGCGGAAAAAGATAATATTAGCATTGTTCCCAGTGATGACTTTGCCCAAGCCTTCACTCTGTTTGAAAAAACACTCGCCCGGCAAAATAGGAGACCACAATCCAAATCAGCAGCCTTTAGCTACAATGAGGCCTTGAGGCAGAGGAATCAATGTAAATCGTTCTTAGCTAAAGATAATAATGGCAATGCTATAGCCACAGCATATATTGTCTGGGATAACAAAAGAAGCTACTACTTAGTGGGAGGCTATGATTCAGAGAAGAGCCACCACGGTGCCCTTGCACTGGCACTATGGGAAGCGATAAAATTCACCAAAGAAGAACTTGGATTAAGGGAATTTGATTTTGAAGGCTCGATGGTGCCACAAATTGAGCAATTCTTCAGGAAGTTCGGTGGGGAACAAACTCCTTATTATACGGTTAGCTGGAACAGGTCTTACTTGGAAGTCCCTCTGCTTGTAAGACAGAGAGGAGCCACTATCTTCGCTCGGTTAAGGTCAAGATAGACATGCTTCACATAGCCTACCAAAATCGAGATTTCAAATCACAGATTGAGTACACTTTTGACATCATGCTCTCTGTGTATGGCATCGAATATCAAATTATGGATTACTCAAATCTTTATTCCGCTAGCAGTAGGCGGCCAGACTTTGTTATCTCCTATGGTAACCAAAAGCCCCCTTCTTTATTCAGGAATCATATCCACATCTATGCCTCGGACTTCTTCGCTGAAGATTACCTGAAACCAGCGTCTATGCCCAAGGCTTCCTTAAAAAGGCACAATGACTTGCCTGTAATCTACGCTGGCTATGGTGAGTTCGATGGCCTTGTTAAGAAGTCTGAGAACCTGATTGAAACCAACATTGACATTATCGCCTCTTGTTTCTTTATGCTCTCCCGATATGAAGAGGTAATTGTGGGTATACGAGATGAGCATCAGCGTTTCCCAGCTAAGGCAAGCTTGGCTTATAAGGAAGGGTTTCTGGATAGACCGATTGTCAATGAATATATCGAACTTCTATGGAGCTGGGTCCACTCGCTAATGCCAGATTTAGAAAGAAAGCCCTTTTGGCCACAAAACAAAGAATTTGCCATTTGCTTAACTCATGATGTTGATGCTTTAACAAGGTATTCACCTCTGCCGCCAGCTTTAAGCATAGGTAGTGCTATATTACGACAGAAAAACCCTCGCTTAGCTTTAAGTATAACCTGGGATTATTTAGGCTCTTTGCTTCACCTAAAGAAAGCCCCTCTTGACTATATGCTGAGTCTGGAGCAAGAATACGGCTTTAAGTCGTCTTTTTATTTCATGGCTGGTGGAGACTCACCATCGGATGCCAACTATTCCATTACCAGGCCAAAGGTCAGGAAACTGATTCAAAGAATTGAGAATGGCGGTTGTGAAGTAGGGTTGCACGCAAGCTATGACAGTTACAATAATCTAGAGAAAATAGCTTTGGAAAAGGGGAGGCTGGATAAAATAGTTAGCAACAGAAGCTATGGCAATCGACAACACTACCTCCGCTGGAAGACGCCAGATACGTGGCGGATTCAAGAGAAGGCGAGTCTATTATATGACTCGACCCTGAGCTTTGGCGACCATGCTGGCTTCAGGTGTGGCATTTGTCTGCCTTTTAAGCCTTTTGATGCCAGAGAAAATAGAATACTTAATATCTGGGAGCTCCCTCTAACAGTGATGGACACGAGCCTCCTGAATCCAAGTTACCAGAATCTTTCTCCTGAAGAAGGCTATAAGGAGATCATCAGGTATGTGGAAATGGTGAGACGATTCAACGGTGTTTTTGTCCTATTGTGGCATAAGTCCTCTTTGTATTTGCTTGTGGGACAGGTGGGGTGGAAAAAAGTTTATGAAAAGCTGATGGAATATATGAGCGAACAGAACACTTTTGTTGCCAACGGAAGGGCAATTATAGAGTGGTGGAGAAAAGGGCGTCAAGCTGTTTAATCGTTGACAAACAGGTTCTCTGCAATCCAAGAGGGCTTTGAGATTCTTGATGGCAAAGGCAAGAAAGGCAAAGCCCCAAAGCTTTGGGATGGAAAAGCAGCCAAGAGGATTTTAGGAATACTAGCTGAGTATTTTTGAACTAAATATTGAGGCTCTTCTCTACCCAAAATCCTGAAGAACCAATGTTGATTGACTTGAGCTTAGCCTGCACCGGGATTTTTGGGACGCTGGTAATCCGGGGCCAATAATATTAAGATTGAATAGAAAGAAACCGGGAGAAACTAATGAGTTCTTTTTGGGCAGAACATTGGAAGGGAAAGGATAAAGGCGATATGCGAGTCGAAGAACTTGGCGGTGGAATTTTGTAATACTTTGTATTCTGAATATCGCTATAATGCTTTGATAAACCGTAAAACTTAACCTAAATTGCGAGGCGCTGGAGTTGCAGAAAGATAGCACACTACGTTTAAGAGGCAGTCGAGGCTTTAGATGAAGATATGCTATCTTGCTAGTGCTAAGAGTACCCACACCTGGAAATGGATAAAGTCTTTCGTTGACAAAGGGCATGAAGTGCATTTAGTTTCCTTTGAGTCTTTTGGGGGCAATAGCATCAAAAATATAAAGCTATATAGACTTAAGGAATTTCGCCCCCAAATACGAGGTATATCTTTTTTAATAAATCTGATATCTAGTGTGATTCAGGTTAGAAGGCTGACCAAAAGAATCAAGCCGGATATCCTTTATGCTCACTACATTACAGGGTACGGCTTTTTGGGAGCGCTAAGCGGATTTCACCCCTTCATGGTTACCGCTATGGGCTCTGATATATTGGTTGAGCCAGAACAACATAGTTTTATCAAAATTATCACCAAATTCACGCTAAGAAAGGCGGACTTGGTAACTTGCCATGGAGGAATCTTGCTAGAGAGAATCGTAGAGCTGGGCGTCAAACGAGAAAAAGTTCAGGCTATTAACCTTTGGGTAGACCCGCAAAAATTCTCGCCTCTACCGCTCCATAGAAGAAGCTCAATAAGAAAACAGCTGGGCTTATTTGACTCACCAACGGTAATAAGTACCCGGGACTTCAAGCCTGTATATGACATAGAGACATTAGTCAGGGCAATTCCTTTAGTCTTGGAGAAAGTTCCCGATGCAAAGTTCGTAATTGCGGGGCAGGGAGTGGAAGGAGACCATGGGAGCTATCTTAAGGAGCTTGCGAAATCTCTCGGGGTTTTGGATAGTGCTAGATTTGTGGGCTGGATACCTCACGATGAGATTCCCGGCTATCTGGCGTCAGCAGACATATATGTTTCCACTTCACTATCAGATGGTGCTCCTGTTAGTACATTAGAAGCGATGGCTTGTGAACTACCGGTGGTAGTTACCGAGTCTGGAGAGCATAGGAGGTGGGTAAAGGATGGCATAAACGGGTTTGTTGTTCCTATGAGGTCCCCTGAAGCGCTGGCATCAAAGATTAGCTATCTTTTAGAGAACGAAAATGACAGAAGTAAATTTGGCAAAGCTAACCGACCGGTAGCTAGGCAGATAGCCGATTATGAAAAGGAAGTGGAGAAGCAGGAAAAACTTTTTGAAGAATTGACGGCGAAGGGAAAATGAACTAGCAGGGCTATGAGCTGAGAAATGCATAATACTGAGGACTATTGGGAAAAGAGGCTCGCAAGCGATTTTAATATAGAAGGCAGTGGGCATTTGGGGCTCGGGAAGAAGTATAACGAGTGGATATACCGTGCGCAGAAGCTATCAAAGATTCAAGGGTGTTGAACATTACACCTGCTTTGTGGCAATTCCCCCTTTTATTAAAGAGTGAGAATTATCGGAATGTCTTGGGCCCAATCCGCCAGGTTGTGGATAAAATGATACTCAGGTTAATTATTCGATTCAATGCCCACGAGTCCAGGCATGAAATCACCTCCGGCTTACTAACGAATAAACAAGTGAGCGTAGCATATCCCTATCTTCTTTGGTAAGGAAGAGCTTGAAAATCAAAATGCTATAACTACCCAGGATGATACCGCCTACTATATAGGGATTTATCAATTTTATGCCGGCTAAGAACAAGCCGACGGCTACGCAAGCAGTTCCTATGGCTGCTGAAAACCACCTAATGTCAATTCTCACTCCCAGTATTTTGGGCATAAGCGCCAGAAAAGTAACTGTGTGCACCAGTAAGGATATTGTAGTAGCTATAGCAGCACCAGTGATGCCAAGGTGAGGTATAAGCAGTATATTTAAGGCAATATTTATTCCAGATGAGAGAACGCCGAGCTTGAAGGCTATGTCTGGTCTACCTATGCCAGAAAATGCTCCGCCCATAGGCATGATAAGCCCTCCCCTTATCACCCGGGCGATGAGTAGTATCCACAGTGGCAAAGCAGCATAAAGGAACTCTGTGCCAAACATAGTGATAATAATTTCCCTGGCGAAAAACCCAACCCCAAGCCCCAAGACTAATAATATGCAGGTAGAGTATTTCGTGCTCTTGTCACTCATTTTCTGTAACGCCTGATGATTATTCTTAGACCAATATTCCGAAGTAGCGGGGTAAGTTATTTTTTGGATTGCGTACGGGAGTAAAAAGAAAAGATTACTCAGAGTAACTGCAATGCTATACTGCCCAACATCCTTGGCTGTTAGAAAATATCCTATTAATATGATGTCTGCCTGGACAGTTACTAAACCTAATGCGTTTATCCCAGCTACTTGGCTGCCAAATGATACCAGTTTTTTTGTATTGTGAAAGAAACCTGGAAGGTTTAGATGAAGGAAACTCCTTGAAGTATATAATCCCAAGATACACCCTGCCATTATAGAAAGGGCTATCCCCAATACGGCTCCTTCAACGCCAAATCCAAGCCAAACAAACGTCACTATGAACAAAATCATCAGGAAGCTACGAAGTATTATCAAGTAGGCATAGGTTTTCATCTTTCTCAAGCCGATGAATAACTGGAGAGAGGCTTCTAGGAGAGAAGTAAGGGGAAACACAAAGGCAACGATTTTGAGCAACCGAGCCAATTCAGGCATGTCAAAGACACTGGCTAACGTACCTGAAAGGGTGTAAACAAGGATGCCCGTAACGACACCGAAAATCACCGAACTGATGAAACCTGAGGATACAGTTTGGAATAGCTTATCTTTGTCATCCTTATACTCAGCAACGTATTTGGTGAGTGCTACACCGATTCCAAAGGTAGCAAAAAGCGTAGCTATACCCTGGATAGTAATAACCATTTGATACAAACCCAGATCAGCCGCTCCAAGCCATCTGGCAAGGACTATCCTGAGCGAGAAACTGAACACTAAAGTGACTATGCTGCTAGTGAAAACCCAGCCAACATCAAACGCAAATTTCTTCGCCTGTTCCATATCAAGGTTACCCTACTTAGCGCCAGTGATAAAATAGACTTTCGCATCTCGATTGCTGTTGATTAAGGGACAGTTATCTATCCCTTGCTCATTCATATCGTCAGGAATTAGCACCTGCTCGGGTTCATAGTCACCAATGCCGCCCTTGTGTATCCTCTCCATACGCCTCTGATTCCAGTAGGGTCGCGCAAATGATAATTCCTCTGTATGAATATTCCATCATCTCCGTGTGCCGTCTCTATGTATTTGTTATAGCATACAACATGGGGGAACGTACCAGTGTATGTCCGTCGCAGGTCTACCTCTCCCCATATCCGACAACGTCTTCCAAGCAGGCTCTCTATTCTTAAAGCTACGGGAACGAGATTCAGATACAGAATCAGCTTGACTAAGCAGGCACCCCCTCGTTTTGGGGTTCTGACTGTCCCTAACAATCTTATGCTTGTGCGCTTTCATCTTTTACCTTCCTCAGTAGTGTTTATGCTGGTTCAATGTTCTCAAGTATTGCCTCTTGTGGATATATGCTTCTTATCGTCAGGGCCATACTCCTCTCTACTGCCAAAGTCGTAGAGGAGCTAGCTGAAAGTGGTATTGTGGTCGGCTAGTCTCGTCTCCTCGATTTGGCCTGCCCCCAGTAATTGTACCACTTTCTAAGTTAGAGTTGCCGTAATAATAGCCTCAGGAGCAGGCGGCCGGTAAATTATCTGAATTCTTCCGTCGTGTGAGCTAACCTCTTCGACTTTATCTCCCCTGTCTCGGTATCAATCATCGTCGCGTGGTCATATTTCTTGTGACAATCTAAACCAATGTATTTAATCTGTATCTCCCCTTATCATTTGAGTTGGCGCATTCAACTTCACATCACAGATCCGGGAGACGTATTATTCCTTCATGATACCTGGATTTAAGATAAAAAGTAGGGTCGAGAATCTTCCCTAAACCCTAGGCAATTTGAGGATTCCTAAAACTGGCATAGCACCGGCTGCATAGCTCTCTTCTCTAGTTCTGCTCTTTCCTTTGCCTACTAAATAGCATGCAGCTTGTCCGTAGAAGCCTACGGCAAGGCATATTTACCACCGAGTTTGTCGATCTCCCCCAGTAGTTTGAATATCTTTCGTTCGGCCAATTTAGTCAATGAGGGGTTCTGCGATACGTCGATACACTTCTCAAGTTCGGCTATTGCCTTCGCTTTCCTACCCCATGCTTCGTCGTAGATAATACCCCGCTTGTAGTACGCCCAAGCATGATTTGGGTCTAATTCAATGGCCTTGGTGTAATCAGCAAACGCCTTGTTATATACACCTTCGGCATCATAGGCATAACCCCGGTTGTAGTACATCCAAGCATGATTTGGTTCTAATTCAATGGCCTTGGTGTAATCGGCTATCGCCTGGTAATATTCACCTTTGGCATCATAGATAATACCCCGCTTGTAGTACGCCCAAGCATGATTTGGGTCTAATTCAACGGCCTTGGTATAATCAGCTATCGCTTTGTCATGTTCACCTTTGGTATCATAGGTAGTACCCCGCCTGTAGTATGCCCAAGCATGATTTGGGTCTAATTCAATGGCCTTGGTGTAATCAGCTATCGCCTGGTAATATACATCTTCGGCATCATAGGCACCACCCCGCCTGTAGTATGCCTCAGAGAAACTTGGGTCTAATTCAATGGCCTTGGTGTAATCAGCTATCGCCTGGTAATATACACCTTTGGCATCATAGGTAGTACCCCGCTTGAAGTACGCCCAAGCATGATTTGGGTCTAATTCAATGATCTTGGTGTAATCAGCTATCGCCTGGTCATGTTCACCTTTAGCATTATAGGTGGCACCCCGCCTGTAGTACGCCTCAGAGAACCTGGGGTCTAATTCAATGGCCTTGGTGTAATCGGCTATCGCCTGGTCATGTTCACCTTTGGCATCATAGGTAGTACCCCGCTTGTAGTACGCCTTAGAGAACCTGGGGTCTAATTCAATGGCCTTGGTGTAATCAGCTATCGCCTGGTCATGTTCACCTTCGGCATCATAGGTAGTACCCCGCCTGTAGTACGCCTCAGAGAACCTGGGGTCTAATTCAATGGCCTTGGTGTAATCAGCTATCGCCTTGCCACGTTCACCTTTGGCATTATGGGTAGTACCCCGCTTGTAGTATGCCTCAGAGAACCTGGGGTCTAATTCAATGGCCTTGGTGTAATCAGCTATCGCCTTGTCATATTCACCTTCGGCATCATAGGTAGTACCCCGCTTGTAGTACGCCTCAGAGAACCTGGGGTCTAATTCAATGGCCTTGCTAAACTCTAGGATGGCCCTTTTATACTTACCATTCTGGGCTAAATCAATACCACGTTCATAGTGCTCCACCGCAGGCTCCGCTGTAAATAGCGGGTAGCAGCCGGATGCCGATACCCCAAACAAGAGTAGGATAGTTACTGTGCATAGAATGGCAAGTTCTCTCGATTC
>SDBU01007292.1_pt1 | contig 12771 bp, 7 predicted proteins | sample 2277071 | NCBI WGS metagenome assembly SDBU01 (sample SAMN10397929, study PRJNA504765) | marine sediment metagenome | isolation source: marine sediment core GS08_GC12, 126 cmbsf | place: Arctic Ocean: Gakkel Ridge, Loki's castle | collected 2008 | reverse complement strand
TCCTTGATATGAGATGCCCTATTCTCCCCCAATTTTGCTAAGATTGGAAGCCAGAATCCTGGGGTTGATTTTCCTACCCCGTTTTGCTTCGAAATCCCTCCATTGTCGTGTTCTTGTACAGAATACTCAGTAATGCTATAATTAGGCAGGCGCGAACTCAACGGTTCGCTTAGTCATGTTATACCACATCAGCGTGACACCAGCGTGACAGGAACGTGGTTGGCAAGCCTGTTTTTCAATTGGTTAGAAGTTGGGGGAATGGATATGATAATTGAGTCATCGCACGAATGTGCGCGGTTGGTGTTGTTGCTTCTTGGCCCACCCCAGGTGTTGGTGAACGGTGAGGCCGTGATGGGGCTCAAGAAAGCTCAAAAGGCCCTGGCGCTGCTGGCCTACCTGGCCATAGAAGCACACCGACCGCACTCACGAGCGGCCCTGGCCGCGCTCTTTTGGCCCGACCAGCCCGAGGAGCAAGCCCGGCAGAACCTGCGACAGGTGCTCTCCCGCTTGCGCCGCGCCATCGGCGATCGGAGAGCTAGTCCTCCTCACCTGATCGCCGGCCGATGGACGATCCAGTTCAACTCCCAAAGTGACTTCTGGCTGGACGTGGCAGCGTTCACGACTCTTCTGGCCAACACGCGACGTCACCCTCACCGCCGGCTGGAGGCCTGCCTCACCTGCGTATCGCAGCTCGCCCAGGCAAGTGAGTACTACCGGGGGGACTTGATGGCGAACCTTCACCCGGCCGGCAGTTCGGCCTTTGATGAGTGGCTGTTGATCCAGCGGGAGCAACTGGGACAGCAGGCCTGTGCCGCCCTCCACGCGCTGGCCGGCGCACACCTGTCGCGCGGCGACCCCAAAGCGGCGCGCCAGTACGCCCGGCGGCTGCTGCACCTGGACCCCTGGAACGAAGCGGCCCAGCAGTTGTTGCTGCGCGCTCTGACGTTGAGCGACGGGCGCAACGCCGCCTTGCAGCACTACCGGGCCTTTCGCCAGGCGCTGGCCGACGAGCTGGGACTCGAGCCCGAAGACGAAACCCTGGCCCTGGTGGAGCAGATCCGCGCCGGCACGCTGCCGGACACGCAGCCCTGCACCCCGGTGGCTCTGCTGCCAACGCCCTCCACGCCATTCGTCGGGCGGGAAGCCGAGCGAAAACAGATCGCCGATTCCCTGTCCGGCCAGGAGCAGCGGCTGCTCACCCTGCACGGTCCCGGTGGCAGCGGCAAGACGCGCCTGGCGCTGGAGATCGCCGCTGGGCAACCCCCCCTCTGGCACGATGGCGTGTGGTTCGTCCCCCTGGCCGAGGCGCCGGCGGCAGAGGGACTGCTTGATGCGCTGGCGGCCGCGTTGGACCTCCAGGCGGGCGGCGGTCCCCTGGAGGCGGCGCAACTGGTTGACTTCTTGCGGCCCAAGGAGCTGTTGCTGATCCTGGACAGCCTCGAGCACCTGGTGGACGGCGCCCCTCTGCTGCGGGACATCCTGCGCGGGGCGCCGCAGGTCAAGATCCTGGTCGCCTCCCGTGCCCGCCTGGGGTTGCAGGGGGAGTGGGCCATACGACTGGGAGGGCTGGACGTGCCCGCCGAGTCCCCTGCGACTGTGGCGGAGGCAGAGGGCTATAGCGCCGTGCAGCTCTTCGTGCAGAACGCACGCCGGGTGGCCCCCGACTTCACGCTGTCGCCGCAGAACCTGACCCATGTCGTCCGCATCTGCCGCCTGGTCGGCGGGCTGCCCCTGGGCATCGAGCTGGCAGCGGTCTGGGTGCGCCTGTTCCCCTGCTGGCAAATCGCCGATGTGGTTGAGCAAAGCCTGGATTCTTTGCGGAGCACGCAGCCGGACGTCCCCGAACGACAGCACAGCCTGAGGGCGACGTTCGAGTATTCTTATCTTCTGCTGTCGGAGAGAGAACAGGCGCTGTTCGACGGGCTGTCCGTCTTTCGGGGTGGGTTTACGGTAGATGCTGCCCGGCAGGTCGCTGGGGGCAGCCCGTCGGAACTGGTCTCCCTGCTGGACAAATCCCTGCTCCAGACTTCCCCCTCCAGGCGATTGGACGTGCACCTCACCCTGAGAGAGTATGCGGCTGAGAAGCTGGCCGAAATGCCTGAGGAGGAGCGGGAGACCCGAGAGCGGCACTGCCGCACTTATCTCTCGTTCGTCCAGCAACGAGACAAGGCCCTCAAGAGAGAGGGTTCAAAAGAGGCCCTGGACGAAATCTACGTCGAGTTGGGCAACGTTTGGGAGGCGTGGCGCTGGGCGGTGGCCCAGGCCAGGATCCAGGACCTGGACGCGAGCACCGATGGTTTGGCTCGCTTTTGTGATCTCAGGGGGCTCTTTCGAGAGGGGGAGGTAGCTTTCGAGAGTGCAGCCGAGCGCGTGTTGGCGCTCGCCCCAAAGGACGCCGAGGCACAGCGGGTGGCTGGCCGGTTGCTTACCGAGCAGGCCCACTTTCTGCTCTGCCGGGCGCGGTATTCGCGGGCGATCGAAGTTGCACAGACTGCCGTTGAGTTGGCACAAGCGGCCCAGGAGATGCTATGTGAGGCCAGGGCTGCGCGTGTCTGGGGAGAGGCGCTCTGGCGCCACGGGGATTACGAGAGGGCCCGGACCCGACTGGAGCGTGCCCTGTCCCTGGCCCGGGCGGTAGACGATGCGACGCAGCGACCAGCCCTAACCGCGCAAGCGGTGGAAACGAATTGCTTGAACAGCCTCGCTGGCGTTTGTTGGCGCCAGGGTGACTATGCCGGAGCCCGAATGTACCTGGAACAAGCCCTATCCATTGCCGCCAATGCCGGCAACCGGCAGCGCCAGGGTGTCATTCTCGGCAATCTCGGCATCGTCGCCGTGGAGCAAGGGGATTATGCAGGAGCCAGAATCTATTACCAGCAAGCGCTACGCACCCAACAGGAGATTGGGGACCGAGATGGCGAAGGCGTCACCCTTGCCAACCTGGGCAATCTCTGTCTGTACCTGGGTGCTTACGCCGGGGCCAAAACGTATTACCAGCAGGCCCTGGACATCCACCGAGAGACCGGCGCCCGGGCGTCCGAGGACCTGGTGGTGGGCAACCTTGGCCTGCTTTTCCATTACCTGGGCGAGCATGAGACGGCGCTCAAATACAGCCAGGACGCGCTGCAGATGGCACAGGAGATTGGAGATCGGGCGAAGGAAGGGATAATGTGGATGAAACTGGGCCACGCGCTGCTAGGGCTGGGACGGCTGGAGGAGGCGGCCGAGGCCTACCAGAATTCTGTGGCGCTGCGACGCGAGTTGGCCCAGCCCAACCTGGCGACGGAACCCCTGGCTGGCCTGGCTGGCGTTGCCCTGGCTCAGGGGGATCTTGCACGAGCCCAAGCGCACGCCGAGGAGATATTGAGTCACCTGGAGACCGGCACATTACACGGCACCATCGCCCCCTTCCAGGTTTACCTGACCTGTTACCGCGTTCTGAAGGCCCGTCAGGAGTCCCGTGCCCAGGAAATCCTGGCCACCGCCTACGATCTGCTGCAAGAGCGGGCGGCGAGGATTACGGATGAGGAGATGCGGCGCTCGTTCCTGGAGAGTGTGGCAGCGCATCGGGAGATTGTACGCGAGGTTGAAGGTCACAGGTTAGCAACCTGATCCATCTTGATAAACGAGCCACCGGCGGCGGTATGGCTTGGATGGTCTCATTAATCAGTACACTGGCCCTCAAAACGAAAGGTTCTGGCGAACAGTCCGCCAGAACCTTTTGCATTGCGATCTTCCCTCTATCCGTCAAGCCTCCCGCGCCACCAACACTTTCAGCGTTCCAGGCTGGGCCGCATGCTCGAAGGCGGCAAGCACCTCGGAGAAGGTGTAGCGAGCCTGGATCAGAGGGGCTACCTTCACCAGCCCCCGCTCCAGTAGCCGCAGCGCGGGGGCGAATGGCCCGCAGCGCGAGCCGACCAGCGTGATCTCATCCACTACGACCATGGTCAGATTCGCGTCGAGCGAGCCGTGGTAGGTGGATTTCAGCACGACGGTGCCCCGGGGGCGGACGAGTCGCCGCGCAGTTGTGTATCCCCCTGGATGACCGGTGGCTTCGACGACGACGTCGGCACCTCCCTCGACGGCCGCATCGTCCAGCGCTGTGGGGATGCCTTGCCGCGCCACGATTTCCAGTTTCTCCGGGTGGTGCCCCACCACGGTCAGATCACAACTGGTGAGAGCCAGCACCTGGGCGCAGAGCAGGCCCAGTTTGCCGTCACCCACGACGATGACGCGGTCTGTGGGGCGCACGTGCACTTGCTGGACGATCTCACAGGCGGCGGCCAGCGGCTCGGTGAAGACAGCGACCTCGTCTGAGATGGCGTTGGGCACGGGATGGAGGTTTGTGATGGGCAAGGTCAGATACTCGGCGAAAGCTCCGTCGCGGCCACTGATGCCCAGCGTGGTGCGATGGGGGCAGTGGGTGGGGCGGTTGGCCCGGCAGGTCGGACAAGTGCCGCAAGCAACATTGATCTCGCCCACGACGCGGCGGCCCTCCCATACCTCTGCGCCCGGCGCGCACTCGACCACGCCCACGAACTCGTGGCCGGGAACACCTCGGAACTGGTGGTATCCCTTCACCAGTTCCAGGTCAGTGTTGCACACTCCGGCCACGTTCACGCGGATGAGCGCCTCACCTGGTGGCGGCTCTGGCGTGGGGTAGTCATCCACTAGCTTCAGTTTTCCATCGAGCAACAGTGCACGCAATGAAGTGCATCCCTCTAATTTGACAATGTTAGACTTTATCCCATGTGTCATTGCGAGGCGCGCTGTTTGCGCCGAAGCAATCCCCTAGCATGCATGGAGATTGCTTCGCTCCGCTCGCAATGACAAATGTGATGTTGTCTAAACAGGCTTCCACCGCAACTTCGGACGCCTGGCCGCCCTGACCTCGTCCAGGCGAGTGACGGGGGTGGTGTGAGGTGCTCGGTGCAGGAGGTCCGGGTTCTCCTGGGCTTCCTGAGCAATTTTGAGCATGGCCTCGACGAAGGCATCCAGGGTCTCCTTGCTCTCGGTCTCGGTAGGCTCGATCATCAGGGCCTCAGGAACGATGAGGGGGAAGTAGACGGTGGGGGGATGGAAACCGTAGTCCATCAACCGCTTGGCTATGTCCACGGTGTGGACTTCGGGGGCCGCGTCCTGAGCCTGTCGAAGGGCCTGCGGCAAAGGCCCCGATAGCACGAACTCGTGCATGCAGGTGCGGTCGTAGGTCAGCGGGTAAACCTCCCTGAGCCTGGCCAGCAGGTAGTTGGCGGCCAACACCGCGTCCTCACTGACCTGCTTCAAGCCCTCGGCTCCCAGCATCCTGATGTAAGTGTAGGCTTTGATAAATACGCCAAAGTTGCCGTAGAAGGCCTTGACCCGGCCGATGGAGGCTTCAGGCATCTCCAGGTGATAAAGTTGGAGGTTGGAGGTTGGAGGTTGGACGTTGGAAGGCAAAACCTCCCCCCCAAAGTTGGGGGGGACCGAGGGGGGGCGCACAATCGGGCCGGGCAGGTATTTTGCCAGTCGCTCTGAAGCGCCGACGGGGCCAGAGCCGGGGCCGCCGCCGCCGTGGGGGGTGGAGAAGGTCTTGTGGAGGTTGTAGTGCAGCACGTCGAAGCCCAGATCGCCGGGCCTGGCGATGCCCAACAAGGCGTTCATGTTAGCTCCGTCTCCATACATCAGGCCACCGCACCCGTGGACCATTTCAGTGACCTCTAGCACGTGTTCCTCGAAGAGGCCCAGGGTGTTGGGGTTGGTCAGCATCAGGCCGACAACTGTGTCGTCGCAGTGGGCCCTCAGTTCCTCCAGGTCCACGTTGCCCCGCTGGTCGGATTTGATCTCCACCACCTGGTAGCCGCTCATGGCAGAGGAGGCTGGATTGGTGCCGTGCGCCGAGTCGGGGATGAGCACCTTGGTGCGCCTGGTATCGCCTCGCTCCTCGTGATAGGCCCGCATCATCAGGATCCCAGTGAACTCGCCGTGAGCCCCCGCCGCCGGCTGCAAGCTCACCTCGGCGAAGCCACCGATCTCCTTCAGGTACTCCTGCAGCTCGTACATGAGCCTCAAGTTGCCCTGGACGGTGCAGTGGTCTTGATAGGGATGGGTGCGGGTGAAGCCGGGCAGCTTCGCCGCCTCCTCGTTAACCTTGGGATTATATTTCATGGTGCAGGAGCCAAGCGGGTAGAAGCCAGTGTCCACGGCGTGGTTGAGCTGGGAGAGGCGTACGTAGTGGCGCATGAGGTCACCCTCGCTCACCTCAGGCAGCGGAAGCTCCTCCCGCAGCAGCTCCTCCGGCAGTTCAGCCTCGGGAACGTCGAGCTCTGGCAGGAACACTGCCCTTCGGCCTGGCGAACTGATCTCGAAAATCAAAGGCTCGGTCATGGCGTCACCTCCTCAAAAGCCTCCACCAGGCGATCTATCTCAGCCCTGGTGTTCATCTCTGTCACGCAGAGGAGCAAGCAGTTCTCCAGGTGGGGATAGTCGCGGCCCAGATCGTAGCCGCCGATGATGCCTCTCTCCAGGAGTGCTTCGTTGATCTCGCTGGGCGGCCTGGGGCAGCGGACGACGAACTCCTTGAAGAACGGCCTATCTCCCGCCAGCTCGAAGCCGGGAATGGCAGCGATCCGCCTGGCGGCGTAGTGAGCCTTGTGATAGCAAAGCTCGGCCACCTTGCGCAGCCCACTCTTTCCCATGGCGGCCAAGTAAGCCCCGGCTGCCAGAGCGCAGAGAGCCTGGTTGGTGCAGATGTTGGAGGTGGCCCTCTCGCGGCGGATGTGCTGCTCACGAGTCGCCAGGGTCAAGACGAAGCCCCGTCGCCCCTCGGTGTCAACCGTCTCGCCAACCAGTCGCCCCGGCAGCTTGCGCATGTACTTCTCCCGACAGGCGAAGATGCCCAGATAGGGCCCGCCGAAGTTGAGCGGATTGCCCAACGGCTGCCCCTCGCCCACCACGATGTCGGCCCCGTATTCGCCGGGGGACGTGAACAGGCCCAGGGAGATGGGATCCACCGCGACTACGAGAAGCGCCCCGGCCTCGTGTACCGCATCAGCTAATCCGCTCAATCCGTTCTCAGAATCCGCTGACAGCAACTGGCCGAAGAAGTCTGGATTTTGGATGATCAGGCAGGCAGTATTATCATCAAGTAGGGCTTTCAGACTTCCAATTTCCAACTTCCAACTTCCAACTTCCAAATCGCCTACGACCGCCAGGTCCGAGCCCCGCGTGTAGGTGCGCAGGGTGGCGCGGTACTCAGGGTGCACCGCAGACGAGACGATGATCTTGCGTCGCTTACCGCGGGAGACGTTGACCGCCATGAGGGCCGCTTCGGCCAGGCTGGTGGCCCCATCGTAGTGGGAAGCGTTGGCCACATCTATGCCCGTGAGGGCGCAGACCATGCTCTGATACTCGAAGATGGCCTGCAGCGTGCCCTGGCTGATCTCAGGCTGGTAGGGGGTGTAGGCGGTGTAGAACTCGGAGCGACCGATGACGTGACCCACTACACTGGGCACGAAGTGGTTATAAGCCCCCGCGCCCAGGAAACAGGCGTGGTGGTCGAGATCGGCGTTCTCCTCGCTCATGGCCCTCAGTTCCCCCAGGATCTCCATCTCGGATAGGGGATCGCGGAGCTTTAGCTCAGGATAGCGCACGCTCTCTGGCACATCCAGGAAGAGGTCGCCGACGGTCTCTGCTCCGATCTCGGCTAGCATCGCCGCCCGGTCGGAGTCGGTATGGGGGATGTAGGACATCAGTGTCCCCCTTCCTCTTCCTCTTTGGCCACGTGCTCCTGGTATTCCTCAGGCGTCATCAGGTCGTCCAGTTCCAAGAGGTCGCTGGGGGTGAACCGGATGAACCAGCCCTCGCCGAAGGGGTCTTCGTTGACTAGCTGAGGTGAGGATAGCGCCTCATTGACCTCAGTGATCTCCCCACTGATAGGCATGTAGACGTCGGCAGCGGTTTTGGCCGACTCCACAACAGCGAAGACTTCGCCCTGGTCGAAGACATCGCCTACCTCAGGCAACTCGACGTAGACCACATCGGAGAGCTGGGACTGAGCGTAATCGCTGATGCCCGCCGTGGCCAGGTCGCCCTCGACCCGCACCCATTCGTGGGTCTCCATGTAGTGGCAATCCTTGTCTAATTTCATCTTTGCGTCTCCTTTCTTTTGGTCGGATGGTCCTTGGTCAGTTGGTCATTGGTCGTTCTACTCTTCTTCGGGGAAGCGAGTGAGGACTGTGGCTCGCTCGTGGAGGAGCATTTTGTCTCCTAAAGCCAGCTCTTCCACCGGCTTGGCCGGCGGGACTTTGGCGTGGGGAAGGGGGATGATCCCGATTTGCACTCCCTCCCGGTTGTATTTCTTGTCCACATAGGCCAAACCGATCTGGAAGCCTTCGGTGTCCAGAGCGCAACTGGTGACGCGGCCTATGTATTTGCCCCTCTTGTCAACCACCACGTCCCCCAGCTTGGCCATCCTCACCCCCCTCTCGTTCATCCGGAAACGAAGCACTTCCATCTTCCGGGTGGCTTCTTTCTGCAGGAGGGCCTTCCTGCCGATGAAGTAGGGCTTATGGAACTTCACGTAGGGGCCAAAGCCAGCCTCGATGGGGGAGATGCTGTATGGCCCAGCCAAATCGTGTCCGTACAGCGGTAAGCCTGCCTCGGTTCTGGTTGAGTCTCTTGCGGCGAGGCCCGTTGGTTTCAGGCCGTAATCCTCGCCCTTCCTCAGGAGCAGATTCCACATCCTGGCGGCGTTATCGGGGTGCACATAAAGCTCGTAAGCGACGTCCTCCCCCGTGTAGCCGGTGCGGGACACGATGAGCTCCATGCCCGCCAGCTCCGTCTCGATGAACTCCGTTCTTCTGATCCTGGCTAGCTTCTCCCGCAGCCTTCTGCTCTCGGTCAGGCTCTGGAGGATGGCCAGGGAATTGGGGCCCTGGATAGCCAGGTCAACCCGCTGGTCCTCCCCGGACGCGGGGTGCTTCAGGTCGCGGATGACCGCAGGGCCTTCGATCTCAATGTCCGGATGCTCTCTGTCTATCAGGTATTTGCCTGAGTTGACGGCCTTCAGCCAGGCCAGGTCCTTCTCGGCGTTGGAGGCATTGATCACCAGCATGTAGCGGTCCGCCGCCCGACGATAGATGAACACGTCGTCAATCACGTTGCCGTCGGGGTCGAGGAGATAGGCATACTGGGACTGGCCGTCTCCTATCCAGCGCACGTAGTTGGAAGTGACAACATCGAGGAAAGCGGTGGCGTGCTCGCCGGCCACCTCCAGCACGCCCATGTGAGCGACGTCGAATAGTCCCGCCGCTTCCCGCACCGCTTTGTGCTCCTCGCTGACGCTGGTGTACCAGACCGGCATCTCCCAGCCGGCAAAGGGCATGACCTTTTTGGTCAGCTTCAGATGCTCTTCGTAGAGGCAGGTTCGCTTGAGCTCGCCTTCTCCCTCTTGCCATTGCCATTCTTCTTTCTCCACCCTAGGCCGGACGCTTTCCAGACTCTTCTGTCCGACGAAGTAGGGCTTGGAGACGCAGAACAGGGAATCGTGGCCTGCCTGGTAAAGCGATAGGCCGGTTGCAGGTTGGAGGTTGGAGGTTGGAGGTTGGATATTGGAGATTAGAGATTGGATATTGGGGATTGGATGTATCCCATTTCCAACTTCCAACTTCCAACTTCCAACTTCCAATTCCCTCACCACTACCGGACCCTCGACCTTGCGGAAGATGTCGTCTTCGTCGAACAGGATGTAGCCGTCGCCCAGGCCGCGGAACCAGGCCTTCACCCTGTCGGTGTTGGCGGGATTGGTCATCACGACGTAGTGGTCACGGCCCCATCGGTCCGGCTCAAGGCGCAGGATGGCGATGCTATCAATGAGCTGTCCCTTGGCGTCCAGCAGGAAGGAACGCTGGCCCTCGCCAGGATGGAGCTTCGACACATCGTTGGTAGATACCTGCTGCAGGAAGGGCATCGCCCGCTCGCCGATCACCTCCAGGAGTCCCATGCCTGACGTTTCACGTTTCACGCTCGACGTTTCACGCAGGAAGTAATAGTGGGGGTAGCCGATTCCCTGGGCCGGGGTTTCGACCTCGGCTCCGCTGGCCAGCTCTGCTACCTCGAGCTTCACTTTCTCCAGGATGTCCAGGTCTATCTTCCCTCTCCACAGCGGCCCTGTCAGCCCCATGTAGGTGAAGGGCTTGATGTTGACGATGATGCGGTGGATGAGTTCGGCGATCTTGTCCATCTCTGCTTCACCCATTCCCCGCTGGGTGAGCCAGGGCGTTCCCAGACGGATGCCGCTGGCCTCGCTGGCGTCGGCATCGCCGGGGATGGTATTCTTGTTGACCACGATGCCTGCCAGGTCGAGGATGCGGGCCGCTATCTCGCCCTTGAGGGGGAAACCAGCGGCGGACTTGAGGGGATTGAGGTCAATGACCAGCAGGTGGGTGTTCGTCCCGCCGTAGGCCAGCTTCAGGCCGCGCTTCTGCAGCCCTTCGGCCAGGGCCACGCAGTTATCCACGATCCTGTGTTGCAGCCGCTTGAACGCATCTGTTTGAGCTATCTGGGCGGCGACTGCGATGGCTGCGAACTTGTGCACGTGGGGTCCGCCCTGCCGGCCGGGGAAGACAGCGTTGTCTATCAGCCCGGCCATGTCCTCATCGGTGGTCATGATCGCCGCTCCGCGAGGGCCGAAGAAGGTTTTGTGGGTGGTGAAGGTAGTGACGTCGGCGATGCCCACGGGATTCGGGTAGGCCCCGGCGATGGCCAGCCCTGCGGTGTGAGCGATGTCGGCCATGAGCAGTCCACCGCAAGCGTCGGCGATCTCGCGGAACTTCTCCCAGTCGGGGGCCCAGGAGTAGGAAGTGAATCCGCCCACGATGATCTTGGGCCTGTGTTCGAGCGCCAGCTCCATGATCTCGTCGTAGTCTAGCTTCTCAGTGGCCCTGCTGGCGGCGTAGGAGACGACGTTGTAGCGGCGGCCGGAGATGTTGAAGGGGCTGCCGTGGGTGAGGTGTCCGCCCTGGGGGAGGGCCAGGCCCATGATGGTGTCGCCTGGGTCGAGGAGAGCGCTATAGACCGACAGATTAGCGGGCGAGCCTGAGAGGGGCTGGACGTTCACGTAAATCTCGTCCGCGCTCGCCCTCTCGTTAGCGAAACACTCGGCCACCCGCCGCTGAGCCAGGCACTCGACGAGGTCCGCGTAGTCAACGCCCTTATAGAACCGTCTGTCTGCGTAGCGTCGGTAGTGGGCCAGCTCGTGGTCGAACTGAAGCAGCAGTTCTTCATCATCCCTGGTCATCTGCAAGCGGGGATACCCCTCGGCGTAGATGTTGTTGAAAACGCTCCCTAGCGCCTCGCGGACCGGCTTCGGGCAGTAGCTCTCAGAAGGGATCATGATCAACTTCCTGGCCTGCCTCTCCTCCTCGAAAGCGATCAGGTTGGCCACATCGGGATCCACCTCGGCCAGGTCCTTGCCGAAGACGAGGTCCCAGTATTCTTGGTTTTTTTCTGCTGTTTTCATTTGGCAAACTCCTTTGTTTGATTAGACTTGAAAATCTTTGGCATGCCACTGGATCACTCAATACACTCATTCGACAAGGACATCGCTGTAGCGTATATCCTTTTGCCGAACATCTCTACCATTTGTTATTGGTATTGCTCTCCCCCTCTAGAGTTCGTAGCCATGCCTCCAGTTGCTCCACCACCATCTTTTGTGGCCTCCCATTCTCTTTCTCCCGCCCCCGCCCCTCCCTCTCCGCCTCCACTAACGGCTTCCCATCCAGCGTCCCCGTCTGCCAATACTCGATGAGCCGTTCCAGCATCTCTTTCCCTTGTTCCCTGTGCTCTTGACACTTAACGATGATTTTCTCCACCATCTCATCCAGCAGGTAACGGTTAAAGCGCAGGGCGAAGGTCATTGCTTCAGCATATTTGGCGAACGCCTCCTCGCTTTTTTCTTCATCAAGCAACACATTGGCCTGTATCAACCCTAGCTTCGCTAACTGGTCCCAGTACTCGTACTCCCGTGTCAGTCTCTCCGCCTCCTCGGCGTACAGAGGGATTTCGGCAAGGGTGCCTTTAGCGGTGTGCATGTCACAAAGAAGTATCAAGGCTTCAGCAGCATGTCGAAGCCGATTCTGTCCGCGAGCTAACCTATAACTTTCAAGGTAGCGCTGTTCCGCCTCTTTCCACTTGCCTTGTGCTTGATAAACTCTACCAAGCAATGACACTACTACTTCGAGCAAATAGTCGTTCTCTGTTTCGCGAAATACTTGAACAGCGTACTCAAAGCGATGCTTAGCCTCTTCTAGATCGCCTCTTTCAAGATACGCTCTTCCCAAAGCAAATGTACTTTGAGCAAATAATCCTCGAAGATGCATATACTTTGAAAGCTTTTCCTCGGTCCATTCGCTTCGGAGAACTGCTATACTTTTCTTATACCTCGCAAAGGCCATATCCCACATATTCGCAAATCTATAGGCATCTCCCAGGGCAACAAGGTTTTCCACTTCCTTTCCTTTTACCCCTAACTTATCATATTCCTCAAAGCTTTCTATCGCTTCGGTTATTCTACCTGCTCGACGATAAATAATGCCCATTCTATGGAAAATTGCTCCCTTCATATAATCCGAAGTAGCGACTTCAAGTGCTCTTTTCATCATCTCCAACGCCGTTTCTGAGTGCCCCATGACTTGTTAAGTCTACAGACATATTAACACTCGGCAGCAGGGACAATGGCGCGGAACTTGACGATCGTCATAGGTGTGATCGAGATAGGTGGGTCAACTGAAG
>SDBU01007291.1_pt1 | contig 12772 bp, 12 predicted proteins | sample 2277071 | NCBI WGS metagenome assembly SDBU01 (sample SAMN10397929, study PRJNA504765) | marine sediment metagenome | isolation source: marine sediment core GS08_GC12, 126 cmbsf | place: Arctic Ocean: Gakkel Ridge, Loki's castle | collected 2008 | reverse complement strand
CGGGCCGGTGATGGTGTATGAAAGGGCAGAGCCGATAAAACTCTGACCTGAAGATGGTGTCTGGTCGCACCTTATCGCCATATCGATGTAGGTGCCGCCCACCACAACTACCTTAGGAATCCTTCCTGGCATTTTGTCCTCAACCTCTATATTAGTATAAGCTGGCCGACCACAAAGTACAAACTTTTTTAGCAAAGCATCCAATCAAAGCCAATGCGTCAAAAGCCAGCCACAGGAAATACTAAGTCCTGTGTTAATCACTCAATGCGTAACCATTCTAAAAGGTGCGGTTGGCGATTTTAGCCACAATTTGTCGCGGCTACACTGGAAAGACACTGTAAATGATGTTTTGAAAATTCTCTGACAATCCCTGAGACGAATTAGCCCATATCGCAAAACCGGGCGATTTAATCCGCACAATCCGTACAAATTGCCCGATTTAACATACAGATAGTATTTCTTCCGGCTTAAACCGTGTTTTTCGAGCATCAGGGGATGAAACTCTGGGTAGATGTTTGATATTTAGTAAATTTTGTAAAAAATTTGAAAAAAATACAATAAAATGCTTGACATTGTTGTGCGTTTTGTGAAAATGTATCCGGCATTAGATAGATATCAAAATAACTTTATAGAAAAGGCCGTGATGAACAGTAGAGGACCACATGTCCAGGAAAAGCGATGGCGAAGAGCAGGGCTTGAGAAGAGCTTAAATCGCAGGCCGAGGTCAAGCTAAACAGGACAGGAGAACCGGCGGTGGGCAGAATTCACAACAACATTTCACAGAAGAGCCTGCAAACGAGGAACGAAGTTCGCGACAGAATCGACCTTCTACAAAGCAGAGCGAAGCTGCTCACGGGGAAGGACCGGCTGCTGATGACAATGTACCTGGACAATGCCAATACCTTTCGACAAATGGCACGCCTAGCGGGTGTGAACGAGGCAAACATTGCCAGAAGGATACACAAGATTATCAAAAGACTCATCGACGGCGAATATATAACGTGTCTTCGAAACCGCGAGATATTCAGCAACGCAGAAATGGTCATCGCAAAGCAGTATCTTCTGCTTGGCTGGTCAATAAAAAAAATCGCAAGCGAACAAGGCTGTAGCTACTACCGCGCACGCAAGAGTCTCAAAAAAATTCAGCGCCTTGTGCAGGTAATCAAAGCGGACAAGGGAGAAAGAGGCCACGATAAATTGCGGGGCTAAACAAAACAGGATTATGGGTACATACAGAATTTCAAAAACGTTTTCCCATCGGGGTACAATCAGTGCCAAGGCAGCGGATGTATGCAGGATGTTCGGTGTAAGTGCCGAGTCCGTCGGCGGCGGAAGAGAAGGGTGTGTGACACACCGCTGTTGTGTGGATATCAACGCCGGTGACATTGTATATATAATGGGGCCTTCCGGGGCGGGCAAGACCGTGCTGCTTAGAGAACTGGAAAAATCGATGCCTGCTTCGGAAAGAGTGAATATCAGCGAGATAGAACTGCCAGCTGATAAGGCCGTCATAGACTGCATTGCAGGTGATTTTGTGCAGGGACTGAGGATGCTCAGCACAGCTGGGCTGAACGATGTATTCTGTGTTTTAAATACCCCCGCAAATCTAAGTGACGGACAAAAGTATCGGTTTCAGCTGGCGATGGCGATAGCAGCAGGAAAGAAGTTTGTCTTTGCGGATGAATTTTGCAGCAGTCTCGACCGTGTCACGGCAGCGGTGATTTCGTATCATCTACACAAGTTCGCCAAACGCAATAAGGTAACATTTATCCTGGCGTCAAGTCACGAAGATATACTGACAGATTTATCGCCTGATGTACTGGTGGTCAAGGAACTGACCGGCGGTACGGAGGTTATCCACAAAAAGAGCAAGAGATAAAGATGCGAGAGTGCTCCGTTACAAGTAAGCTTGAGATTGTCGCCGGCGGTGCGAGCGATTACAAAAAGTTGGCGCATTATCACTATCGTGACAGTAAGCTGGGGCCTTTCGCGGCGATTTTTGCGTTGAAGCCAAAAAGGAGTTCAGCCGGTCGCTTGGGAACGCAGACAGTGGGGGTCATCGTTTATAAAATGCCCAGTCCGAATCTTGAGCTGCGAAACATTGCCACCGGCGATATATTTTCCGGCTTTGACAGAGCGACTGGTCTTGCGCTTGTCAATAAGACGACCCGCTGTATCAGCAGAGTTATTATTGAGCCGAGGTTCCGCGGGCTTGGTCTTGCAAGCACATTAGTGCGCGAAACGATGCCTCGAATGAATGTGCCGATTGTCGAAGCGATGGCGGTGATGGGACTTATTAATCCGTTCTTTGAAAAGGCGGGGATGAAGGCTTATCGAGCAAAGCCGGCGGCAAGGTGCGTTCAGTTAATCGAAGCCTTTAGTATGGTTGGAATAGAAGAGGCTGAATTAGTCTGGCCGCGGAAAGTGCAGCGGAAAATCGAGTTACTGCAATCAAGCGAAGCTGAATTTATAGAGCAGCAAATAAAAATATTCTTATTAAGCTACGGCAAGAGGCGCCAAATGGAACCGGGCATTGAGCGGACAAGATACGTATTAAGTAAGCTCACATTTCGGCCGGTGTATTACATATGGTTCAATGAGAAGATAGGGTTCAGGAGGTAGGGGATAGGATTTAGTTATGGCAAATTCAATTCGCTCGATATCGCTGGAAAAACTTATTGCACATCCGGACAACCCAAACCAACAGAGCAGGGTCAATTTTAGTAAGCTGGTGCGTAACATCGAGCAAACCGGCCGATATGAGCCGATAACAGTTCGGCCGCATCCACAAAAGAAAGACTGTTTTCAGATAATCAACGGCTATCACCGCTGTCATGCTTTAACTAAGCTCGGCTACAAAACCGCCGATTGCATAGTATGGGATATCGACGACAAGCAGACGGACATTCTGCTGGCCACTCTTAACCGTCTTGGCGGCTCAGACAATCTTGACAAAAAGATAGGCCTGCTGAAGCGCCTAAACAAAAGGATGGAATCGGCTGAGCTTGCAAAACTTTTGCCGGCAACAGCAAAACAGATTGAACGTCTTACTAACCTGAAAATGCCGAGTATAGCAGCAAAGACCAATGCAAAATGTCTCTCAAATCCAATTGTGTTCTTTGTAAACGATGCCCGGCAGGAGACAATAGAAAATGCTCTGTCGTTAGCCCAGGAGTTCCACAGCGAAGAAACAAAAGCTGCAAGACGGGCTGCAGCTCTGGCTCAAATAGCTGAACATTTCCTCAACCATTCAAAATTTAACTCGAGAACCTGATAAATTATGGCCAGACGAAGGTACCTAAGTCAAAAACAGTTAGCAGTATTAGACGATTTGTTTACCAGCGACCTCGGTGAGCAAGCGATTTTAGACAAACATAAGGTTCGTCGGAGCACATACGAAAGGTGGTTGGCAGATAAGCTTTTCGTGGAACGATTTAATCGGTACGTTAACGGACTGAAGCAGCGAAGTGAGCTTTTAATGGCCAAGTACAGTTGTCTTGCGGCAGCTAAATTAGTCGAGCTGACTGCCTCTGACAAAGCAGAGACGGCGCGCAAGGCCTGTCTGGATATTATCTCTGTGCCAAAGATTGCAGCTAACAGAGATGAGCAACCTGACAAGACCCAGAAAGATGGTGACAGACAGGCTGAGCAGCTTTCAGCCGAAACTGCGAGCAAAATTTTAGCTGCGTTGGCAGAACCAGATGAAAAAGGAGAAGCTACTGAATCCGATACGGGTAGATAGCGGGCGGCGCATAAAGGGAAACGGCGGCCTCCCTACATTTCAGCTTACTTTTGGCGGCCCCGTCTCCCTTTGTTGTAAGAATCTTTGTTTTATTTTCAGGCCCGACCTCGCGAAGCCAAAAGTTTTTAATCTGCTCTCTATTTAAAATATAACCCAGTTTTGGCAAGTGGACAAAAAAAACCAAGCAAAAAATTTAAAATTTTTCTGTGTCCCAAGGCTATGATAAAAAGCGGTTGAAGAAAGCCCGTTGACGAATATAATGGCGCGGCAGCGAAAGGAACGGTTATGAAGATAGCAATAGCATCAGACCATGCGGGATTCAGCTACAAAGAGCAGATTAAGACGGTTCTTATCGAACAGGGACATGCAGTTCGCGATTTCGGGACACACTCGGCCCAAGCCTGTGACTATCCTGATTTTATTCGGCCTGCAGCGGTGGCAGTGGCGGCAGGTGAGTTTGAACGCGGCATCGTATTAGGGGGCAGCGGCAACGGCGAAGCGATGGTCGCCAATAAGGTCAAGGGCATAAGGTGCGCTCTGTGCTGGGACCTCCGCTCAGCAAGACTATCGCGAGAACATAACGACGCCAATATGCTCTCACTGGGTGAGCGGATGATGTCGATACACGAGGCACTGGAGATTGTGGAGCTTTGGCTAAACACGTATTTCAAGGGAGGCAGACACACCGTAAGACTGGAAAAAATGCATAAACATCCATAGGGACCTTGAGCTGCTCTGAGCCGGAAGTCCTACGCCGGCACTTTGCCAAACACTGGCCTTATTATACTTTTTGGCCAAAAACTATAATAAGATTCTAGTAATGAAACGAAAGTATAATAAGCCATAAGTTATTGCAGATAAAGAAGATATCGAGAACAAAGGTGTGTTTACGGGGATTTTTAATGCTTGTGAGCTTGACTTATTATACTTTTCTGTTAAAAAGTATAATAAGATTCCTGTAAATAAACGAAAGTATAATAAGCATGAAGAATTCGGATATTACAGACAAGAGCTTCGGACGTCTTGTACAGACAATTGGGGGCCAAATGGCATTTGTACCTGCTGAGCTGCCGCCGCCAGGACTTGAGTGGACTGGCGAATTAGCACTTACCTTATCGGACGCTGATCGCGCCATTGGGCAGCTACATGGAGTCGGCCTTAATTTGCCGAATCCGAACCTGCTAATTGCTCCTTTTATTCGAAGAGAAGCAGAGATGTCCAGCCGAATAGAGGGCACACAAGCAGAAGTAAAGGATATATATCTTTTCGAGATGCAAGAGCAAACGACCAAGACGAGAGTTCCTGATGTCAAGGATGTTTCCAACTACGTACGCGCCGTTGAGCATGGGCTCAACCGCCTTAGCGAACTGCCGGTATGCTTGCGGATGATTCGAGAGCTGCATGAGATTTTGCTTAAAGATGTTCGCGGCGCGAAGGGGATGCCGGGAGAATTCAGAAAAGAGCAAAACTGGATTGGCTCAAGTGGATGTCCTATTGAGCAGGCAAGTTATGTCCCACCGCCACCTGAACAAATGTCAACAGCGCTGGATGTGTTCGAGAAGTTTGTCAATTCTACACTGTACAACTGGCCCATCTTGGTATGGCTGGCAATGGTTCATTATCAATTTGAAGCCATTCACCCATTCCGGGACGGGAATGGAAGGATTGGCAGACTGCTCATAATCTTACTGCTATGTGCGAAAGGTGTATTAGACAAACCTCTGTTGTATCTCAGTGCTTACTTCGAACGCAATCGCAATGAGTACTACGAGCGTTTGCTGCGAGTAAGCACACACGGACAATGGGCTGAGTGGATATTGTTCTTTCTGCGTGGTGTCATCGAACAATCAAAAGATGCCTTCGAAAGAGCCCGACAGTTAATGGATTTACAGCGAAAGTATCACAGGGTCATTCCTCCCACGAAAAGGTCTGCGCTACAAATCAGGCTGGTCGACCTTCTTATTGAACGCCCCGTGATAACAATTATGTTCGTGACGCGGTATTTGAACGTTACATATGCAACCGCGAGAAATAATGTTGAGAAGCTTGTAAAATACGAAATTTTGAATAAAGTTCCGGGTGCAAAGCGAAACAGGCCCTACATAGCTGAACACGTTCTGGATATTATTAATAAACCTTCGATGTATGATGGGAATTAGGTGAAAAAAGACTCATGCGTTGCATCCTTCAGGTGAAGGGGGCTAATTACACGTCAGGAACCGACGAACAACTCTTATCCAACACTCGAATCAGAGGACAGGGTTATGGCAAGAACAACACTCGTGAAATCCGAACATAGGGGCGGCGATGACGTCGAAAAGGCAGCTGGGGTTTACTCAGCACTTCGGCGAAATCGGCCGAGGACAAAAAAGGACGTCAAAAATTATGTAAAAATCTTTTTGGGCATTGACATTCCCGACAAAAAAATTTGTCCGGAGCACAACAGTCCGCTGGAGTATCTCTGGCATAGTTTTTCTGCGGACTTCGTCGCCAAGAGGCAAGGCAACGCTGACGCAGTGGTGTGGGCTAATCGCAGCGGCGGTAAAACCAAATTAGCAGCAATCGCTACACTTTTAGATTGTGTTTTTAAGCCTAACTGCCAGGTGAGGATATTAGCCGGCTCAGGTGAGCAGGCCGGCAGGATGTACGAATACCTGTTAGGGTTCTTACAAAAAGGGTTTGATGAATTTCTGGCTGGTAAAATTCTCAAGGCCAGATGCAGGTTTGCCAATAATTCGGCGGTTGAAGTTCTGACACAATCGCCAATGAGTGTTCGCGGCCAGCATATTCATAAGCTGCGGTGCGATGAGGTTGAGCTTTTCGACAACGATGTCTTCGCGGCGGCAAAGTTCACAACGCAGAGCACAAATGGGCTGACGGCGGCTATGGAGACCATAAGCACAATGCACCGGCCTTACGGACTGATGCACAAAATCGTCTCATCAGTAAATCAGTTCGGTACGCCAATTTTTAAGTGGTGTCTGTGGGAGGTGATAGAAAAATGCACCGACAGGATTTGTTCGCGATGTCCCTTGTGGGCGGACTGCCAGGGCAAAGCGAAACGGGCCTGCGGTTATCTGAAGATTGACGACTGCATAACGGCAATGCGACGTGCCAGCAGGGCAGGCTGGGAAGCTGAGATGCTCTGCAAAAGGCCAAGCCTTGAGGATGTTGTGTTTGCCGAATTTGACCCAGCCATTCATATTAAACAAATCGACTACGACCCGAATCTGCCGTTGTATCGGGCGTTTGACTTTGGTTTTGTCAATCCGTTTGTGTGTTTGTGGATTCAGGTAGATGGAGAGGGGCTCGTTCGAGTGATAGATGAATATATTCGCAGCAGAGCTACAATCGACGTGCACGCCGAAGAGATAAAGAACAGAACGCCCGGCGGCGAGAGCCGAGTGGCTACTACGTTTTGCGACCCAGCCGGTGCCGGGGTAAATGATGTTACCGGCACGAGCGTTGTTCGTGAACTTCGCTCGCTCGGGATAGTGGCACGGTATCGGCGAAGCTCGATTCTGGAAGGTATTGAGCTTATCCGAAGGGCTATAAAAGCCGGCGACGGCAAAAGCAGGCTTGTCATTTCGCCGAGCTGCGAGAGGCTGATAGAGGCGATGCGGTGCTACCATTATCCGGAGAATTCAACCGGTAGTAACGCGGAGCTGCCGCTAAAAGACGGCTTGTACGACCATCCGATAGACGCTCTGCGGTATTTCTTCGTGAACTACAAACGCATCGGCAAAGCCACAAGCAGGAGATATTAACAATTGTGTCAATCAAGCATCAGGCCGCAGGAGCTTAGCTAAATTGGCTGCAATGTCCGCCAGCCCAAGCGGCTTTTACTTTCTACTACTGCTCTAAATCCTGAGGCTCGAACTGGGTTTGCGAAATGACCCCGCTAGCCCGAATAGCTTCGAGGTCTTCCTTACTGGCCTGGCCCTCGATGAATTGCTGAACAGCAGAATGGGGGTGATTGCGGATATAGTCAGCATCGCCGTCGGCAAGAATCCTGCCTTCGTGGAGCATAACGATACGGTCTGCTACCTTATAAGCGCTTTTCATATCGTGAGTGACAACAACGCTCGTTACTCCCAAGCCTCTTTGGAGCTTCAAGATAAGCTCATTAATAGTATCGGCGCGGATAGGGTCCAGGCCGGTCGTCGGCTCATCGTATAAAATCACTTCCGGATTCAACGCGATGGCACGTGCCAGGGCGACCCTTTTGCGCTCACCGCCGGAAAGTCTGGCTGGATAATAATCCTGAAAGCCATCGAGCCCCACCATCGCGAGCTTGGTCTTCACGAGCTCGTCAACGCCGCTGCTTGCTGTTACCCGGTAGTGCTGTCTTATCGGAAACAATATATTCTCAGCAACACTCAGGCTGTCAAACAAAGCACCGCCCTGGAAGAGAAAGCCGAAATGCGTTCGTATCCGGCTCAATTCATTTTCTTCGAGATTATCGATTCGCCTGTCCTTGAAGTAGACCTCGCCGGAACTCGGGCGAAGTAAAGCTATTAAGTGCTTTATCAATACGGTCTTGCCGCAGCCGCTCGGGCCTATCACCACAGTGCATCTGCCCTTTCCCACGCCTAAGGAAATATTATCCAAAACAATATTGTCCCCGAACTTTTTCGTAACATTCCTCAGGGCGAGCACGTCATCTTTGTTGGTCTGATGCGTTTTATTTTTCTGGTCAGCTTTAGTCACTTTTTATCTCTATACCCTAACTTTTTCTCAAACCAGACTTCTGAGCGGCCAAAAGATGGCATAAATCGCCTTGAAGATCACAGCCAGCGCAAAATCCAGCGCCAATATCGATATGAAGCTGGCGACAAACGCCTCGGTGCAGGCCTGGCCGACCCCGTGCGCACCTTCCTTGCAGGTAAAGCCTTTGTAACAGCTTACAACGGCGATCGCCCCACCGAAGAAGAATCCTTTTATAATTCCGATGGCCACGTCCCACAGTTCCACGCCCGAAGCACTGAAATCCCAGTAGGCCCAGCTATTAATCCCGAGGTGAACGACACCCACGAAAAATCCGCCTATAGCACCCATAAGGTCGGCGTAAATAATCAGCACCGGTGTAAGCAGCAGGCACGCCAACACCCGCGGCACAACCAGATGTCGTATGGGGTCGGTGCCCATACTCCTTACGGCGTCAATTTGCTCAGTAACCCGCATAGTCCCAAGTTCGGCCGTCAAGGCGCCGCCGACACGACCAGCAAGCATCACCGCAGCAAGGACAGGGCCCAGCTCTTTCACCACCGAAATGTTAATTAAAACGCCGAGGTGCTCCTCCAGACCCATACCCGCCAACTGGTCGTAAGCCTGAATAGCTAAGATCATTCCAACAAACGCACCCGTTACCATTACAATCGGGACACTGCGAACGCCGATAAGATTCATCTGCGCCAATATCAAAGGATACGTTCCTGTTTTCATGCAGCTGCGCGCTGATTCCGCCATCACCTGCCAGAAAAACCGCGAGAATTTTCCTATGTTACTTACGCCTCTTATAGTATTAGCTCCCAGTGTCGCTATCATAATCTACCTCCGGAAAATCAATGCTAAATAGCCGTTTGCTCGATACGCCGACACAATACGAAGACGTTATCAATTATCAATAATCGCCAGACGATAGTCAACAACCAATTGAAAACCACAAGCCCTGAGCCCCCCTGAAGGCACCTACTGGCTTTGATTGAATTCGTGGCGAATTTTTGCACTCGGTGGACAAATTAGGCCGCCGCTGTGCAGATGATGGTTAAACGCGCACTGCGTGGACTACGTGAGTAGCTGTCAACAACCTCTGGCGAGGACCTGGCGGACTCGGTCGTCCATAGCCTTTTGGTCAACGGTGAAGCTGTTTAAGCCGGCCAGGTTCATCAGGCTGTCGAGGCCGATTGATTTATCCGCCAGAGCATCCTGCCAATTATCGAGCTTTGGGATTTTGCCTTCTTGTGTGCTGGTTTGAATCTGTGAATCACTCCAGCGGACCATTACATCACCGCAGCGGTGCTTGCCAAAGAAATCAACCAAATCGTCCGGCGTGAAGCTGTCAAAGTTTTCCTTCTCGAGGGCATCGACGCAGGCAACGAGAGCATCGTCAATATCCCAGAGTGTGTTTAGTCTAATCGCATCAATGTCCACATCCGGATTTACGCCGGGCTTATAATCGGCTGCGGTTTTGTCTGTGATTTGGTCAGCGGCAAGGCCTAAATCCTGGAACTGGCCTGCAACCTTCGGCGGCATCGTCATCACATCGATACCAGCCAGGTCACGGACCTGCGGGCCCGCCCGGAAGCTGGCGCCAATCTGGCGAGAGGATGACAGGTTTTGCTGCTGCAGTTTTTTGACTGCGGTCTGGGAGGCGAGTGTCGCCTTTTCGCCGATGTAAGTGCCGTCGCCGAGGTTGTTGTCCACAACGAAGCTGTTCAGACGGCCAAGAAAGACGTTTACGTAGGCAGGTTTTCCTATTCTGGCAATTACGTAATTCTGGCGGGCTGAAAACCCGAGCGTGTGGTTTACAGGAATTCCCTCGACTGAGATTTTTCTTGTTGCTAAAAGACCTGCCGGGGTGAATGGAATCTTGATAATAAATCGCTGCGGGCAGATGGCATGGAAGCGTTTTGCGTAATCAACAGCTCGCTCAACATCGTGGGCAAGTGCGGTGTGTTCTTCGACGGAGACGTAAGCGTCGAATTTTTCGACGAGCCTTAGGCCGTGCCAGGTGTTGAGGATAAACGCAATTTCGAGCATCCTTTCTTCTTCTGAGATTCCGCCCGCAGCTGTCAGCATTTGGTCTGCTTCGGTGATGAGTGAATCATATCGACCTGTCTGGACCTCCCTATTCAGCAGGGTGTTGTTAGTGGTCAGCGCTGAGAACTCCTGCGTCCAGAACTTCCGGGCGTCTTCGATGCTTCCGGTATCAAGCCAGAGTTCGCTACCAAGCTCGCGAAGCCGGGACCAAAGAGGGTCGGTCTTGAAGGTTTGCTTTAGTTGGCCGAAGTGAGGCTTGAAACCGGCTGTTACAAATTCGTGGATTTCCTGGCTAATATCCGACTCGGTCTTTTTCGCGCTCATATTTTCTCCAACACTTAAAGCTTCGTTAATGAAGAGAGGCATTATAGCAGTCGGATTTTCGGTTTGCAAGAGCAGGAAAACCGCGTTATAAACAACACTTTCAACAACATTGAGCAGAAAAACGAAAACTATGACTAAACTACCACAAAGACAACGTGCTGTTCAGTTGGTAGGGCCTGACGAGCTGGTCTTTAATGACTGCAAAAAGGTTATCACACCTGGTCCGCACCAGATTCTTTGCCGAGTTGAGGTTGTAGGCTTGTGTTTTTCCGACCTCAAACTACTAAAGCAATTTTCATCTCATGTACGCAAAAGCGAGATAGTCTCGGGCATAGAGCCATCAATCCTCAGAGAGATTCCCAGCTATGTTCCCGCAGAGGCACCAACTGTGCCTGGCCATGAAGCGGTAGTAACAGTAGTGGCGGTCGGCCCGAAGGTGAAAATTTTTAAAAGAGGCGAACGTTATCTTGTACAGACCGATTATCGCTGGCTGAAAACCAAAAGCTCCAACGGTGCTTTCGGATACAATTTCGAGGGAGCCCTTCAGGAATATGTTCTGATGGATGAACGGGTGATTACTTCGCCCGAAGGTGAATCGATGCTGCTGTCCTTTAGTGAGGGTCTCTCAGCCTCGGCAGTAGCATTAGTGGAACCGTGGGCGTGCGTGGAAAATGCATACGCTGCAAAAGAACGTCAGAGTTTAAAGGCCAATGGGCAAATGCTTGTCGTGGCAGATGTAGAAGTCGATGGAGATGTTTTTGGCAATTTGTTTGGTTGCTACGGCAGGCCGAGGCAAATAACGTGGATTTCAAAATCAGCGGCGCCGGCGGGATTGGACCTGCCGGTCGAACAGGTGACAGATATTCCGAAGCTCAATGACGCCAGCTATGATGACGTGGTTTACTTCGGTTCAACTGCCGAGACGGTCGAGGCTTTGTCTGGAAAAGTTGCTGCAAAAGGCCTTCTCAATATCGTGCTCTGCGGCGGCAGGTTCGCGCGAGAGGTGGTTACGCAAGTGGGCCGGGTGCATTATGGCGGTATTCGTATAGCAGGCACGAACGGCTGCGACCCAGCTGAGTCGATGGCATATATACCCGAAAGCAGGGAGATTCGCCCCGGTGATAAAATTAATGTTATCGGCGCAGGCGGACCAATGGGTGTGATGCACGTGATAAGAAATATCTGTCAGGGAATCGAAGGCATAACCGTCTTTGCCGGTGACGTTGACGACGACAGGTTAGAGACACTTACGAAAATTGCCGCGCCTTTAGCGAAGAAAAACAACGTACGGTATAGGCCCTACAATCCTAGCAAGGAAAAACTGAGTGAAACTTTTGACTATACAGTGTTGATGGCACCTATACCCGATTTGGTTGCGGCTTCGGTGCGCAGCAGTGCCCCCCTGCTTTCTTGCCTGCCGCCTCGACTCGCGTCGAGAGACGCGGAGGCAGGCGAAAGCAAGAAGGGGGGGATAATAAACATCTTTGCCGGCATTCCCGCAACGGTCAGCGGCCAGATTGACCTAAACGCCTATATCGAGAAAAGACTGTACTTCATTGGAACCAGCGGCTCCACCATTGACGACATGAAAGCGGTACTAAGGAAAGTTGAGTCGGGCAGACTCAACACGAATTCTGTAGTTGCGGCTGTATGTGGACTTGAAGCAGCAATCGAGGGCATTCGGGCAGTTGAAAACCGCTCAATAGCAGGTAAAATTATCGTGTACCCGGCCTGTAAGGGCTTAGAGCTTGTAGAACTGAAAAAGCTGGGCGAAACACTTCCACAGGTAGCCGAAAAGCTGGACGAGGGCCTGTGGAATAAAAGGGCAGAAGAAATACTTTTGGAGACGTACCAAAATTCGTAGACTATAAAAATTAGCAATAGAAACGCTAACAGTGACAAAAGAAAGGATAGTAACATGCCTGATATCGATGCCGCAAAAGA
>SDBU01007290.1_pt1 | contig 12772 bp, 10 predicted proteins | sample 2277071 | NCBI WGS metagenome assembly SDBU01 (sample SAMN10397929, study PRJNA504765) | marine sediment metagenome | isolation source: marine sediment core GS08_GC12, 126 cmbsf | place: Arctic Ocean: Gakkel Ridge, Loki's castle | collected 2008 | reverse complement strand
ATTATGAACAATGTACCACGAAATACGCAGTACGCAATACGAGCATCTGTCATCTGTCTTCTGTCGTCTGTCCTCTGTCTCTCGCCCCTCTACATCTGTAGAGATGCCTCTACAAATCACCCCTTTTTATGCAAAACAAACCCAATTTCCGAAAGGCCAAAATGAACTTAAAATAGCTTGCCAAATAAATAGCACAGTTTTCGCACTTTGCGATTGGCATCAACGGCTTTTTTTGTTAAATTTTTAGTGGAGGCAAATCCAAAAGGCTGGCGGAGGGAACCAGCCGATAAAAAATGTGTTTTAGGATGGGAGAATCATTATGAAAGGTTGGAAGATCAAATTAGTTTTTCTACTGATAGTCTATCTTGGCGGCTTTGTGTGTAAAAGCACTATCGCTCAGCCGTCTAATAACAATCTGACTAAGGGGGCCTGCGAAACATCGAAATAAGTTTTGGATAAAAATCAGCCATAGATATACAGCTTGTCATTTTCGCAAAAGCCGGCATTTTTTCCTTTATTACTTATCCTACACCCTGCTCGGCCAGGGGCAAATTTGAGGACCCCACACCACTAAATGGGCGGAAAATAAGGTAAATAGCATAGTTTTCGCATTTTGCGCTTGGCATTTACGGATTTTTATGTTAAATTTTAATTGAGGCAAATCCTAAAGGCCAACGGGGGGGACGGCCGATAAAATGCGTCTTAGGAAGGGAGAATTTTTATGAGAGGTTGGAGAATCAAATTCGTTTTTCTGCTGATAGTCTATTTTGGCGGCTTTGCAACTGCGATTTATACTTTGGCACCCGTACCGGAGAATAAAGCCAATGCCTACGCTTCTTCGTTTTTGCCAAGCAAAACAACGGGAGAAAAAAGCTCTGTTTTTTCGGCGATCAAATCAGACGAGTTCGCAAAATCTTTTAATTCCGGGATACACAAGTGCATTGAGTTCGGCAAGGATGTTACCTGGCGCACAGCAAAGTTCATAAAACAAAAGATTGACCAAAGGCGGCTTCGAACTGACAGCTAATAACTCTACTGTTCTTAATAGCTCTACTGTTATTAATTGCTAACTAATACACCTATATACGTTGCCGAAATCTTTGAGAGGGGGGGGCGTGCGTATATGCAACATTGGCTGGCCGTGGGTCCCCAAAGGCCCACGGCCTTCAGAATATCAAACCCAAGACCGCAGACCAAAGTCTTGTCTCCGGAGTCTTAATTCTTGAGTCTTACTTCCTTGTTAAACATGCGCAGTTGCACGTCGATAGCGCTTAATACCCAATCTATGTAATGCAATTTGTGAGCAGGCCGATGGTGTCTTTCGTTCATCAAACCACTTTGGACGGTCTTTACGAATTTGCTTATTGTTTGTGGGCTGATTTCTGTAGGTATGGCAGCCCACTGCTTTAACTCTTCATACTGCCGCTGCAATTTTCGGCTGCCCCTTAACTGTTCGGCAGTCAAATAATCCGCCGGATTATAGGCTATTTGGAGACCTTTAAGACACAAGATTAACGGCTCATAGTTGGCCCTTTGGTCCAAACGAATAAATTTATACTGCTGGACATACGTAGTTGCCTGTGCCGGAGGTTTGTCTGCAATGGCGTCTGCCCCCAGGTACCATCTGCGCTTGCTGGTTCTGGCAAATACCAGTTCTTCATTCCTACGTTCGGTGCTGCCAAATGCAGCATCGGGGTACTGGGTAATCTCATCATAGCCCATTCTGGAAACCCACAGTCTGCCGGTGCCCTTTAGTTCCGGACCACCGCCAAGGACAAGCAGGCACTTGACAAAACCCAAAGGTAGAATTTTTTGATTTCCGAGCTGGTTTTTTCGAAGCTGGAAAGAAAGATGCAAACTATGTGGGTGGACGTCATAGAAATTGACGATCTCGTGTATCAGCTGATTAAGAAGCCAGGGGTCCCCAGTTGCCGGTCGAGACAGCTCTCCGCGAATATTCAGCCTTCCCGGAGCAAGCTCCAAAAAACCGGACCGCCGGGCCTGGTCGGTCGAGCCTGTGTGGTCATCGATATAACCACCGAGCTTCCAGGATAAAACATCCAGGCGAAAATCATAAAAATACTTAAATCCGTCATACACCGCGTCAACCTTTTTCTGAATGCTTCTTTGCGGTTCGACGGCCGCTGGACCAAGATTACTCAGTTCAATTTCAGTACCTAATGGAACCAGCCCGGGCTGAAGATTCGAACGAATTCGCTCCAGCCTTGTCCGGACAATGCGAGCATCAAACATACTTTTCGCTGCGCGTACGGCGTATTTGATATAGTCAATGAGGTCGTGTTTGTCACAGGGCATGGTTTGAAGGCTTCTCTCAATAATCATATCAACAGCCCCGCTGTTTGCATTTACCATTTGCAAAGCCACAAGCACACTAACCGACCGCTTAAAATATCTTTCTGAAGTCCGCATATGCTCAAGCTCGAAGCGGTATCTGGACTGGATTTGTTCGTCGAGCTGACTGAGCAGGACCTGCTTTAGAACTAAAGCTAAATAGTTTTTCATAAACGGCCTGGCCTGGGGGTCGTCGTATAAGTGTTTTATGCTTGGCCGAGGCCGGTCAAGTTCGTGTTCAAGATAATAATCACTAACGGCATCGCTGCGATAATGGCTCAGGACCAGGTCGCGTTCTGTGGTTGCGAGCAGCTCACGGTCGGCTCGCCGTTCCGAGTCCGCATCTGCCGTGCGTTCACCGGGCCGGGTGTGCTTTTTGATAAATTTCTCAATGCGTTTTCGCAGCCAAAGCTCGTGTATCAGATTAACGTGGAACCTGTCACCAAAATGCTTTTCCATTGAACTGTGAGTTACCAGGTAAGCCTGCGCTTCGACCAGACCTTTGGCCGTGTTGATTCGTACCATTTCTCTTTCGTAACGCTTGCCTTCATACCTGTCGATTTCAGCCATTGCCCAGGCGGGAATATCATAGACCACCAAGCCTTCAATTTTTGAAGATGGTGCTGCAACGGCATAGAAATAGACATTGTCGGGGCTGATTTTTCGATAACGCGGAAGGAATGCTGGTTCGGCCCAGAGCGCCTTGCTGCTAATTTTAGAGGCCTTTCTGATAAAACTTAAACCGCTGACCGACTGGAAGATTCTGCGGTCCCGCAGCGAGCCATAGATGAACAGATTGACCTTTCCTTCGTTCATATTTCGTATTTCGTTATCTGTGTTATCGGATTTGGCTTCGCAACCTCAATAGCTCTTTGAACGCACGAAGAATTACCCGAAAATTCGCACCGGTTTGCGCCCCGGCTGTCCGTGGATAATGATGGATGCCTTGTTGAGTTACACGGTAACCTTTGCGAACAGCACGAGCTAAGATTTCAGCATCGATAAGGGCACCGGTACTTACCACTTTAATGTTATCAAATATTTCTCTTTTGTATAACTTGAAAGCACAGTCGATGTCGCGGATTTTCATACCGAACAGAAGGCAAACCAGTTTCGTCCAGCACCAGCCATTGATTTTGCGTATGAGATTATCCTGACGGTTCAATCGATAGCAGCTAACAATATCGTATTGCTCCATCAAACCCAGCAGCGGCGGCATTTCGTTAATGTCGAATTGGCCGTCACCGTCGGTATAAAAGACAAGCTCTTTTGTTGCCGCTTTGAAGCCGGTCTGCAAGGCGGCTCCGTAACCGAGATTAGTCCCATGATGCACCACTTTTACCCTGTCCTTTTGGCCGGCAATCTCGTCGGCAATTTGGCCCGTGCTGTCGGAACTGCCGTCGTTAACGATTATTACTTCAAAGTCAGCATTGAGCTTTTCCAGGACCGTAAGTGCCTGTTCTACTACGCGGGTGATATTGTCCTGTTCGTTATAACACGGGAAAAAAACACTTATAGAAACATTGTGTACCAGCTCAGTCATAATCAGAAACAAATTACGTTATTAAACTTGTGCCTGCGAAAGCAGGTATTCGAATATCGATATAAGATGGTTGATTGGTGAGTGGTTATAAGGGTATCAGATAACCAGGTAGCGGATATCCTAATAACCTGATAAGCCCACCACTCACCATTTTACACTTCGTTTTTTTGCTTCACTTGCTTACCATCTCTTGCTTTGAGCCACCCTGAACAATTCGCGTAAACATTTGTTCTCCTGAGCGGCGTAAAAGTTCGCGAGTTTCGTGTTTCCTTCTGTACGGGCAACATCACCCAAATAAAAGCATGCTAACCGTGCAGCTTCAACTCTGTCGCGATAGCCATCCAGCTCGACCCAATCTGCCTCATTTTCTGTGAATTCGCGAACATAATTTTCACAAAATTTATTAACATCAGGTTTTATCCCGGTGAACCTCGAAGCAACAAGCATTATTTCCCGCATAGGGGCCGGCGATGGATTCAAATTGAAGGCTTTGACGGCAAAATCAAAACCCTTCTTTTTTTCAGCTATCCCACGACGATAGAAAAGCCAGCTATGGGCACGAATAAGGTTCGCGTGGAAATCATTAGGGTAAAGAGTTTTTCCGTTAAATATGCCATCGAAAAGTTCCTTACCCCGTGGCGTTCTTACATCGACAAACAATTTTTGCTTGTTATTAAAGAAAACAAGAGGCCAATTGGGATTACGTTCAATAGCTTGTATAGCGTGATAGGAAAATTTTCGATAATACTTCTGTGGCGAAGGGGTACGAAACTCTCCCTGGGGCATTAAAACCACCCACACATTATATCTCCTTAGCTGTTCATCCATCCATTGGCCGATTTTTACATAATCGTCACTGCTTACACTCTGTCTTCTGGCCTCGGCACGTGCGGCTATCTGGCCTGTAATCAGACCTCCCGCCATAATAGTAGACCACTCTTCAAAGGCTTCGCGGTTATACGCCGCCTGTGCCCTGCCATCCATAAATAATTGCAGAGGTGTTCGACCGGTATTCGAGTCCGGTTCCTGACCGAAGGCAATGAAACCTCCCTCAGTCCAGTAATTAAGCATATTCCCTTGTAGCTTGTTATCTTTTATAAACTTTGTGGCGTAAAACGGTTTTTGACCCGAATCGGTCATACGCATAAACATTGAAGTTAATTTTGGGTCGCGAGGCCAGGAATCCAGATAAACACGCTTAAATTTAAGCCCCCACCATGTCCCAAAAAACAAAACCGCCACGGCACCGGCAAGGGTAAAAAACAATTGTAGATTATACGGCATCGCCGAGACAATCAGACGTTTGTTTTTCCGGAAGTTAAAATCTGCTGAAATTGCACGAACGAGCTGGTCGATAAACATTGCTATAACCGGGCAGGCTGCGATGGCTGCTATCGGAATAAACCTGCGGGAACGGATGGCCATATAAATGGTAAGGGCAGCAATAAGAATTATCGATATATCGATTTTGGGCCGTTTATAATCCTCTGTACTATTTATTTTTCGCTTAGATTGCCGGTTAACAGATTTGGAAGTTTTTATCAGGACAACAGCCCAAACTGCAAGAGTTACCCAGGCTATAATATACATTACCAAAAAAGGTGTTTCATCACCGACCAGATTGTCCCAGTCGAAAGCAGGCCACCATTCGTGGATATTACGCCATCTCGCAGCATGTTTGCTGACACTGATTACAAAAGTATGGGTCAGGTTTGTTAAATGAAAAGGATTGAACAAAACCGTAGCTAAGAAAGCAACAATAGAAGCGGCGATTGTATGATACACCCCCTTCCATCCAATACAGACAAGATTTTTCTTGAAAAAAATCAGGACAATATCCAAAACTATCACCAGGATGAAAAACAGAAATGTGGGTAATGTAAGGCCGGCTTTGGAAAGGATTAAATATAAGAATGGCCAGGCAGTAACATTGTATAAAATCGCGGTCCATTTTCTATTGCAGTTGGTCAGCAGGTGCAAACCTATAAATGGAATGAGCATTATAAATACGTAGATGTATCCGCCGTGGACATTGCACCAGAAAATCGTTACCGGCACAGCAAGCCATATATACAACACGTTTCGATATGTAGCAAGGACAACTATCAGCAAAAAGACAGCTACCAGCATATTCGAGAAACCCGCTGGGCGAATATCGAGAAACGAACGGCCTGTAAACATCGCAAAGCAGGAAAAGACCGCACAGAGAACCGGATTAACCCCCAATAACCGGCCCGTGTAATAAACACAAATCACGGTCAATATGTAAATAGCGAATTTCCAATAGACCAGCGCATTGGAAGGAAAACTCACGCCGTCTGCGTATGATGATTGGGGAATCAACGAATAGAAGATAACGTGTGTCAGCCAGTTCTGGTTGACCCAGCCGGTCGGATGCCAGTATTTGACGGTCTCGATGCCGACTTTGTTCGTTATCCACTGGGCCCAATTCGGCCAGGTCTGAATCTCTTTTTCCGTCGGGCCTGCTTTATGTGAGTTTGCACTGAACGGCTCGACAGTATCCACTCCGTGATTGACAAAGTGCCGCCCGCACGCCATCGCAACCCAGGTATCGCCCGCTGCTACCATGTGTGTGCAGGCGTGGAACGTAAAAATAAGAATTGCCAGCCAACAGAGGACAGAGGACAGGCGACGGAGGACTTCTGACTTCTGACTTCTAACCTCTAACTTCTGACCTCTGACTTCTAACTTCTGACCTCTGACTTCTAACTTCTGACCTCTGACTTCTAACTTCTGACCTCTGACTTCCAACTTCTGACTTCCGAGTTCTGACTTCCGAGTTCTGACTTCTATTGCTTTAACCATTCTTCCAGTCTGTCTAATCCTTTGGTAATCTGCTCGATTGAACAGGCAAAACTCAAACGAACATTATTGTCACAGCCAAACGGCAGCCCCGGAACCAGGGCAACATTGGTCTGTTCCAGAAGCGCTTTTGCAAAATCCATACTGCCGTTAATTTTCGCACCATTAATATTTCGGCCATAATGGCTGGAAACATCAGGGAAACAGTAAAAAGCGCCGGTGGTTTCGGGGCATTCTACGCCTTCAATGCTGTTTAGCCGCTCGGCCATATACTTGCCCCGACGCTCGAATTCTACTCTCATTTTTTCTATGGCCTGCTCGGCTTGCTCCCCTAAAGCTGCAATCGCCGCATACTGACAGAAGGTTACAGGGTTCGAGGTCATATGAGATTGAAGACGACCCATCGCCTTTATGACCTCCAGCGGCCCGGCAGTGTATCCGAAACGCCACCCGGTCATAGAAAAAGTCTTGCTAAAGCCGTTAAGAGTCAGAGTCCTATTGTAGGCATCCTCACTCAGCGAAGCAAAGCTCACAAATCTGGTATCGCCGTAGATTAGCTTTTCGTAGATTTCATCCGAGAGCACCATCACATCTGTTCCTTCGAGGACCTTTGCAATAGCTTTTAGCTCTTCGGGGGTATAAGTAAAACCGCCCGGATTACTCGGAGAGTTAATCAACAGCATAACCGTTTTTTCCGTGATGGCCTCTTTCAACTGCGACGGAGTAATCTTGTAGCTGTTATCTTTATCGGTTTGAATAATTTTAGCAACAGCACCGGCAAGCTTTATTGTCTCCGGATAAGTTACCCAGTATGGTGTACCTAAGATAACCTCGTCACCAGGATCAAGCACCGCCTGCATCGCCTCATAGACTGAATGTTTACCGCCGATATTAACAATGACCTGGTCGGGGCTGTATTCGATACCATTTTCCTTTTTGAGCTTGTCGGCTATGGCGGTTCGCAGCTCAACTATTCCCGCTGCGGCTGTGTATTTGGTCTTACCGGCCTTCAGCGCCTTGATAGCGGCATCCTTGATATAATCCGGCGTATCGAAATCCGGCGCCCCTGCACCAAAACCAACTACGTCCACACCCTGGGCCTTTAATTCCTGTGCACGTGCCGTAACAGCGAGAGTTGCCGATGGCGGCACATCCTGGGCTCGTTTACTTACTTTCATTTCCTTTGCACCTTTCAAATTCGATTCATCATTATACAACAAACTGCATTATTAAAACAAAACGACAAAATCGGTCAAAAAGATACCATATTCCACACGATATAGAAACATCGAATTTATTGACAGCTACTTACACAATTGCTAATCTATTTTTATGATTCGTGCTCTTAAAATTGTGGCCGTATCAAATTCCAGTCTCACGAGGCCAGAGACAAAACATATCTCCTCTGTCTTCTGCTTTCTGCCCTCTATATTCCGTCTTCCGTCTTCTGTCCTCTGCCTTCTGTCCTCTATCCTGCTGTGTTTTACCTTAATAGGTTGTACCACCCCGGAAGAAGAGCCGATATGGGAAAAAATCAAAATCGGAGACCTGGCCCCCCGTCAAGGCGGCAAACCACAGTCGACACGGCTGATAAAGACGATAAATTTTGACCTCCACATTTTTGAAATACCCGCCGAAAACATCGATAAATTGGATGATACTCGCAAGAATTTGTACACAAAGCCCCTGCGATTTAACAGTCTTCATGCCTTTGGCGCCAATTCGTTTTCAGTCCACTTCGGCCAAATCCGAATGTTGGACGAAATCTATAATTTGCTGCTTGCCGCCAGTGGCAAAATATTAACGAAAGTTTCGCTGATGTTGGCCGACGGCCAGACCGAAACCATTGCCATCACCGGATTAGGCGGCCCACGAACCATATTCTTCACTTCAACTTACGGCTCAAGGGAAGGTGCAAACGTTGGGCCCGGTATCCTTGCCCTGCGGCTCAAAGCCCAAACAATCCCCGGCTCAAGAGGCGTATGCAACGTTACTGCCTATCCCGTATTTTCGCCACCCATAATAAGAGGTGCAATCCCACAATTAGACGCTCGGGCAAAACGGCGCGAGTTTCCCTTTAGCGCCGCCGCCTTCGCACTCAAAATGGGCACGGGCGATTTTGTCCTGCTCGGACCTAAAGAATACATCAGCGACCAAACAGCTTTAGGCGGCCTGTTCTTCAGCAATCCCAAAGGCAGCCTGTTCATCAGCAAAACCGAGCGTAAACCGCCCGAACTCAAGCCTGCCGTCAGAATATTCTTACTCGTTTGTACCCGGACAAATTAATGACCGCCCTATGCCCAACCCAACAGTGATATTATCTCGATGCAGTGATTACAGCCAGACCAGGATTACCGAAGCATTACAAAAACAGTTCGAACTTCTCGGCGGACTGGAAAAATCTGTAAGGCCGGGCGACACCGTTCTGCTTAAGCCGAATTTCATTGCCCCAAGGTCTCGACGTCACGCAACACAGACCCATCCAGCGGTAATTATCGAGACCGCCCGCCTCCTGAAGGATTTCGGCGCAAAACCCTTTGTCGGCGATTCACCAGCGTGGAGCAATGTGTTTACCTGCATAAAGGCACTGAAACTGGAAGAACCACTGAAGAAATTATCAGTGCCGGTAAAGCAGCTCGATAAACCAAAGAAGTGCCGGATTGGAGCGAAAGACACCATAGTCGGCATAAGTTCAGTTGCTCTCGATGCCGATGTCATTATAAATCTGCCGAAGTTCAAATCGCATCAGCAATTGACAGCGACCTTTGCCGTTAAAAATATGTTCGGCTGTGTCAGCGGCAAGCGAAAGGCACTCTGGCACTTTACAAAGGGCAAAAACACCGACGATTTTTGCGAACTACTCATCGAGATATTCAAATATTTAAATCCCGCCTTGACTATCATCGATGCCATCGTAGCAATGGATGGCCCCGGCCCAATTAAGGGCAGAGCCAGACCTTTGGGCTATCTTCTCAGCGGAACAGACCCAATCGCCTGCGAAACTATCTGCGCCAAACTAATCGGTATCAAGCCGGAGGACATACCGATTATCAAAACAGCAAGACAAATGGGATTCGGCTGCTCGGACCCAGCCAAGATTGAAATCGCCGGCGACAATTTCCCGGAAAGTATATGCACGGATTTCCAAATACCCAAACTGGTTCCACTCAGGTTCTCACTCCTCCACGTCTGCAAAAGCATCTGCAAACAAATATTACTCCTCGCCAAAGCCGCTACCAAGAAACTCCATTCCGGCAAAAGCTAACCTACCCAATATCCGACGCCAGTGCTGAAAAAAACTTATCCCTCTCAGCCTGGCTGAACTCCTGTCCATAGAATCTTAAAAATATTTCTTTTTTCATTTCCGTCTCCGTTATCCCGGGACGGCTATTATAAATGGCACTGCGTACTATTTGTTTGGCGGTATCGTACATAGAGCAGCCCATGAGCAAACGCTGCTCACCGGATTTGCGCATCATTAATTCTCGATATCGAACAGCAATCTCAGGATGTGTGTCGAACATCGCTTGCCTCTTTGTATATCTGTTCCAAATCCAGTTCTCGAACCCAATTACCAATATATTTCAAATCTAAATTATCTACTGTTTCTATCAGATTTCCTACATCTTTCAACTGCATCTCAGAATGACTGTCTTTTGCCCAGAGCAGCTTGGATATAACCAGGTCTTCGGCAGAGACGAACCAAATAGGACTCTGTTCTATTAGAACCTGCTTTCTGCGTGAAAACTCAGCGTTCTGATATGCGGAGGACTTTTTAATAATGAAGTCTATTTTGATAACATACCGATTGTAGATTAAGTTAAACATGCCCTCGCGAGAAACTGCATCTGCAATCATTTCTCTATTTACGTAGAAATCTCCTTCAAAAAGGACGAAAAAATTATCTATATCATCCGGCTTTAATTCTATTACCACGTCAATATCTCTGGTCATCCGTGGTATTATGTAATAATTTGCGGCGATAGAGCCGGAAACCATATAATTGATGTCAGCTTCTTTTAAACGCTGAGTAACTATCTTCAAAACTTCAAGTTCTTCACTCATACACAACCTTTGTTTAGCACAGAGTTATGAATCGGCACAAAATAGCATAACATACTATAGTTTCCACAACAAGAAATTGCGGCACACTTTTATACTGCAAAGGCCAATTCCTGGAACATTGACAGTCGCTGCTTATTTGACTAATATCCAGCTCTATGCAGGATAAATCCATAAATATTCTCGGTATTGAGACCAGTTGTGATGAGACTGCCGCAGCTGTTGTTGCCGATGGCCGAATCGTTAAATCTTCCGTAGTGGCTTCGCAAACCAAGCTGCACGAAAAGTACGGCGGCGTTGTCCCCGAGATTGCTTCCCGTGCACATATCGAAAAAATATATCCCGTCATAGCAGAGGCATTGGCACAGGCCAACGTTGTTAGAGGTGATATTGATGCAATCGCCGTTGCCAATCAGCCGGGGCTGACCATTGCTCTGATCGTCGGCGTTACCGCAGCTAAGACCCTCAGCTTCGCCTGGCAAAAGCCCTTAATAGCAATCAATCACCTGCACGCCCACCTGCAGTCGGCGATGCTCTCTGAGGATAATCCGCAATTACCGGCAGTTGCTCTAATCGTATCAGGCGGACACACCTGTCTTTACGATTACCGTTCGCCACTGGAACCTGTACTCTTGGGTTCAACTATTGACGATGCCGCAGGCGAAGCCTTCGACAAGGTCGCCACAATCCTCAAGCTCCCCTACCCCGGAGGCCCCAGTATTGAAAAAGCAGCCGAAAAAGGAAATCCGAATGCAATAAAATTCCCTCGTTCAATGCTCGGCCGCGATTCGCTGGACTTTTCCTTTAGCGGAATCAAAACAGCAGTGCTGTATTACTGCCGCGGCCAGGATATGAAAGGCCAAAACAAGGTCGATTCGATGAGCGCCCGGCAAATCGCCGATATAGCGGCCTCATTCCAGGCGGCGGTGATTGATGTCCTCGTGAAAAAAACACAGCGGGCCGCTAAAAAAATCGGCGCCAGGACCATCCTTTTAGGCGGCGGAGTAGCAGCCAATAACCGACTGCGAACCGCCTTACAACAAATGTCCGACTCGGATGTCCCGCCCAAAAAACTGCTGGTTGCGCCAAAACAATATTGCACTGACAACGCTGTTATGGTAGCCTCTTTGGCATATTATAAATTCAGGGCCGGGCTTTTTGCAGATTTGACCCTTGAGCCTAAAGCAAGTGGATGAGGTCAAAACCCCGCGTGAAACGCGGGGCGAAATATTTAGCCTGCCGTTTTACGGCAGGTTTTACCACAGGATAATCGATGAGTACCGAGTGATGAACACAGAGCAACTAAAAGAATTATTAGAGCAGGTCAAAAACAGCGAACTGGATATCGACGAAGCGATTGAAAAACTTCGCCATTTACCGTTCGAGGATTTAGGCTTTGCCTGTATCGACCACCATCGACAAATCCGGCGGGGCTTTCCGGAGGTCATCTTCTGCCCCGGAAAAACCACCGAACAAATAATTAAAATCTTCGAGTCTCTTGCTGTAAAAGGCAATAATGTATTAGCTACCAGGGCCGAGCCGGATATTTTCGAAGCATTAGCTAAAACAAACAAATTCCCTAAGGCCCGGTACGAAAAAATGGCCAAGGCGATTGTCCTCGAACAGAAAGAGCCTCCCGCCTCTAAGACTGTCCTGCCGATAGTTACCGCAGGGACCGCCGATTTGCCCGTCGCCAGCGAAGCCAAAGTTACCGCCGAGATTATGGGCCAGCGGACAGAATTGATTTGCGATGTCGGAGTGGCCGGCCTGCACCGATTGTTCAAACATCTGCCGAAACTCCAGAGCGCCAATGTCGTTATTGTCGTAGCAGGGATGGAAGGAGCGTTAGCCAGTGTTGTAGGCGGGCTGGTTAGCTGTCCGGTAATAGCAGTACCGACCAGTATCGGCTACGGTTCCAGCTTCGAGGGGCTCTCGGCCCTTTTGACGATGATAAATAGCTGCTCTGCCGGCGTTACCGTTGTCAACATCGAC
>SDBU01007289.1_pt1 | contig 12773 bp, 13 predicted proteins | sample 2277071 | NCBI WGS metagenome assembly SDBU01 (sample SAMN10397929, study PRJNA504765) | marine sediment metagenome | isolation source: marine sediment core GS08_GC12, 126 cmbsf | place: Arctic Ocean: Gakkel Ridge, Loki's castle | collected 2008 | reverse complement strand
TTTCATTTCATCCCGAATCCGATAAAAGCCCTTGAGCATTGGACCCTCTGGCATAACCTCATACATATAGCCCGAAATTGATTGTCCATACAACTGGTAGGCCAAGAAATCAGAGAAAAATAGCAACTTGTTCAGTTTTGTTGAACCAAACTTCCTATCACATTCCGAAAGCTCAGAAATATATAGTATCAACTCTTTTGTCTTTTCTACATTTGGCTCAATGACTTTCTGATTTGTCCGCTTCGACATTGGGCCCTCCCTTTTGTTTCACTAATCATTCGTGAGAATGTCCTTGCTTGTTTCGCCTTCCGTTTTCTCCCGCGTGAAAGGTTTTGTATTCAGTAATGCTCTTAAAACCTCGCGCAAAGATGAACCCCACAAGCTGACAGGCGTTTCAGCATTTCATTGATCTTGCTTTGGAATGGTGGGGCCTCCGGATGCTCCTCTGTGGGTATTGTATACCATGAATGCGGATTTGTGCCACTGAACCTCGGTCCTGGAATTATGCTATTATGTTCCAAATGGCCACCTGTGATGGCCGAAAATGTACATCCGTTCTAGAAAATGGGTCTGAATATTCCCCGATGCTCAACAATGGTGTCCCTCCGATCGTCGTCTCACGAATCCTCGGGCACGCCAAACCAAGTATTACCCTGGACCTTTATGGCCATCTATACCACGAGATGCTGGGCGAAGCTGCCAAAATCATGGACGAGCTGGTTACTCTGATCAAAGTTGAACTACCAAGTAATGAAGTTCTCGATGATAAACTGCACCAATCTGCACCAGAAAATGCAAATCTGCCGAGTAGACAGGTCCGGAAATGGGCGGTTTTATGTGTAATTATTCCAAGAAGAAGGCGCCCCCGGTGCGATTCGAACGCACAGCCTACGGATTAGAAGTAATTCCAAGGTTTTGGCTGAGTCACAACCAAAGGACTATCATATGAAGCGATTCTGCTAGGTGGAGTTACCCCGGTTTGGTGGACAGTTGAGGGCTATCTGAATCGCGCTGCATGAGCATATGCCATTTCATACCCGGCGGAGGAAGCATAACCGATTGAAGAATGCCGCCGGCTTTAAGGTACCAGGTTGGATGGAAACATAAGGAGTCTAAGTCATCGCTTACTCGCTGGTCCGGGAATGCAGCGCGATTTGCCAACGATGATGTATGATGGGGATGCAGTGGTTGCAGGCGAAGTATCGAACCCCTGCGCCTCCCCGCAAAGTGCGCGGGACTTCGCAGCTCGAATCGTTAGGCAGAATTGCGACCTTGCTTTGTCATGAGGTTATGATGAATTCAAAGCAAATATTACTCCCGTATGGTGCAAAAACCTAAACCGAAGAAAATCGGAAAGGGAATCCCGTATCCTGACCATTCTTGAGGGTAAGAAAGGTCTCACAATGCTTGAAATCTGGAGCGTTTTACTGAAGAAATGTATGTGGTTTGGCTGAACAGGCGCGATTAGATATAAAGAGATTGCCTGGAAAGGGGGACTAATGAATGGGGATGATCTTATGGGGAGGAAAAAACAGTGCAATCAGATGACCGATAATAATCGTTGATGATTCCACCGAGTACCTTTCGACGCTGAATAGAGCCAGTGTTATGTGGCTGTTCGCGAGGTATATCAAACTTCCATACATAGGGAAGCATATAAGTCAGAGCTTGGAGAAGAAACCTACGAATCATTTCCAGCTATCCTGATAGCAAATTTGCACCTGAATGCCGGGTCTTGGAAAACCAAGGTTCAAGCAATCGATCAGTCAGCGTTGAACGCCGCCAAAGACAACAATGTATTAATCATTCGTATCGAGGATTTGATTTACTACTGGTACAAGATCGAATACCTAGGTGGATCAAGAGAAGAGCTACTAAAAACTTTACTTTCCTCAAGTGGATGGCTAGAAGTAAAAAAGGATGGGAGGATCCAATTACACTAGAAGAATAATGTGACCTAGACAAACCCCCGCCTCGCAATAGTCGGGGATTTTCTTTGATCAGCCTGTCCACGTGTTGTAGGTAATTCGTGAATGATAGCTTCGATGAAAGCGAGTTCCACAGGCTAGCAAACTTCATCGGATTAATTGTGCTTACAAAGGAGGATTAGTATGGAGTGAAGGAGCGCTTCTGCTAACTCTACTCGGAAGCAATAAGATTACAGGAGTAACCCCATAACCCTTACAACCCCATGCGAGATATATTTTCGTAAAAAATAGCGGAACGCCTTTGCTGAAACCCAACCGGAAATTGAACTAATTTAGGGGAATTACTTTGCATAAATTTACTTCCGATTATTTCTCTAATGGGATCCTTGGCATGCAGGGTTTATCAAGGGTGCTTCTGATTATCTTCACAACCATATCCGATTACTTAGAGAATCGAATGCTGGTTCAATCTACTACAAATGCCCAAATGTCCAGGGGAATTGGAATAGAAAGTGAAGTTGGAGTTGCTGTTAGACCTTGTGGTTGTAAAGATGTTCCCATTTGAAGGACTGAAAATCGATCAAGGTGGGCTCGACAAACGACCTGTCAAAGCTGGAAGATATTGTAAATTCTTCCTATTCCTCTCTAAATAATCAAAGGAGGACTATAATCCATCTAACATCCCGGAAGCAGGAGACATCTGATGGAAAACAAGCACATTCGATCGACCCTCTTGATCTTCGCATTTTTGCTGGTCGCTCTCCTGACTGCATGCGGACCTTCATCAGATTCAGATCCTGAGCCCCATAATGATACTCAAACGGAGGACGGCGTTGCGGGTATTTCAACATGGCAGTACAAGATGACTGTCGTTACAAAATTGGACGAGAGCCGTATGTTGCAGGAGAACGGAACAGTGATCTTCGACGGGACCTTTTCGGTGGCTCCATCTGGAGCCATTGAATTCCATAGGGGGAAGGCGACGGTCTCCGGGACTTATAGCTGTGTGGAGGCATTTTCGGACCCTGAGGTGGTGTTGGAAGGCACCCTCTCGGAAGGACACCCCTTCTTATTGGAGGGAAGTCTGATACCTGCCGAGGACTATGATGATTTCGATATTGTCCCGCTCGAGCCGTTAACCTCCAATGAGCCGCGGGAGGAGTACGCCCTGGTCTCGATACCCATAGTCAACGAGCGAGCTCCGGTCTCGGTTAGTTTTGGCAGGGAAAAATGCACTGGTAGTAATTTCACCCCCGTGATCGCCGAGCTGGTCTCCGACGGAAAGCTCCCGCCATTCTTCAGCAGCTTATGGGGCAGCAAATGGCTGGTAGTTATGCTCGATCCCCAAACTGTAGCCACGCAGCCAATCGAACTGACTGATGACGGATCCAAAGTCCTGTCGAAAGCAGAGCTTTGCGTAGCTCCCGCAGGCATGTGTCCATGATCATCCGATGAGCCGTTCTTGACGGCTCATCGATCTGCCAGCAGAACAATTAGTGTGTTGCGCGAGCCCGCGTCCCAAATCGCCTGAGTCGTCCCTCCCTAATGACCATGAGATACTCGGCGAAATGCAATCGCCCCTGCTGCACACCAAGCTCTTTATCCCTCCACCACGCACCCAATACGTCCCGCGGCCACGCCTGATCAACGTACTTTTTAATTTCTGACGAAGGACGAAATATCCAATCTGTGGGCACAAAGCGGTAAATCAGATCGTAGAGCCATCTCTTCATATCGTTTCCTCATGATCTCGGGTCATCAAGCAGCCTGTTAGGCTCTGTGGAGGCCTGGAACCGGGTTCAACCTAGCAAAGCGTTTGATTATACAATGATCAGCGAAGCAGCGTTTGCCCCAGTCAAGATCCGGGTTGCAGCACCCAGGTCATCATGGAGCCGTCAGGGAGTTCCAGGTTTCCACCAAGGACGAGACCAGCCGCGGGGAGAGAGAGATCATCAAACCACCCGGCGATGCCGGCCGTGTCCATCAAACCTAAATAACCCAGCGGACCCAGTTCAACCGTGGGCTCCATACCAATGAAATTTTCTGTCCCGTGTACCTCCATCATGTCGTACAAACCTTCGGGAGAAATTGCCAGTCCATAGGTACCGAACTCCAGATCGAGCCACAGCAGGGTCTCTCCAGGGTTGAGCGTAGTCTCCCCTTCGCCTTGAGCGGTAGCCGTGCGAACGACCTCATCGTTGTCGCCGCGTACCTCGATAAGGTCGTCCACGGACCAGGTCATCGTTCCTTCACCGCTGAAATTATCTTCGTCGATACGTTGCAGGGTGATAGTACCCGTCGCCGATCGGCTCGAACGTACCATCTGAGACCCGCCCCCCAGTGTATCCTCCTTGATGTCGCGTTCAAGTGTGAAGGTGAATGCCCCCTGGAAGGAAGTGACCTGGGTCCAACGGATCGGATCGGTGTCGCCGCTCGCAGCCGCCTGGCCGGGTGCCGGTGTCGGCGTGCGCAAACCGGTCTTCCCGGGTTCATCCGTCGATTCCTGTACGCTTAATCCCTCGTCTAGCCCGGAGTCCGCGGTAGGCGCGCCACCACCGCAGGCGGTTATCAGACCGATGCTCGCGAACAATAGGGGCAGGAAGAACATCAGCACTTTTTTTGTAGTCATGTGACGGATCCCTCCTCCGAGCTTTCTCGCGTATCCTGGCAGCGTTTTCTGATGATTATTCATCCCCATGCTTTTTGATGGTGACGGTCAGGTCGCCTCCTCGCCCCCAGAGGGGCGAGCGCGTATCGATCTCGACCGTGACCTGCTCTTTGGCCGGCACCTCGATGACTTCTGGCAGCGCCCATCCACCCCCGAAGCCCACGGCGAATGCTTCGGCGATGAGTTTCCCGGCAGTACATCCGGGGGGGAGGTCGTTTGAGACATCAGGACCTTCGGCCTGCGGGATATCCTGAATCTCAATTTTCAGCGTCTCCCCTTCGAGCATGCCACCGATGGTAAAGCCGAAATGATCGTTTGCGCTAAAGCAGGGGCCAGAGTGTCCAAAGTTGACGCTCCCCAGGCCTTCGATTTTCTGCTCCTCAGCGACGCGGAAATTTCCACCGAACTCGATCACCGTGCTCCCCCATTCGTCGGCGAAGATCCAATCCATCGTCAGCTCCCAGCAGCGATCATCCTGATCATCGAAATTCCACGTCTCGTGCTCCGACGAATCATAAAGCCCGTTCAAGTTCAGGTCCTCGAAGCTGTCCATGCAGCCGCCTTCATCGGCGTCGAAATCCAATTCCATCGGCACACCATCGTCGTCGAAATCTCGGCCGCTCATGTTCATGTCACCGCTGTAGCCGTAAATCTCATCATGGACGCTGGCGAAGACATCCATGCCGTCGTTAAGGCCATCCCTGTCCGTGTCTGGGTTGTTTGGGTTGGTGCTGAAGCGGTACATCTCGTCGAAATTATTGATCCCGTCGCCATCATAATCTAGGTAAATCGTGGGGTCGTCTTTCTTGCCTTCGCTTGCGGGCACGAAATAGAACCGCCAATCCGCTTTCTCCGCATCCTCCCAATACTTCCCAATCGTGGGATCATTCAAGTGGAAGGATCGAACCCCGTCGCGGATGCGATAGCCCGAGATCACGGTGGCGTGACCTGGCATCACGGCCAGGACGGGTTTTCCCGCCTCGATGAGCGTCACGACCCGTTCGAAGAATTTGGCCTCTGGCGTCGCAAGATCAAAGCCCTCTTCTGGGACGGGTCTTTCTGCCAGGTAATACAGCAAGGAGCCTGGCAGCGCTACGGCAAGACCCCGCTCGATCTGATGGATATTCAAGCCTGTGCCCCAATTCAAATCCATCTCCGGCCCTGGCTTGCGGTTCTTGAAGACCTCCCATCCGATGAGATCCTGCGTCATATCCCCGCCGTAATAGTGATTCAGCATGGCGATCGATGCCAGGGCGCAGTTGGTGTTGTCGGCCGGATCGCCGCCACTATACCCCGGGTGGGGGACGTTCCAAGCGTGCGCCCCCTCAGCCCGGGGACTCTCGAGCAGCAGCATGTTGCTATCTTTCTTTTGGAAGATCTGCGGCACGGGCAGAACCTTCATGCGCTGGTCCTGCAATGGGTAGGCGGATCCTGGGTGATAAGCTACCGGAATCGCCAACGCAGCACTTACAGGTGTCTCGATTGTGAAAGTGTGGATGGGAGAAAACTCGGCTACGACGCCGTCGGCGCCGACGGCCTGGACCCGCCAGTAATAATCGCCCGCCAGGAGTGGATCGGTCGATACCGGTGGGGATTCCACCACGGCGTCAATTTCGATTGATTCGAATGCTGCATCGGTGGAGACCTGCACGCGATACTCTCGCGCGCCGGGGACGACATACCAGGCGAGAGGGACATCGGGGTGATCGAAGAAGGCGCCGTCCATGGGAAGCAGGATCTCCACACCAGGCAGTGGATTGGGCGTCCCGGGAGTTACCTGCTGCTGGGAGAAGGTGGTCCATTCGAGCGGGTCGTTCGAGGACGAAAGCGGGTGGCGGCCGATCGATGATCCGGGGGGAAACTGAAGCGGCGGAACCCCGCCCCGGCTCAGGCGGACACTGTCTGGGTTATCCACTCCCCAATCGACGTGATCCAGAAGCGTCCCATCGGCGTTGAACAAACGTAATGTGCCATTCTCGCTTGAGAGGAAGGTTGGAAATGTGGTAGAAAATCCAGACGTGGGCGCTCCGGATCGCTGCTCGAGCGTGATGATGAAGACCTGCCCATATCCCAAGACCGGCAGACCGGATGGAATTTCAATCGAATCCCCTCGCTCGTTTTCGATCGTCACCCCTTCTAATTCCACATCAGTCCCCCCCGCGTTCTTCAATTCCACGAAGGAAGTCAGCTCGTCTTCGGTGGGTGGGAACACCTCATTCAGGAGCAACCTACCTTCCTCAGGAATATCGATCTCTGTTGGCAGGTTTGCATTTTCCCTAACTGGGGAGGATGGGGTTTCTGTGACAGCCTGTGCATTAGGCGGCGTTTCTTGGGGCCTTTGTCCTCCACAACTGCTCAGCGATAGTGTCACGAGCATCAGGACCAGGATCAGGAATGTATTGGTACGCACAGGCCTCATTCTTCCCTCCAGCCAATGAGAGATCTTATTCCGGTTGGGTAGCATTACAACCAAATCGCGTTCTCGTACGCAACCCCTGAGATCCCGCTCACAAGATCGACCCTGATGAAATTCTCTAGAGCAGACACCCTGCTGGGCGAACGTTGAGAGCCATACCGGTTTTTGTGCACAGATATCATTGCTGGCACGCATCAATTCTTCTCTTCAACAACAGAACAGTAGGATGGGTAGCCAATGGAGTTTCATCTCCCTGTTGTACATCACCACACTCCAATCAAAATATTTGGTCAACTCGCTCTCTCATCCTAAGCCTACGAAGATGGTCCGAGACTGACCTCCAAACCCACGCCCTCACCGCTGGACAGGATGAGCACGCGCCCCTCGAAGCCATGTCCTGCGATTTGGATCTCGAAGCTCTGGGTCTCACCAGAGGAGAAATCTTCGGTGCTCTGGATCTTCCAACCTGCGTCGGAGAACGCGGTCTCGAAGAACGCCACGGTCTCTTCGAACGACCCCGGCACCTCAAAGTACACTTGATAATCGTTCTCCTCCTGCGGCATCGAGAAATCCGCTACGACAAGCGCGCCTTCAGGAAGTGGGAAATCTTCAGGGAATCCGTTAGGGAGGGAAAGGGAGGCGTTATCCCTTCCGGCGTCGACCTCGCCTGGTTCAGTAGATGGTTCGTCCACTTCACCGGAAGGTTCGTCAGCCGAATAACTGGTGCCCGGCAATTCCCCGTCGGCGATGTCCGTTCGAGCGGCCGGGCTGTTGCCGCATGCAGCCACGATGACACCCACGGTAAGTGCGATCACGAAAGTTCTCTTTGGCATGGATTCACTCCTGTTTTAGAATTGAAGTTCTTTCTTGTGAGGACTGTGGTCCCCTGGAGTTCCCACTGACAGAAGAATGTTGGGAAGTCAGCGCAATTTGGCTATTTTAGGTCAATATTCACGCATTGGCAATAGCTCCACAGGCGGGAGCTCAGAAGGTATGACTGAGGTCGGGGCGGTGGGATACTGGTGTCCAAATCTCTCCTAAAAGGTCCAGATCACTTGGGTCGGAAGTTCGAATCTTAAACTCGGGGGCTGGAAATACCGAAAAAGACACCCGATTGAGTGTCCTTTTCCTTTTTCAAATAGCGGGGTTCAGATTCAAACTGAGGACCTTCAGGTTACACCGTGCCACACCAGACACGGTGCGGTGTGAGTTCCCTGGCCAAGCCCGCCAGGGCAGGCTAACCCTAAAAAGGGGGGCTTGGATCGTCAGGCTTGGTTTCCACGGGTGGCCTATCGATTTTCGACTACTCGGAACCCAGCGAGCATTAGTTTCAACTATCCTGTACACAAATAGTCAACCTGGCAAGTGCATTCGGGGCATTGAACAGGAACGGCACCAACCTCAACTTCATTCTTGGGAGTTGCACTTGGTGGTTGAATCCAGGTTATGGACGTATCATCGCTATGGTGACAATTACCTCTTTTTTAGAACCCATATTTACAAGCAAGCCTCTCAAAAAGATCAAATCAGGAGAAAAGGAGGATGAGCCCGGTCCCACCTCCTACACATTCGATCATCATTGGATGGGAAAAGCGATTCGATTCGCTCCCTTTTCACAGCTCTACAAGAAAGATTTTTTTACTGTTCTAATTCGATCTCACAGCGTTCCAACCAGTCCGCACTAAATAATGACATCATCTCCGTTAATATCTCCACCATCTCCTCCATCTCTTCTCCATATTCCTCTTCAAAGAATTCGGCCATAGCCCCGCCGGCTTCAATGGCTTGGGAAAAATCACCGCCTGTTGTGATCGTCCAGGCGGCAAACTGCACCCCAACTCCATCCATCGACCCTATCTCGTCGCTAAGTTCTTCGTTGCAGATACATTCCGCATATTTTAAGAGCTGCTCAATATCTACCAAAGAACCGACGGTATAAGTATTGTTAAAATTTGGGGCTGCTGTGCCTACATCTATACAGACCACATATGGGGTGACTTCTTGAGTTTCTCCGGCGGCCAGGGTTACTTGCAAAGGCTGGACCATCATCAGGGGTTGGTTGTCAGCATCTGAGGGAGTAAATACCAGCCCGCAAGGAAGAGTGACGATAACCTCATCTGTACCTGGATTGGTGAGCTGGATTGTCAAGATCGGGCCAAATGTATCCGATTCCTGGGAGTTAGCCTGGATGCCATCTAGTGTAATGTCGCCGCTGTTTAACTGCTGCCCAAATTCAGTTTCGATGATCTTCTGATAGTCTCCTGGGGCAACATCCTCAGGCTGCTCGACGACCGTCGGTTCTGGCGCTTCGGTTGCAGGGGGTGGTTCCGTCGGCGGCACCTCCTCACCCGCGGTAAGCTCCGATAGTGCGTTGCACGATAGGGTGAAAGCGAGTGTTAGGATGACCATTAGTGCAATGGGCAGTGTTTTGTTCGGTTTCATCGTGAATCCTCTCCATTTCGCTCGGAACAACTGAACTGGGAAAACAACATACAGGGGTAGGTTATGTATGAATTCTAGCGGAAATAGAACTTCCTCTGATCCCCCAAATTTCACCCGAATGCAAGTTTCCTTTCGTGATAATCCGATTATCGCGGATATGGGTCCTCGGTGCAAGCTGGGGCACAGGCGGCTTCCACCCTGCCTCTGCGTAATGCCCTCCTCCCCACCTCGAGCTATACTATCCGAGTCCCGCAGTGCTTCGAACAGCATGTCCAACACCTACGGCACTCAAGTACAAGAACCTCCAAGCTCAATGCCCATCTAGCTGATGAAGATTATGAATTGGCGATCGAATCATTAGAACTGAATGGATTATAACTATTGCGTGTTTGACCTTAACTATCTCTCAATTTACAATCCAATCCTATCCACTCGATAAAATCCCCTGCAGTTATTTCATAAAATTCAATCGTTCTTGATGATAGAAGGGATGCCTCTCGAGACAATACAAAGTCATCATAGGCATCTCGAATCAGGTGCTTATTCTTTGGAATTAAACGCAAACGAGACATAGCAATCGCTCCATTTCTTGCTATGTCCCGCACGCTTCTCGTACTCAGGTGCCCCCGGTGCGATTCGAACGCACAACCGTCGGATTAGAAGTTCAGAAAAGTTCCGTCTCCCCTGTATATAGAGTGTTATGGTGTCTACCCACTCCCATATATAGGGGTTAAAATGTCCAAGCTGTCCATCGTTTCTATGATATGGTGAGAATTCTGCACCAGAACTGCACCGGACACGGCGGAATAGTATCACCTCTACATCAAGCCGAAACAAGGAGAGGCGACTCGAATACCTCTGTCCAATTGGGAACTTTATCGTTGTAGTTTCAACTCCCATGATATATGGCGGGGCGGATAAGAAGCCAGCACAGTGGTCAGCTGCGGCGAACGGTTCAATGACCTACCGTGTGCACTCTCTATAGAGAAGCTGCATCAGCACATAATAGGCTGGCTTCGGAGCAAGATTGTTGTCGAACAAAGTAGAATCGGCTTTCTCCCAACCAAATGCCTCTCTGTACCAATTGCTTCTATCTGCGGTAGAGAAAAACGAAATCAACATCACGTTATCCGAGTCAAGAGCCGCCTTGATAATGTTTTCGTAAATCTTAGCTTGGATTAGAAATCTCCTGTTTGTACTTGGGTTAACCGAAGCAGGCGCTATACCTGCCCACCTCAATTGGCCATCAGATCCCGTAATATTCTGCAAATTCACATCAAGTTCCGTTATGTAGACCGGTATTCCAACGTTCTTGTACCTCAGAATGGTCGTAAGGATCTCTCCGTATGTGGGTATATGGGTATCAAACTGCATAATATGCATTTGAAGGCCCATCCCGTCCAATAATCCTTGTTGGTGAAGATATTCTGCGATTATCAAATCCCTCCCATAACTAGCCAGATAAGGAGTCTCATTGCCAGAATTGTTTAGAAGTAGTACGGCCTTTGGGTTTGCTTCACGAGCAGTCGTAAAAGCCAATTTTGTGTAATCTCCTAAAACCTTTTGCAGCTCATCCTGATGCCCCCAATTCAATGGATGGAACTCATTAACTACTATCCAAATAGGTACTTCCGGGGTAACTACTCAGGCAGGTAACGAGACGAACGCTGGCAGATAAGGGGCGCCTGCAAGGGCCAACTGCAGGGCGTCCAAAACGGGTTGTCTGTTTTTGCGTGCGGTTGAGATATAACTGCGAACCAGGCAGAAGGTAGCAGCACCTTCCGTGGAGCGGAATCAGCCGGACACCTTTTGCTTGACCTTCATCATGCGGATATCCCGCTCCGCCTGATTGTTATCAAACGGAACAGCAAAATCGTACATAAACGTCAGTACAGCCTCCTTGTGATCACGGAGCCGATCCAGCAGGTTCTTGGCTGGGCTTTGCTTGATCCGTCCCCGTTTCCTGGGTTGTCCCTCTGCTCTTTTCGGTGGTGGGTTGGCTTGCAATCCCTGTTCGATCAGACGGTCATAGCGGCTTTCGAAGTCGGATACCTGTTGTTGTGATAAGCATGGTTGCGTTGCTCGAGCTGTCTCAACAGTTTCCTTGATCTCCACCAGCAGGTCGGCCAGTTCACTCTCCCAGCCTTGCGGATAGCGCTCTTGCAGGAATATCAATCCACGCAAGTGATGAGCGTTGCACAAGGCGTGATGAATATTGTATTTCAGGTAAGATGCCCAGCCATCGTGAACAGCCCGCCCTTTCAGGTGAGGCAAGATCCTAAGATACCAGGATGGTATACCGATGGCATCCATCGCCTTTGTGCCCCGTTTCCGGTGAACTGCATAATGGGTAAGCTGGTCCGTGCTCCCCGTGTGCAGCCAGTGTAGTTTTCCCTCCACCCGCAGCCCGGTTTCATCAAAGTGAACTACACTTTCTTCCTCGATCAGATGGGTCTTGATCGCTTCGCTCACCGGCTTCACCTGTTCTGCCACGTCTTCGCAGGCGCTCACAATCGTACCTTCGGCCAATGGCTGCCCGTACAGATCGGCGAACACCTCGCTCACCCGCTTCAACGGAATCAACTGGTATTGGTTGTCGAAGATCCTGACCAGGGAAGTACACCGCTTGCGCCTTGATCCCCAGTCCATACTGAACTGGTTGGGTGATGCCTTGCGGGAAACCGGCTTTGCTTTCTTGGCTACACCGCGGGCAGCGCTTGATCTCCGCCTGGTGTTCGGTCACTTCCACCTTCACCACGGGTATGTCAAACATCTGCCGCTTCTTGTGCCTGCTCGCTCCTACCTCTTCCAGGGATGTATGACAGTGACAGCACTCTTTCAATCGATGGACCACTACCCGGTCCGGATGTGCGACCGCTTTCAAGGTGTGCCCCTTATGCCCTGGCTGCCCACCGCTTTTCTTCCTGTGGCGCTTCCGCAGACTCTTGGGTGCCGGTTTGCTCACCCGTGCCGGGTACAGGCAGACCATCACTGGAAGGAGGCTTGCCACTGTTGTCGCTACCAAAGGTTGGCCAGGCGATCTTCTAGCTTCTGCACGCGTTCTGCTAAAACGTGCATGTTCAGAATCATTTCACGAAATAACGCCACGACCGCTTCTTCACCCTGGTGGTAGGCTTGGCGTATCTCGTCTTCTGTCGGTAAGTGGATGGGTGTCATGCCTCATAGTGTGACCGTTTCATCAAGCCATTAAAAGAATCAAATCAGCCTGTTGCATAAACCCCCATTCTCCGACAGTGGTGGGGCGCTGTCCCGTAATACATATCCCCTTAGGGCTAAAGTGGGGCAATACCCCCATTTT
>SDBU01007288.1_pt1 | contig 12774 bp, 23 predicted proteins | sample 2277071 | NCBI WGS metagenome assembly SDBU01 (sample SAMN10397929, study PRJNA504765) | marine sediment metagenome | isolation source: marine sediment core GS08_GC12, 126 cmbsf | place: Arctic Ocean: Gakkel Ridge, Loki's castle | collected 2008 | reverse complement strand
CTATTATTTTATTTCAGTTATGAGAAGATGAACAAAGAAAAGAAGAAAGGTAAGAATGAAATTAATATTTAAAAAATCAATATTGTTTTTTGCTTTCTTATTAGTAATCTTTCCAGGTTATGCGTTCTTAGATGAAAGAAGAATTATAATAACCCAAACAACTGGAGGAGGAGTAGATGAAAACTTTTACATGAATATAGAGGACAATTACAATCCAGATGTAAGGTTTAATATATCTGCTTATTCACAACCAGACTATCGTTTTAAAGTTAGACATGGGAGACACTTTGTCATAACTGGAGATGTTATATGAAAAAGTTAATATTGTTGTTGGGAATATTTTTATTTATATCTGCCTTTAATGTTATGGCAGGATTAGGAGACACTTTTATAATTGAAACTATTTTTGGAGACATTACTTTTAACAGAACAATTATAGAAGGAACTAATATCCATTGTGGAAATGTTACAGGAGCAACATCTGACTTATGTACTATAACTTCTGGTGGTGGATCTGGAACTGACACTAACGCTTCAACTGAATGTTCTGGTAATGAAGTTCTATTGGGAAATACATCTTGTCTTTCAACCTCTGTCTTTGGTGTAGGAATAATTGATACTGATACTAACGCTTCCACAGAATGTTCTGCTGATGAAGTTCTATTAGGTAACACAACTTGTTTAGCTATTTCAAACATAACTGTTAATACTGATACAGGTGGAACTTTTATTGATAGTAACGCTTCAACTGAATGTTCAGGCACTACAACTTACTTAGACGGAGAATCTAATTGTGATGACATATCTGAAGTTTATGCAGCAGCAGCTTTAGGTGGTAACTTAACAGAACCAGACATTGCTGCTTTTGGATTTATTTATGGAGATTCTAATGCCTCAACCATCTGTTCTGGTACTACAACTTACTTAGATGGAGAATCTAATTGTGATGATCTTTCTGTTGTTTATGCTGCTGCTGCTTTAGGTGGTAATCTATCTGAATTTAATGTAGAAGAATTTTGTAGGGATGAATTTTATAATTATACAGAACTGATACATTATAATAACTTTACATTATGTTCTGGTTCACAAATATTAAAGATGTCTGGTGGAGCATGGGCTTGTGGTTCAGATATTTCTGGTGGTGGAGGAACTGCTATATGGATCACAGATGGAACTTATGTTTCTATAAACAGAACATTAAGTAGTGGAGCTGGTAATGTTAATGCAACTAATTTCTATGCTGCTTTTAATTATTTTGTAAGAGGAAATGATAACCCATTAAATCTATTTAATCTATTAGTCAATACAACTGGAAAAGATACAATAAATGGAACTTTAGATATAATCTATACAGCAACAGAAGCTGATGACCATGCTTTTGAAATAGATGTTGATGCAGCTGGTTTTGGTGATGTTAAAGCTATTGACATTGATTACATAACTGGAGCTATTTCTTTAGGAGAAGATGAAGCAATAATCTTAATCAATATAGATGAATCTTTAGCTACAGGAGGAGACATAGATGCCCTTGAAGTTTTAGCAACAGAAGGTTCAGCAGAGATTCATGGTATGAAAGTAGGAGCTTTGGTCGGACCAATACATCAAGATTCAGGAGTATTTGGAGATATGGATTCAGCTAATAATTCAGGAACAGATGATTTAACAAGTTTTCTTTCTTCAACTTCAGACAAAGCTATATTTACAAGTGATGATGATTTTGTAATAATTGGAGACGCAGCTCATTTTGAGGAGTTAGAAATTCTTTTGAATACTACTGCTTCTGGTTCAGGAATAAAACCAACCTTTGAATTTTCAACTGGAGTTACTACTTGGACATTTTTTACTCCAGTAGATGGAACAAATGGAATGAGGAATACTGGACTTATAGCATGGGATGATAATGATATTCCAACTTGGGCTACAGGAGTAGATGGTGAATACTTAATCAAGATAACAAGAACACAAAATTCATTAGGAACAACTCCAATAGAAGACAAATTCCAAATATCTGCTTTAACTTTTTACGATTGGAATAGATATGGAGATATAAGTGTAAGAAATGTAACTGCAGATGTAATAAATGTTGGTGGTACAAATGTTCTAACTACATATAGAAATCTTACAACAGCAGATATAACTGGATTAGGTTATGTTCTTAATGCAATAACCCTCTATAGAAACATAACAGATGCAGATATTACTGCTTTAAGTTACATTAAAACTTATAGAAACAGAACAGACACAGAAATTTCAGCTTTAGCTTCTGGAAGTAATACAACAGCAGAAATGGTATTTGCTTGTAGAGATTTCTTTTATAATTATACTGAACCAATAAATTATAACAATCTGACAGGTTCTCCAGTTTATAGAAACATAACAGATGCAGACATAACAACATTAGGTTATATCAAAACAGATACAGATTCATTTAATACAACCTCTGAAATGTTATCAGCAACTAGAGATACATTCCTTAATTTAAGTGGAGATCCAGAAACTGTTACAATGAATGTAACATTTATGGATACTATTATTTTAGCTAATAGATCTATAAGTAACAATGGAACTTGTACTATAATTTTTGGTACAACATCAATCTTTGAAGTATGTTAAAATGAAATTCAAAAACATAATATTATTTGTATTAATCTTTATTTTATTCTCTTTAACTGCAAATGCTTTTGAATGGGTTAATGATTCTACTTGCCAACAAATAGATAATCTAGGCAGACCATTACATGACCTAACAGATATGGAGAATGATTTTCCATTGATTGGTTATGTACAAGAGACTGATTGCAACTGTTATATTGATGATAACATAAACAGACCAGTCTTTACTTACTTTGATTCTACTTATGAAATAGTAAACGAATCAGGAACTTACTTAATTGATTTTGTTGATAGAAGATTTCTTTATTATGAAAACTTAACTAAGTGTAAAACTATGACTTCTTTTATAGCTGAAACAGGAAGTACCTGGAACTTTGAAGTAGAACAAACAGATACAGAAGTTTATACTGATGTTGAAATAATTAACAACTCTGTCTTAGAAATAACAGTAAATCCTAAATATGATTTAGCCAATAACTATAGATGGGATATGGCTATCTGTAATATATCTGGCTTTGATTCTTTAGAATACTATGAAGAAGATACTCAAGGAGGTTTTGAATATTCAACTCCAGAAGAGTTAAACTATATTAATTTAGAATATGAAGGATTACCAAGTAATTGGTGTGATGGAAATGGTTTTGTTTTATTTAGTTCTGGAAGTAAAAATCAATTACCTATGAAATTTAGAATTAATTTTCCAGAGACAGCTAAGGAATTTAAAATGTTTACTGGAAGTGGAACAGAAGTTACAGTAGGACTTTCCTCTGGTATACATGGTTTTACAGCTAATAAAAGAATAGCAAAAGATTCAGCAGGTGTATTATGGACTTTAATAAGAAATCCAGACAATGACCCAACAATATTTAGGTCAAATGATAGTGGTGCTGTATGGTCTAATATTTCTGTGATTAGTGCTTCAATAGTTAATGCGGTTGATATAATGATTAATTCTAATGATATGTTATATCTTTTTTGGGGTGCAGGTCAAGATGTAATGTTTTCAGTACCTAATTTACCAACAACAAATCCAGATGTAACTTGGACTACAAGTATTGCTTGGGATGGAGATGGAGATAATAGGTTTGGAGGAACTTCAAGTTGTGCTTTAGATAGTAAAGATACAATACATTGTGCTCATGCAGGAACACATTGGAACGGAACAGTACAAGGAGCATTAATTTATTCTAATTGGACTTCTGATTATGGGTGGTGGAATGACACTAATAATCCTGTTAGTAATACTTTTGGACTTCATGCTGGAAGATTATTAAATGGAGATTTAACTAATGATACAGATGATATTAGTTTAAAAATAAATACACATGATGAAATATTTATTACTGAATCAAATATTCAAGCAGATGATATAATGATATGGAGTTCAAGAGATGATTTTGCAACAAGACAAAGAATCCATACAAGTAACAGTGACCAATTTGTAAGTTTAACTATTGACCCAAGAGATGACCATATGTTTATTACATTTAAAATAGTAGGTAATGCTATTGCTGTTCTTAATGCTTCAAGAGAAGGTTGGAATGGAGAATGGACTTTAACTGCTACAGGACAATCTGGTGGGGATGGTATTGAATCTCATATACAAGCTTCAGACGGAAAGGACAGAAACTTAGAAGTTCTTGCAGATAGTTACAGAACAAGAGTTCCAAGACCATTAACAAGATTAAACTCAACTGATGGAACAACATGGAGTGTTGGAGAAGTATTATATTCTGGAGCAGAAGGAACAAGTGCAACAGACCATACAGTACCAAATATTAGGGGAAGTACATTTCCTATTTGGAACAGGATGCAAGGAACAACTCATTTTAGTTATACAAACACAACAGCAGGTATAGTAGTATTTAATTCTTATACATATCCTTATGAAACAGCAACTCCTTTAGTTTCTTTTGTAGATTCAACTTTAGCAAATGGAACAGTAACAAGTAATGATTATATATTTGTAAATGTTTCTTCTAATGTTTCTAATAATTTAGAAGCCTCAACTTTTGTAGATTTTAATGGAAGCTTACAGTTTTGGTTTAATATGGATGATAGAAACGCAACTCATGTCTTTGATAATTCTACACACAAAAGACATGGTGAAATAACTGGAGACTTTACAGGAGCTGGAAAAAGAGGAGGAGCTGTTGAGTTTTTTGAAGATAGTAATGATGGAATACAAATGCCTGTATTTGATGACAACTACAATAACAACTTTACTTTTTGTACTTGGTTAAAAGAAAGAGATGATGAAAGTGCTGGTAGTCAGATTATCGTGGAGGCGAGAGATGGTTCAGCAGTACAAAAATGGAGAGCAAGAATAGGAAGTGCAAATCAAATAATATTTGATTCAAGAAATTTTGATAATAGTCAGAATCAATTTGATGCAACTTCTTCATTTGTTTTTGATGATGAACAATGGCATCATGTTTGTATTTATTATGGACATCCATTTAAAAGAATATATATTGATGGTGTTGAAGATGTAGAATCAAATACAGCACCAAGAGGTACAATGTTGCAAGGAGCAGGAGAACTTACTATAGGAAAAGCAGTTAATAATATAGATGAGATAAATGCAACAATGGATGAAATAATGTTATTTGATTATCCTTTATCTGTAACTGAAATAAAAGCATTATACGATTCAAAATCAAATCAATATCAAAATAACTTTTCTAATCTAACAGACAATAAATATGACATAACAGCTTGGACAATAGATGAAGCAGGTAATACTAATAAAACAACAAGAACTATAATCGTTGAAACAGGAGAACCACCAGTAGGAGATACTTGTGACTGTTCTTCTATTCAAGCTGGAACAGTAGTTGATTGTAGTGAAAGTTGCGATATAGAAGCTTGTGATGCAGAAGGTAATGATATATTAATATCTGGATTTGGTAATATTTTAATATCAGGAGATATAACTAATTATGGTAATGTTAGAATTATAGGAGACAGCCCAACAAACAGATGTACTGTAACTTGTTTGGGTGGATGTTTTAGAAAATAACAAAGGAGTTGAAAATAATGAACAGAACAAAAGTATATAATGATATATTTAATTTATTTATTTATGCAGTTTATATAGTTGCAATCTATGGATTGACTTTAGTAGCTTCTTCTTATTTTGGAATTGGTGCTGGTTTAATAATTACATTAGGATTGGCAATAATAGTTTATGGAGTGTTTAATTTTAAATATCTTGAGTTATTTAAGAGGAGGAAATTAAAATGAGTGAAGCAAGTTTAATGATACAATTAATCTACAGTGTATTATTTAATGTAGTTTTTATTATACTATTCTTTTTAGTATATAAAAAACCATTTGTAGATTTCATCAGGAAATTCATTTATGCTAAGAAAGGTTTTGGTATTGTTAATATGTTAGGCAAAGACAAAAGGATAGTAGAATACTTTACTAAAGTTATAGGAACTAAAATAAGATTAAATAAACAAACATATATAACAAGTCCAGATGCTTTGTTGATTTCTTCTAAGGTAAATGAATCTTTGACAAATATAACTGATAAGAAAGAAAAGAATAAAAAATATATCAAAATGATTAATGAAGAACTAAAAAAGTTATATGAACTGAAAAAGCAGAATAAGAATATAAAGAATTTATCAATAAAGAATTTATCAAAGAAGATTAAAGCTTATGAAGATGCTAAATCTATTGAAGATATAGGAAACATAGATCATGAGAGAATGTTATTAAAAGGAAATATGCCCTGCTACTTTTTTAAAGAAGGAAGTATAGAACCTTTAAACCTGATGGATATAACTATGGGAGATATATCAAGCAAACACATGGATGATATTATAGTAGATGCTTTAACAGTTCCAAAAGTAGGGATGTTTAACTGGTTTCAGGAAAACAAGAAGATGATTCTATATCTATTGATTGCTATAACTATTTTTATATTTATAGCAGTTTCATATATACAAGGACAACCTGGAGGATTAGAAGGATTTTTAGTAGGATGAAAAAAAGAAACCCATTAAAGGAAAGAACCTTTAAACAAACTGGAATGAGAATAAAGCTAGAGATTATAGATGAATCTGACAATATTGTTTTCAGAGCAGTAAGACCACAGAAGAAAGCAAAATCATTATTAGAGGAGTTGTTTAACTTAAAACTTTAAAATGGAGATACCACAGAACGTTCAACAAGCTCAAGTAAAACAAACTCCTTATGCAGATGGTTTCTGGCAGTTTAACCAGTACATAGTAGATCCAAAAGCACAAGATGAGTATAGTCATCTGATAAGGGATATTAAGTTATCTAACCTTGATCCCAGAGAGAAACAAGTATGTTTAGAGATACTTAGAAGAATAGCAAGGTTAAAATCTATTGGAGATTATTCAGTTCTATTAAATAAAAAACAACACTTTGAATTAGAAGAAGGGAAAACTTATAAAGGAATAAATGAAAGTCAAATAGTTGTACATAAAGGCAAAAAATATGTTGTTATGTCAGTTCCAGCTCTGGATGATTACGGAGAACAACTTACTGAACTAAAGAATAAGTTTCCTAAATCTTTAAACATTTATATCAATGATTTGTACAGTATTGTAAATGTAGCTTCAGCTACAGATGGATTTGAAAGGAAAGCATTAACAACTCAAATAACAAAAGGACAACAACATTTCATAGAAGAAACTAAAAATAGACAGGGTGGAAATTTGTTTAAAATCTTTTCTAAAAAGAAATAAAAATGTCAGAACACGAAGAAGATTTAAGGTCTGCGTATAGTGAAGCTAGATCTGTAAAACAAGCTATATTAACAATGGTAGGAAATGTCCTTACAGATTTACAAGCATATGAAAAAGGATTATCAATGTTAGCTATGGGTTCTTCTTCTTTTTCTAATTGGAAAATATCTTTAATAACTTTGTATAGATTTATGAAACCTAAATTAATTCCATATCAGAATGAGAATAAGTACAAAGAGTTTAGAAATAGGATTGAACCTGTGATGGATGAGATAATGGGAAATGTTAGAGATGATATTAGTTATGAGAAACAAAAGAAAGTTACAGAATATTTAATTCAATTCATAGATGTTATGGGAATAACAAACTTAGATCTAGAAAGTAATTGGGAGGAAAGTGATTTATGAAAGATGAAGATATGTCTCCTTTGAATTTTTCTCAACTAAATAATATAACCTTTGATAGTTTCAAAGAACTTTCTTTTGTTGCTGATAAAATTAATATAGGAAAACAAAAAGAAGAAAGAAAAGAGAATTTGATAGGAGAATATGATGAACTAGAAATAAAACGAAGTAAAGAAAGAAAGAAGTTAAGAGTTAAAAGTATACATAACTATCCACAATATAAACAGAATGTTATGGATTGGTTAGCTAGAAGGAATAATCCTCCAAAAAGAATAACTGAATTTAATAAATGGTTTAGTAAAGTATATGATCCAAAACAAAGAGTTTATTTTGATAAGAGATTAATATGTCAATTACATAAGATATATAAGAAAGTAAAAACACGAAACACATTTACAAATATAGCATTTGTAGGACCGGGAGGTACTGGAAAATCTACATTAGCAAAACAAGTATTTTTTACATTAAATCCTAAGTTCTCTTATAAAAAAGGAATAGCTGAAACTACTGATAGATTTGTTGAGAAGTTAGAACAAGCAGATCATTTTGATTGTATTCTATTAGATGAACCAGATGAAACCTTACACTCACTTTCTAAGAAAGGAAAACTGTTAAAATCAATTTTAGGTAGGATAAGACAAAAAAATCTGTTCATGGGAATATGTGCAACCGAACTAACATCCATTCCTTCTTTGATCTATAATAAACTTGATTCTATATTTTATATGCCAGAACCACCTAGATTTGAATTTTATATAAACAATCCTTCGAAGGAATATTATCCAGTTCAGATGATTAAGAAAGGATATAAAGATTCAGGTTATTCAATATTCAAGAAAGTTAAACAATCTAATTTATTTATTAGAGGTATGTTTTCAAAAGAAAGTCCTTTAAGTCTTGAAGATGAAAAGGAATATCTGAAAGAGAAAGAGGGTGATCTTAATAGGACATTCAAAGAGTATGCTAAATCAAAGGAAGGGGGACATCAAAATATAACAGATAATATACAGGTTCGTAACTATTTCATAAAGAAAATGTATAAGGATGGAAAGGGCACACAGAAAGAAATAGGTAAGTTGTTTAATTTAAGGCGAGATACTATCAACAAAATATTAAAGAAATGAGTGGTAGGTGGTTCGTGGGGTAACAGACAGTAAGGTATTAATATGAAAAGAAAACATTTATATATACGTAATATATTATATATTTAATATGGATAAAATAAATTTAACGGATGATGAATTAAAACAAATAGAATACCATAGTGTATTAAGTTCAAAGACTAGATATAGATTGTTAAAGTTAATCAAAGAAGGACAAGGCAGTTATAATCTTTCACAGATAAAGAAGATGATGAACTGTTCCTATCAAGGACTGTTAGATAATGCCAGGCAATTAGAAAGGGTTGGATTGATTATCTTAAATCAGAATACAAATGTAATTGGTAAACCAATCTATCCTATGATCAAAAAACAATGAAACTCAAAACAATATTACAATATGAATTATTTTTCTGGATGGTTCTTATGATAGTAGTATCTGGGTTTACAATATACTATGGCTTCAAAGAGAAAGCTGGGATTGAGAAACTAATAATATATGGATGTCCATATGAACTATTAGATTGTCCAGAAGAAGATGAAGTTATAATTGGAATACAAGTTGACAATGAATACAACTTTAGAAAAGATGTAGATGGAAATGTTATTGATCCTTATGGACATTATGCTAAGAAGAAAAGAATGATGTATTATTTAGGTTCGGCTATTCTATTTTTATTAATCATATGTGGTATTAAAATATATTTGTTTGTTAAGAGGAGACCTAAGATTATTGAATACATAAAAAGAAGGAGAGAAGATGGACAGGAATAAACTTATTAGATTCCTAATAATATTTGTATTGATTACTATTGGATATAATCTAGTATTCATTCCATTGGCTAAAACAATATTTACAATGATCGCTATATTAATAGTTTATTTATTTTATAGAAAGGAAATAGAAAAATTGTTCAAACATTTATTTGGAGAGATTAAAAAAGATGTTGACAGATGGAGGTTCGGATGATATGCAATTATTGTAAAGGTAAGAATGTTAGATTGTTTATAAGGAAATACATTGATGAAACTGGAATAGATGTTTCAGAAGATTATAGATGTTTAGATTGTGGAAACCTTTTAAAAGGTTCTATACGGAGGTTAGAAAATGAAGAATGAAAATAATGTAAAGAAAGATGCAGCAGTTAAATTATTGGTAGATGAAAAATATGATTTGATGAAAGAAAAAGAAATCATAATGATAAAGTTAAAACAGATTGATAACAAGATAGGAAGGTTAGAAAAAGGGAATGGTACACATACAAAAGATTTGGAGTTCAAATCATTTAGCTTATAGAATGAAAAGATTGATAATTGAAATTAGAAAGGATCATTCAGAGGCAAAGAAGATTCTAAGTAGATTTGCTATGTTCTCTTTTAGAAAAGCAAGTAATACTTTCTACAATTATCTAAGACATAAAATGAAAAAATATATTGTAGCAGAAAGAGATGGCTATATAATGTGTTCTAATTTAGTTGAAACTAAAAGGATTGCCTACGAAGTTAACAAGTTAGAATCATTCTTGTTAGGAGATTATAAGAAATGCGAAATCATAATGCAGGAACAAGGAAGGATCAAAAGGATGTTTTCTAAACTTATGAAGTTAATGAGAGGCAAAACAGTTCTTAGTTATTTTAATCTGTTTGGAATATTAATAACTTGGAGGGTTGAAGATGAATAAAAAAGAAATGTTAGCTTTTCATATGGGAATCTTAACTGCACTACTATGTTTTTTAATTTGGGTATTACATAATAAATATTTATTAGGAAGGAGTTGTATTCCAATAGGATTCTAAAATGAAACTTAACAAAGTAGATCTATTGGATGTAAGTATGGTTGGATTCCATACATTCTTCTTGTCAACCATATTCAATGTATTTGAAACTATTATATTTGGTATATTTATGCTCTTAGTTATTTTTATTCCAGCTAAGAAAGAGATGGGTTGGCTATGACTTTACTTTATGTTGATATAAACATAAAGTATTCTTTATAATCTGTTCTAAAATAACAACATTTATATAGTTCAGTTTATATTATAGTTATTAAGTAAAATGGTAAAGAAAACAAGACAATGTGTTATATGTAATATGGATGAATTAGAAGAAAATTTATATTTGAAAATAAAAGAATGTTATGGTATTTGTTATCCTTGTTCAGATGAATTAGATAGAAAATGGAAATCATAAAAGATGAATGTTCAAATTGTGAAAAGATTAAAATAATCAAATATCGTGTAGATGAATGTAATGGTTATGTTGAGTTTTGTTCAAAAAAATGTGCAAAAGAATATATACGAATTAATTGGGATGATTTAATTTATAAATATATTTAATGCTCCAACCACATGTGGAGAAAAAGTAATGGAGGTGTTTCAAAATGGTATTTAAAAATAAATTTAAACTAACAAACAAAACAGTAAAAACATCTTTAGGAGTAGAAAGGGTATATAAAGGTCTGAAAGGTGGGAAATTTACTATTGTTGGTAATAAAGTAACACAGATTAGAAAATAAATTTAGGGGCATTTAGCCCCTTTCATATTCAAAATGGAAAAAGAACCAAAAATAAGAATAACTGATTCAATTAAGACAATAGGTGGAAAGACAATTATATTAACTGAATATTTAGCTAATGTTAATGACATAAAATCAGCAGTAGAATGGTTGAAAAACAAAATAAAAAACGAAAAGAGTGATGATGATCTAATTTATGAAGATATTGTTGTACATTTAATTGACAAAGCTTTTCGAGATGTGGTTTAAAAATGGCTAGAAAACTACCACAAATCCTAACAGAAGAAGAATTTAACAAGTTAGTTGGTGTTACAGAAACTCCTAGAGACAATATTATGATTAAGTTCATGTATTATACAGGAGTTAGAGTTAATGAACTAACTCATATAAAGAAACAGGATATTAACTTTAAAGAAAGTACTGTTAATATTAAATATGCTAAAAGGAATAAAGAAAGACACCAACCATTACCTAAAATATTTCTAAAGCAATTACAGGATTATTGCAGATTAATAGGGGATGTTAGATTGTTTCCTATAACAAACCAAAGAGTTTGGCAGATTATAAAGAAATATGCTAAGAAAGCAAATATAAATAAAAATATTCATCCACATACATTAAGACATTCTTTTGCAACTAGAATATATGAACAGAAAGAAGATTTAGGTTTTGTCCAGGAACTATTAGATCATGAGAGTGTAGCTACAACTGGAATATATAAACATCTTTCTACCAAAAGAAAAAAGGCAACTGTTGATGAGGTTTTTAAGTGAAATTTAACGAAAGAATAGAAAGAGTACAATTGAATAGATACAAAGAAGTTCCAATAGAAAAAGATAGTTCTTTATGGTTATTTTGGATTTATACAGATGGTACTTGGGATTCAGACACGATTAATAATTGGAAAGAATATATTGATTTATTGAAAGAGAACATAGTAGTTAATATATTCTGTGTTTGGCATGGTAAACGAAGAACTAATTTATTCTTGATGGATAGAGATAACCTGATTAAAAGATTAAATAAATTCAAAAAATGAAAACTAAACTATTAACATTACTAATGTTGATGTACTGTTCTTGTGATATTAACATAAACAATATTAGAATCAAAAAGAAACCTATGGAAGCAGATAACATAGAACAAGTAATAGATTATAAAGTTAATTTAGAGTTATCATTGGAAGAATATAGTCTCGGTGATTATTTCAACTATTCTGCGAGGATAACAAACATATCTAATGAAGATGTTACATTAAATTCTATGGGAGATGATAAAGCTTTAAAGGTTACTTTAACTTATAATGATTCAACTCTATTAGATTTTGAAATGGGAACTAATTTAATTAGATTATATCCAAATGGATATTTACAGATTGAAGCGAAGGAAGATACTTTATTCAAAAGGATAAGTG
>SDBU01007287.1_pt1 | contig 12775 bp, 28 predicted proteins | sample 2277071 | NCBI WGS metagenome assembly SDBU01 (sample SAMN10397929, study PRJNA504765) | marine sediment metagenome | isolation source: marine sediment core GS08_GC12, 126 cmbsf | place: Arctic Ocean: Gakkel Ridge, Loki's castle | collected 2008 | reverse complement strand
AACCTATACTGTAAGAATTGCGAAGGTTATATATGCTCGATATGAAAAGAGCCAAGATGGATGATCTCCTTTACCTAATAGTACTCGCCGCAATACTGATGCATATATTTTCTCAATGCTAGACGAAGCCGAAGGCCGTATACAGCAAGAGAACGTCATGTGGTTCCGGAACACATACTGCCTCGCACACCATAACCCCCGCAGTATAATCCTTTCGATACCAAACAACCGCCTACCTGGAATGGCGGCCACCGGACAAATGGCCGGAGCAAGTGATACTCTAGTAATACACCAAACCCTTAATGACCCCGGTCGTTTACCCATATTCGTAGACCGAGTTATGTGGGTGGAAACCAAAACCCCCACCGGCGTGCAATCAGCCGCACAAAAGAAATTCCAGGCACACATAGAACAAATGGGCGGCGAGTACCACATAGTACGTAGCCTATTAGAGTTCCAGTATATAATCAATCATCCACCAAATGACACTGGCACTAGACAAAGGTGAGCGGTTCGTGTATGCCAAACGAACACCGTTTACCGTTAAGACAGTATGGCTGGATGATGACCCCAACGAGCAATTTTATATACTAGAGGACGGCAATGGCATGGATCATAAAAAAACTCAAACCGAAATAGACATCCATTTTACGGCAGGAAGAATAACCTTTGCATAATAATTTCCGTATATTGCGAAAATGGGAAAGCCTATAACAAAAAACAAGCTCACGGCGCAACAAGAGGAATTCTGTAAATGCTTTGTATCTAAGGACGAGTTCTTTGGTAATGGAGTACAAAGTTATATTAAGGCTTATGGTATTGATGTTAATAAAAAGGGACAGTATGATGTTGCTAAAGTTGGCGCACATGAGAACCTAACAAAACCTAACATACTGGAAAGAATAGACGAGCTTCTAGAGATGGGCGGCCTTAATGACCAGCATGTCGATAAACAATTAAACATCCTTATTACCCAAAAGGCTGAAATGAGCGTATCGGTTGCGGCCATAAGGGAGTATAATAAGCTGAAGAAAAGGACGGAGAAGGACGCCGCCGATACGGTTGTGAAGATCGTTGTAATGTCGCCGGATAAAGATCATAAAGACTAACATTAATAAACTGACCATGGAAAAGCCAATACAATTAAAAACAGAAGAAGTTGATTTAAATGAACTTCGTAAAACATGCCAGGCGTATATCGACTTTATCGATAACGATGAGGATTATCACGAGGATAATGATTTTGACCATTACATCTTCGAAAAGGCACTACAAGCTATATTCGGTTCTGATGTTTGGGAGTTTGTAAACAACAGACAAAAATAACTATGGACACCACAAAACCCACAGAGAGGCAAGCCATAACCTTTGATGACTTACGCATAGCCGCCGAGGCTATGGACAAAGCCCATGTAAAGCGCGAGCCTATGGATATAAAGGCCAATAAGGCTACTATTGCCGTACTTATGGCCGATATACCCAAAAGCCAGCCGAAGGGGATACAGAGTTTTATCGTAAGACAAGAAAACTATAAACATCATGGCTGGCAAATCAGAAAAACAATTCGAAGACAACAAGCAATTCGACGACGATGTGTTCATCGGGGCGATTGCGTACCGGGGCTTACAAATAGGGATATTCCGCGGATTGGGCGGCCAATACTACGCGATAAACAATTACGGCGAGCCTTACAGTTGGGTTGAATACTTCGACCACCAGATCGACGCTATTAACTGGGATAAAAAGAATGCGGATAGCTGCTTAGATCAATAACCAATAAATAGACCAAAATGAAACATACACCAGGACCGTGGTCAATAAGGCCAAGAGAAATAGAATACAAGCCTATAACGCCGGACAACCATGAGCATAAAGCCCTAATAGAGGAGCATGGCCTAGACAAGCCGTTTAAAGGTATATCAATAGGCACTGATAAGGGGCAAGTTGCGATAATACCTTTGGATGAATCGAGTAGGGCAAATGCTGATCTAATTGAGAAATGCCCGCTAATATTAAAGGCATTAAAGGATATGATAAAGTCCGAAAAGGAATACTGCGAGAGCGAAGGCATCCCTGATGGCTGGGCGTGCGCGGAAGCAGAGAAATTGATCGCTTCACTTGCATAGTAAATAATTATTTATACTTTTGTATTAAACAATACTAAAGTCATGTTTATAGGAGATACAATGGAATTGTCCGAAGAGGGCAAAAAGGAATTCAAGGGACTTAGCAGCGAATTACAGGAGGTATGGGAGGCCAACCGGGAATTTCTCGAGGACATGCGTAACTCCCGTGATGTAGGCATAAGAAGCTCGCAAATAGGAGCGCTTCTAGTAATGGCGGTACGGGCGAGAGTAGAAGCATACCTAGAATGTGATACTTGCAGTTCCCGGACTATGGATATTAGCAAAGACGGCGAAACATGCTGTACTATCATAGAAGGTAGCGAAGGATGTATTGGTAAGCTAACCCTTAACAGATGGTAAAGGTATATAGAGACGGCACAAAGGCCACGACCAAGATAGGCGGCATAGAGGGGCTTACGACGGCCGTACTGATCAGATCAGGCCGGGTGCAGTACGAGTTCTCATACTTCCATGACGGCGAGCATAAAGATATCTGGATAGAGGAATACGAACTAGACTTTGGCGATCAAAAGCCGGGGACGCAAATAGGGTATGAGATTAATACGAGTAATGCCGCTCCTTACCTGAAATGCGATACTTGTGGTAATTGCACCGAGGATGTAATAAACACAGGTTGTATTTGCTATATGGTAATACCACATGAAGATAAATGTATGGGTAAATTAATGTTGACTCAATGAAAGAAGCACCAATAGTCGTAAGGCGTACCGCTGACAATGGCGAGCATAGTCACTGGGAATTGATCGACCAGGATGGCGAGGTATTATGGACAGAAGATCCTGACCACCACTTAAACAGAAAGTTCGGCGAGCCTAGACCAAACAATACAATCTGTGTATGTATGGATGTCAATAGAAGCTACAAGGTGGGGGCTGTCCGGCATTGCCACGGATGCGATGGAGTAGTTACAGAATATTAAGAATGATAATCATCCAAGCAATAGCCGCAATCTTTATGTCAATAATATTGGCCTTCTTCCTGGTCTTTATAGTATGGCCGCCTATACGCATGCGCTTTGTTTCGGCGAACGTGCTTTGGGTAACCTACAAGATATATAGAAGGCGCGTTAAGGAAGGCGCAACCAAAAAAGAACTCTCTGATCTTCAAGATATAATAGACGCCTCGTGGCAGTTGTTTTGGAGTTGGGAAACTTAATAATTAAAAATATGAAAGTACAATACGGAAGAGGTAAAACAGAATACGGAACAGGAGTGCAAATAGATTTGAGCGGCGATGAGGTTGCAACCGCTATCGATGCGTACCTGGTTGCACACGGAATTCATGTTAATGGAGCCAGAACTATTACCGTCAATGGCGGGCTTTGCGAAGAGGGAGAAGTATACGTAGATCCTTCGGGCTTTGTTATTTCGGATGGTGTTAAATTCCCCGGAAACTGCTCGGCAACAACCAAATAGATAATTTTACTTATATTTAGGGCATGGCAGCCTATACTACAAACGAGGAGATTGACGAGGTACTGAAAAGGCATCATACGAACATGTTCTATTTTGTACTAAAGAAGCTAAAGTACGACGAATGTTTAGCCGAGGATGTATACCAGGATGCATGTATAAAAATATTCCTAGCCTTACGGGCGGGTAAGTACACGAAGGGCAAGGGTACTGTCAGTACATGGATGTACAAGATTTGCTCGAACGTAATACATGACCATTACCGGGAGCGCAAAAAGAACCCAGCCATACCTAACAACGCCCTATTTAACGAGGATACATTCGAAGAGGGATCGGGCTTTTACCGTGTTATACGCAAGATAGTCGAGGACAAACACACAGAAGACCAGGATAGACAGTTCAAGGTACAGCATGACATCCACTTTAAGATGGTCGAGGCAAGTATTAAGAAGATTGAAACCTATAACGACCGCATGTGCTTGTATTACCAGTTCGTTAAGGGCGATAGCAGTAAGCGTATAGCGTCGAAACTAATGATTAAAGAGAACACGGTACGAACCAATATCTTCCGGGCTAAAAAGAAGCTAAGGGAAATAATTCTTGAGGATAAACTTATAGCGGCATAACTAAATAAACCAAATACTTAGAAATTATGGAAAACGAATCAATGAAAAGTCAAATAAACCGATTAGCTAAATTCATATTAAACAACTGCGATGGTTACCCAAATCAAAACGAGGGTGCTTGTGATTGCGCTATTAGAATAATTAAGGACTCTAAAAACCAGTAGAATGAGAAAAGAATGCGATTGCGTTTTCATGTTGCCTGATTTTAGGAATAATAATATGGTAACGTGTATTGAATGTGGGCAAAGCCATCCTAAAAGCAGTATCGCCACACTAGCCAATAATCCTATATAGTCGTATAAAAAAGACATTATCGCACCACAGGAATTAAAGGCAATACCATGCAATACGAAATAGAATGGCCGCCGTGGCGCGAACTTGTAAACAAAAAGTTCGTACCGCTTATAGATAACGAGGATAGATACCTTATACTATGGGGTGGACGGGGATCCTCGAAGTCGGTATTTGCAGCCAAAAAGCTCGTCTACCGTTGCGTAAACGACCCGTACTTCCGGTGTATCCTATTTCGTAACGTATATGATACTATAAGGGACTCGCAATGGCAAACCATAAAGGATGTGGTAGAGGAAATGGGCTTGCAAGAGCTATTCAAGTTTACTCGTTCGCCGTTGGAGATCACTTGCATAAACGGGAATAAGTTTATAGCCAAAGGCGGGGATAAGACGAGCAAGATAAAGTCCACGAAAGACCCGACGGCCGTATGGTACGAGGAGGATATACCCGAAGAAGAGGCCTTTTATAATATAACCGGAACGGTACGTACTCAGAAGGCCACATATCTCCAGGAGATATTCACGCTGAACCCTGAACTGGACGGGCATTACGAGGAAAATTACTTTTGGCAGATGTTTTTCGAGGAGCATCCCGGTAAAATGTCATTCTCGGAAGCCACGCCTGTCGATGTTCAGGGCGAAACGGTTTATTTGCGGTATACATGCCATCATAGTACTCATTGGGATAACAAATTCTTGCCAAAGGAGACGAGGGCTATGTATGAGAATTACAAGAATACGAATAGCTATAAATACACCACGCAGACCCTGGGGCTTTGGGCTATGCGCGAGATCGGCGGGCGGTTCTGGAAGTCCTTCGACATTGCCAAGCATACGGGCATATACGATGCCGCTGTTGATATGCCTATGCACATTAGCTTCGATGAGAATGTACGGCCATACCCCGCCTTGAGTATATGGCAAATAGATGACGGGGCGATAAGACAAGTACATGAGATCTGCCTTGAGCCGCCGGAGAATAAACTACCCAAAGTAGCCGAGGCCTTCGTCGATTGGTGTCACGAGCTGGGGTGGAATAATAAAGTATACCTATACGGCGATGCAAGTTCGGACAAAGAGGATGCTAAAATGGAGAAGGGGCAAAACTACTGGACAATGATGCGTGACCGCATTGACCGCTATTTCCCGGTAACCATGCGTAAACCTAGTAAAAACCCGCCTGTCGCGCTGTCAGCCGAGTTTATCAACGAAATTTATATGGGTAACGTTGCGGGGTTGAGCATAGGCATTGCCTCCCGTTGTAAACGTAGCATTAACGACTATCAGTTTGCCGAGGAGGCCGCTGATGGTGGCATGATGAAAAAGAAAACTAAGGGCATAGAATTGATAGGACACTTGAGCGATACAAAGCGTTACATTATCATAGAGGCCTTTAAGAAGGAGTTCGCTCGTTATCAGCGTCCGGAGATTGCCCAGGGCGTTAAAAGGTTCACTATTGGCAAGCCCGAGAAGAGGGCTTATTAAAAATAAATACGTTTATACATTAGTATATTAAAAAGTAAATGCTTTACTTTACGCAACTATGAAAAAACTAAGGGAACAGATTGACCATTTACAAGACCGGTTCGAAAGCGAAAAGAAAATGAACATGGCGGAGTTGATAGATACCCTTGATATGGTGGTCAGCGAGATGGAGAAGCTCAAGGAGGAGCTAGATAAAAAGGAGGATAAAAAGGCTGTAAAAACGAGGTAAAATGACAAAATACGATTACAGATTAAGGAAAGATACTATTAGTGGCAAGATAGGCGATGTCTTCGAGTACTACAGACCATCATGCGCCCCCTTTGGTTGCTATTTCAATACCAGAATAGGTTTAGCCGAAAGTCAGCATAGTGCCAATCTTTATACAGAAAAAGAAGTACTTAGTAATCCTGACTGGTTCGAGAAGATTGAAAAGAAAACATATACAGAGAAAGAGGTCGCAGAAATCGTTAAGTATTCTCTTGATTTTGCAAACGTATTACGAAATCCAAAAATTCAAGCTGATAGCATTATGCAAGAGTTATTAGAAAAGGGTTTGATAGGGTCGATAACGAAGTAAATATATTGCGGGGTGGAGCAGTTGGTAGCTCGTTGGGCTCATAACCCAAAGGCCGGAGGTTCGAGTCCTTCTCCCGCAACAAGGCAAACGAACGAAAGTTCTGGCGGTAGAGTGTTTCAGGGTATGTTCTCTATCAGTATGGTGATAATGTTCACCCTATACCTGAGGTTTGCCCCGGTATTGAAACAGGGTTTTGAAGGTGTTAGCCGGAGGGTGACGACCCAGAAGGAGACTTAATGATGTATTACACCATGCCTTCAGGGCCTTTGTAATATTAAAATCAGGGTAGAATGAGAATTGATCACGAGGACGAAATAAGAGCCGAAATAATTCGCCCTTATTACGAGGCCGAGCTAGAAAAACTTACAGCGTTAAAAGAGAGCGGTAAATTAACGAACTTCTATATTGATATTTATATAAAGGATTATGAAATCGATAAGAATGGCGTCCTGGTGTATGGTATTGTAATTAACGAATCTTTTGTCCCGGTATTATGCCCAGATTATATAGATATTAAAGCATGAGCATAGACCTATCCATAATGCCCCGAGATCATGGCCGCGATAAAGGCGTTTTGTTCTCCCTGATACAAGACAAGCAAGTTATCGCAACGGCCGAGATCTGGCATACGCAACTGCCCAGCCCCATACTTGAAAAGGTATTTGTAAAAAAAGAAGCCCGGCGACATGGGTTATGGATGTTCTTATTAGAAAAGAGGCTTACATGGTTGCAAGAAAATACAACGGCCACAACCGTCGAGGCTTATATACCTAAGGACTGTCCCATTATAAAGCCTTTACAAATGAACGGCTTTTCGTTTAAACATGACGACCCGGACGAGGAAATGAGATGGATGGTTAAGCAATTAAAAATATGACCGAAATAACCAAAATACCCAGCCAAAAGAATAAGAAAAAGCAATACAAACGTGGCATCGATTGGCTATCGGAGAAATGCGACCTCGAGGTATTGTATCGCATTAAAGGCCGCTCGGGTTTATGGATGCCGATTACGCAACCCATGAATAACGGCATGCTAAGGATGGAGCGTTTTGGGGAAGGCGATAAATGTACCGTAAACAAGAATAAACTATCGGGCTTGCATGGTACGGCGATAAGAATGGAGGATCAGGCGGTTTTGCCATTGCCGGAGGCTATTGACAATATTCAAAAGCATTGCCAAAACCAGACAACCGATGAGTATGGTATTGTGGGTAACGATCTCGCGCTGAGCATTATATGTCCGGATTATGATCCGGATAGCTTCAAGAGCCATCACGGCCGCAAGGTTGTCGTATGGTATAACGAATTAATCAAAGGCGTACGCCGGGCAAGCATTGACCCGGACGACAAACCAAAAGACAAGAAAGATGAAAAAGCCTGAGCCATATCATACGTGGGGACATCAATTCGAGATAATACCTCGTATAAGCGTAATATACGGCGAGCGAGCCGAGCGCAAAGACGAAAAGGATGCAAACGCGCCAAAGCGTAACGGCCTAGCGATTGAGTGGCTTTGGTTTGGATTTTTTATACCTTTAGGAAATGGAGATAATAAGGGGTCGTAAATATTATCAGAAAGATGAGTTTGCCGAAGAGATTTTAAAGCGAGTAAACGAAGCGGGACGTGAGTTGGGTATCAAGAAGCCCGCCGACGTTCTGTCTGTTGCCCCGGCTTTGGATGCGATGGGTCAACCGTTAGGAATAAGGATGTACGATTTGGATGGTTGGCCTATATTTAATACCTATGTAAATGAGAACGGATTTTATTTTCTAAAACCAGTAAAGTAATGACAAACAATAACGAGCTTTATATTATAGAATGGATTGATTCGTATAAGCCCTTTGATAGCACGTGGGAATATATAAAAGACATAGAAGAGCCAGTAGTAATGGTTTGCGTATCTGTTGGGTGGATCGAAAAAGAAACAAAGGATAATATCTTAATTATACCCCATATTTCAGATGTAACCAATAAAGATGACAAAGGGCACGGTTCTGGGGCAATGGTAATTCCTGAGGTCGCTATACTAAAAAAGACCAAATTAAAATATAAGTTATCGTCAAAACCAACTTAGATATGAAAACAAAAAAGGCAAAGCCAAAGGCTAAAAAGGCAAAGAAGCTGGAGTACGAAATGGTACTCAACGAGCAAGCCCCTAAGGTTGAGCTGTATGGCGACCCAGGGAAATGGAATAGCAATGCCAAGTTTAAAAAGAAGGTACATGCCTTTAAGGAGTTTATCCTGGGCGAGGGTAAACGTATGCTCGGCCTGGCGGCCAACCAAACGCGAGAAATTGGCGGCGCGGTACTGATGGAGCCATTTATAGCGATACGCAACCCTGACGGCGGCTGTAACGTTTACATAGACCCTCAGGTAACCGAATATATCGGCACGGCTCAAATCAGACAAGAGTTCCCACTTACGCAACCCAAGAATTGTATTGTCGTTGAGCGATACAATAAAGTGGAGGCCACGTGGTTCAACCCTATGGGCGGCAAGCGCACGAGCGTAATGCTTGAGGGTTTGTTGGCTCAGGCGTTCCAGCATTTGACCGACCAGGTTAACGGCTTTAAATACGATCTAAAGCCTTACGGACATATACATAGCGGAAAGGGCAATCGTAAGCGTAACGACCCGTGTGCATGCGGCTCGTTGGCTAAAACAAAGCGATGCTGCGGCGTGGCGGACTAGGGCATGGCACAAGCCAAGAACGTCAAGCGGCTTAAAAGACAGATCGCTGAGAAAAAGGAGCAAATAGACAATTATATTTTCACCCTTGATGAATATCGTCGCGATAACAAAGCCCTGGAAATGGAGAACGAACGATTGGCGCGAATAATAAAACAGGAACGGGCAAAGGGAAGGTAAATGGGATATATAATATTAGCCATTGCAATTATGATTTGGGTAACGGGAAAGCTAGGCCAAATTGTTCGTCTAATTCGTGGTACAAAAGATGATAAACATAAAAGATCATAAACCAGGGAGTGTATACTCGATGACAAACCGTAACGGATCGTCTAGTGGCTTATGGAAAATAGTTTACTACCCTTTGCCGGGTACATGGGAGGGCGGTAAATGGGTGGATTTCGATGAGCCTCGTGCCTTGATTGAGCAACCCATGATAGGCCGTCCCGGCGTTACCGACTTTCGTGAAATACCGCTGAGATACCTAGAAACGGCCACGGCGGTCTGAAATTAATCTCCCTGATTATCAGTTAGTTACATACGAAAGAAGAAAATACCCTTCTTTTTATTCGGATATACGTAACTATCGTCCTATGTTTGGGGTATACAATAACGGAAACTAATACAAAACAAAATGAAAAACACTAAAAAAGACCTACTAAAGTTCAGGGAGCTAAAGTTTACAATATTTTTTATTAACGAAGATGGTTCACGAGGCCTTATGTATATGAGCACTTCAGGCCTCGGCTTAATCAAAGCGATTATTAAATACGGTTCGCATTGCCGCTTCGTTGTCGTAGAAGAGGAAAAGGCGAACCCGGCAATGAGGGAATTAGGGTACTATAACGAACCAAAAGATGCATCCCAAACCGACCCTAAATTTTATGAAAAAATTAAGGCATACGCTTACGATATGCCTAGCGTATATTAATACTTTTGTAGGTCACCCGTTGCCCGGCAGGGCGCGGGGCGGCCTACTTAAAAGAAACCAACAAACGGAAACCAATTATGAAAACAAAACACACACAAGGAAAATGGAGTAAAAGGGCAAAATCTCATCTTACAGATTTTAATGTCCATGTTTTCCCTATTATAAAAAACGAGAAAGCAGCACCCATTTACAGAAACGCTATTGCCACAACTCCACCACATTACCACGGAGGCATCCTAATAGCTAATGCTTATGGAAAGACCAAAGAGCAATGTGAAGCCAACGCTAAACTAATAGCAAGTGCTCCGGAGCTTTTGAAGGCTTTAAATGAAATAATAGAATGCGCAGCACTTACTTGTCCTGATGATAATGACAAACAATATTATTCATTAGACGTGGAAGAAATCGAACGAGCAAAACAGGCCATCAAAAAAGCCACAGAATAACATGGAAAACATGACTAAAGAAGATATAGAGTTTTTCACCTCGATAGGGATGATAAAAGGAAAGCGCAAGGCAAAGAGCCACACGTTGGTTTATAAAGTTGGCAAACTAGAGGGCATTGTAAACGGCCTAGAGAAGCGAGATTACGCCCTTTGTGAGCATTGGAGGCAAAAAACTACAAGGGCAACCACGGTATCAGATGGGTGCTCTTGTTATTAAACCTAATTACGAATAATATGAAAAAAGAAAGAGGTTATTTTGGTATAGGAATTATAAATGGCAAATCTTCGTTAAACTTAGGTACGTTATGGAGAAGTGCAAATATATTCGGAGCATCGTTTATATTTACCATAGGATGTCGTTATCCTAAACGTGGTCAATCAACAGATACAATGAAGACCCCCAGGCACATTCCGCTATACGAATACGATAAGTTCGAGGATTTTTTAATTCCAAGAGATTGTGAATTAATATCTATAGAATTAAGCGATACAAGTAAGCCAATAGAACAATTCCGACATCCACAGAGATCTATTTATTTACTAGGAGCAGAAGATACCGGAATACCTGAACATATATTAACAAAAAGCAGGATTATTCAATTACCGGGTGATCATTGCCTGAATGTAAGTGTAGCAGGAAGTATTGTTATGTATGATAGAATTGCAAAGAGAGTAGGTTAAAGACGCAAACCATAAGAACCCCCGGTTGATAATGGCCGGGGGTTTTTTATTTCATTTTTTTGCTCGGTTTATACTTTATTTTTCTTACGTTTACCAAAATTTTTGTATCCGCGCGCATAATGGGATTCCTTCGTAAACGAGACTACTTCACAGAGATCAGGGAAAAGGATCTCGATGTTATTACAAAAGAACTCGGCCAGATAACCGCCCAGTCACCAGACAAAGTCAGAGAAGAGAACGAGTTAAATATGCAAGACGTCGTCTCGACGCACATTAAACATCGTTACGATGTACGCAAAGGGTTCGCCCCTATTATTCCGTTCGTATTAGCCGATCAGTATAACATCGGCGATCTGATTGAGTATAGCGAGGCCGCCTACGATGCCACGCTTCCTTACGTTGCGCCCAACCGTGTCAGTTTCAAGCAAGTAGTAAATAAAGTCACTTTAGATCAAATCTTTCAAGCGAATGCGGCCGTGGCCGTCGGCGAGAGCCCATTAACAACTCCGGGGAAGTGGGATTTGGTTACGAACAATTTTCAGCTCTACTTTGCCGAGAAACCAAGTACGGGGAACCTCCCCGATACGGCCTTTTCATTTACCGAGAACGCATTCACGGATAGACACGATACCATACTAGGGTGGGATAAAACCAAAACAATATTCCTCAAGCGTATAGATTCGACTATAAGGATTTATTATAGCGCGGCCGATAGAACTGCTAATGTAGACTCCATCGGCCTGGTTGACTTTGACCCCCACGCGCTGGTTGATCTAAACGACCCGAGCGCGCATAACCATCGGCACGATAGGCATATACACAACCATAATCAAGACCCCTCGCATCGTACCGGGCATCAGTTCGACCCTAGCATAAAGCAATTCCCTACGAGCATCCCTATATTGAGCGGAGACGATAGGGAAAACTCGCTGACCGGGGAGCTTACCATATCGGGATTTATGCCGTTGGATACTGAATGGGATGTAGTACCTACAAACTTCTTTATCGAGGGCGATAACCGTAATAGGACTATAAAAAAGATACTTCTGAACCTTGCAATATTCGAGCTTCATAAACTTATTAATCCGCGTACCATACCGGAGCTTCGCTTTCAGGCTAAAGACGATAACCTTGCATTGCTTATGAAAATATCTAGCGGGGCGGTCGAGATAGACCTCCCGGTATACTTCGACGAGCAACGGGGGCAACGAGTAACGAGCGGGAGCGAAACTAAACTGAGACATAATTACTGATGCGATTAACCATACCCTTCACTAAAATAACGCTAGGAAGCGGCGACGACCTAAAGGATATAGAGGACGTAAACAAGGCGCAGCCTAAAGGCTCAAGGACTAAGATCGTAGAGCAGCAAGTAGTACGAACGTCTAAAGATATTCAAGATTGGCGGGATGCCATAACAAGCGCAGAGAACATACGCTTACCAAACCGTACGCCGCTTCAGATTACGTACGACGATGTAATGAT
>SDBU01007285.1_pt1 | contig 12777 bp, 25 predicted proteins | sample 2277071 | NCBI WGS metagenome assembly SDBU01 (sample SAMN10397929, study PRJNA504765) | marine sediment metagenome | isolation source: marine sediment core GS08_GC12, 126 cmbsf | place: Arctic Ocean: Gakkel Ridge, Loki's castle | collected 2008 | reverse complement strand
GGGTTCAACTACTGGACGCGAGTTGACTTGATTCATAAACTTGGACTCTCTGTGCGATTGAACTGCACCATGCTAAAAAGAGGCGTCTCCGCACCAGAAGATGTCGAACATCTAATCGGCGAATGCCTTGAACATGGTGTCGAGCAATTGACACTTCGAGAAGTGGACCGACCGGCGGACCCCGCTGCCGCGCCAGAGGTTGCGGAATACGTAGACCTTCAGAAGCCGGTTGGGGCAGCCAAAGCGTTGTTTCATTATCTCGTTAGGAAAGGCGCTAATCGACTACCTGACCTGCCGCACGGTGGAGTAGTCTTTGATTACCGAAATCAAAACGTGTGCATCTCCAATTGCCTCACCGACACCCTGGACCCGAACGACATTCGGCAGATCATCTTCTTCCCGAATGGAGAGATCAGTTACGATTGGAAATTCAAAGGAGCAAGAATCCTATGAGTAAGAAGCTACGCCTTCGGGCGACAATGACCGTTGAAGTCGAGTACGAAGTGGACATGGCTGACTACGGAACCGACGATCCGCAAAAGATCGTCGAGATGGAGCAGATGAGCTTCGCTCGGGACCCGGCTGATCTTCTCGGCCGAGATTACGCCCAACACTGGGTTGATGTCGATAACATTACCGGCGCCACAACTGATCAACAACCGCCCGCGTGTTTGCACTATCGGTAATGACCAACACCCTGGAGTAAAAGATGCCAGACTATTGCATGTGTAAAGGCGATGACTGCGCCCAACGAAACAAATGCTTTCGTTTCCGAGCCAGACCAAATCGGTATCGACAATCGTACTTCATGGATGTGCCCGGCCCTGAATGCGAACACTTCATGGACATTGAAAGATGGCCGGAGCGTATGTTGACAGAAGTACCGGGTGAAGAAGTGACTTTCGGCGGATCGGTTCAACAAACTGGTGTGAGAAGTGGTCCGTATCAAGGACCGCAACTAATGAAATGAAAATCGGGGTTTGGCGCTTATCAAATCATCGGTTCACAATTCGCGTTGTCACTGATGACAAGGGAAACGTTACCGACGCCGCGCCAGTCGCCGAACGTTTCATCGGCCAACGCTTCGAGAAAGTCTGCTGTTGGCTACAACGAATGGGGACAACAGACATCATATTGTTGAGGAGCTATGATGAGCATCAAGACTGAAATTGCGGGTCTGCAAAGGGTACTAGCAATGATTCACAGCACGCCAGGCGCCAGCCTGGTAATTGAGCCTCATCGGGCCCAACTAACCATCTCAGGTCAGAATGCGTGGGATGTGCATGGCGTTCAAGAAATCGCCCGTGTTCTGAACCGCACTAAAATCGAAAGCGATGCTGTGTTGGACATACTTGGAGACAGTTAATGTATAAATTCGCACGATGCCAACCGCACGCCAAGTGCCCGAACCTTCAAGGCTGGTACTTGATCCTGACGCCGGGTGATCTTGATACGCTTATGGAGTTGCACACTGGGGTTACCTATCTTTACTATTGCAAATTCGGTATGGACCCCCACCTAAAACCTGGCTCTTTAGACGATGTTCTAAAGAATCCGATACGCTTGGCGACAATATGGCTTCGGACTGTAGAGAAATTTCTGATGGCCGGCATCACACTCGCTGTCAACTTATCAGGCGGCATGATGCCTTTAGATAGTGTGAAGGTGCTTGCTACAATTGAACAAGAAAAGATGATTTGGCCCAATCACTACGATGACGAAGTCATCAAAATCTCACGCTGGCCCGATGGGAAGCACTACTACTTATCAAGTAACAAGAACCGAGTCTTCGTGCCGCCCAAATTCATTGGCTACAAAGACGCCCACGATATGGCAGGGAAATACACAGACGAAATTAGGGAGGGGTCAATATGAGTGAGGCCGCGCAAGCCGCGCTTAGTGAGCCGCGCTTAGATGCGCTTGACGAGTTGTGGGGTCGAGATGGGAAGATACCGAAACACCTCCACGACGGTCGTTAGGCCGGCGTTTGCGCTTCCCTGGCCCATCCATCAACCGCAGCAGAATAAACTACCGCCACCACACACGGAACCAGTTGAAGAACTACCCTCGGGTGAGAGGCTCCATTCAGGGGCGGCTTCCGGCTTTGCTCCAGCCGGCGGCTCCCATGCCCAACCTGAATGTTGAGCCCGCCCGTTTACAACCCGCCGTCCGATAGCATTAAATACATTGAATGCTGCGGGCGGCGGGTTCGATTTTAGACAGAACCCGCGCGGATCGGCCAACCAGTCAAGTTTAACACGGCCGTGGTCATTGACACCGATCTCTCCGATCTGTGATACTATTTCAGAAGTAAATCGTACCATATATGATACGATTTAGTGAGAGAGTCATTTGACTTGGTACATTGTTTGTGGTGCAGCGCGGGTGTCACACTTCGGGTGGGAGGGTGCGTCATTAGCGAACTTAAGACACTCGGGAAAGACAAATGGGGCACCGAACACTTGATTCAAGAGATTCACTGCGGAATGAATTCACCGAGTCGAGTGAACAATGCGGCGAGTTAGAATTTCCCAGCCAAATTTCAGCCCGGAAATTTTGGCACACGGTTGGTGTCACGGTTGGCGCAATCAGAGTCAGAAAACATGAGGGGTGGTCGGCCGTAGCGGTTATCGGGGTCGAAAAGGCCCGCCGGATTGAGGCGGTTGTCGGGGTCGGGCCTCCGGGTCGGGCCGATCATTCACCCCAGTCGATTAGCTCCATTGCCGTGCCATCGACAAGATCGTCGCCCCAGCCGTCGTCATTGCAGTCCTTCAGGCAGCTACGATCCTTCGGGCGGTCATGGCGCATTCTGTCTTCAGGTGTTTGATCGTCCCGCTTCGGGCGCCACACTAGGTAGAGCACCACGAGCACTACAAGGCAAGTAAACATCATCGTTGGTACAAACAGCGAGATCAACATGGCCAGAATAAATAGCCCTAGCCATACCGCAAGTACGAATTGTTTCATTGATGCAATTCCCCTAAATGTGTTTCCAGCGTTTACCGCTGCAAATGTCAGAAACGTGTCTTCGAGAAATACCGTAATCTTCTGCAATCTCACGCTGAAGCCAACCATCATTACGAAGCGCACGAATGGCGCGAACGTCATCCTCAGTCAACTTGTGCGCACCTTGTTTTTCGCCGCGATTGTCAGTACCCCTACCTTCCGCAATACACTGCTGCATGTTGTCGTACTGAGTACCGGCAAAAAGATGATCCGGATTACAACACGAAGGATTGTTACAGGTATGGCAAACATACAACTCGGTATCACCGTTAGTAATAACAAAGGCGACACGATGGGCAAGAAAAGTATGGTAGTCGCAGTCATAAAAATGGCCGTAACCGCGATCACTACGCGCAGCCGTCCACTCCCAACACTCATCAGGACCGCGCATATCTACCTTTGACCAGAAACGAACCTCATCCGCTTCGGATAGATTGATCGGCTTGGGTGTTACCATAGGCGCAGTCCTCCCTCTATCGGTATGATCGCCAAATTGGCGCGCAACCCGACACAGATTTCATGCAGAATTATCGAATTGACCGACATTCAGCGGTGCAATCAATACAGTGGGTACAGACCCTCCCTACGGATATACGGGCCGGTGTCAATCAATAGTTGACGAAAAGCCAGCGAACAACGAGGTAGGCCGCGAGACCCACAACAATAGCCGAGAACGGTCGGCCAAAGTAAAACAACATGCCGGCAGCAAAAATGCCGCCAACGACGACGGTAAAAAGCGCATTACCCATCTAAACTCTCCCTTTCGTGAAAGTACAGAAACAGCGGTGGCCGAAACTGCGCAGCTTCAGCCGAATTCTACCATAAGTGTAGTCCATAAAATCAGGAAGTCAAGCAGAAGTTGAAAAATCGGCAGCGGGCCGACCTTATATTAGACTGACGATTTCAGAAATTTTAATTTGACTTCAGAGAATCACATGGTAGACTTGATTAGTCGAAACAATTCCACTTTCATCTTTGTGAGGAGTCTACCATGAAGAACGTCGAGATTTACAATGTGGCCGTCACGCTGAACGACGGACAGTCGTTTGAGTGCCTTTTGCTCACCCAGCCTGATGCCCCAACCCTGGTCACCGTCGCCAAGGCCCAGAACGTCAAAACCGAGTTAGCTGAAGCTTTGGCCTTTGTCGGCGATGTGCCGAAGGACGGAAGTACCACGGAAATCAAAGTCGCCGGAACCTTGATCGGAACCATCTGTGTTACCACTCTCACGGGCTACGCCGCCACGGTTAAGCGCGGCCGAAAGCCCGCCACGCCGGCCACGTCCGAAGCGCCGACCACGTCCGAAGCACCGAAAACGTCCGAAGCGCCGAAAACGTCCGAAGCGCCGAAAACGTCCTCAGCGCCGAAAAAGCGCGGTCGCAAACCCGCGACCGAAGCGGCATCCGCTTAGCTGCAATCGTTGTGCAACGGGGTGGGCGTATAGCTCACCCCGTTGCACTTACAACAATCGAATTCCCAGAGGAAAGGCAGAGTTATGAAGATAACTGTCAGCGAACTTGAGACAGTACGGAAAGACATTACCATCGTGGCGAACGTTGTTCGAGGGGCAGTAAACACCACGCCGACCGAGAAAACGTCAATCACGCGGCTGGAAAGCTTTGCCGACCGACTCGGTGAAGTGCAAGTCACGCTTCGCGGCTGAGTCAAAATCTTCCGAAGAAATTGCTTGAAGTTGCTTGACTTTCCCGAATCGTAAAGTATGCTTAAGTAGAAACCCAAACAAAGTGAGGCAACAAATGTGTGAACACCGATTACCGATCGACGCTCGCGTCATTGCGATTGACGAAACAGAATATTACACGTTCCCGGAAGAGCACAAGCCGTACATCGAGAAAATTCTGGCCATCTATCTGTACGATGCCAATGAGCGTACCCACTTGTGCGAACTGACCGCTTCCCACTACGTGCGCTTTTTGTATCATACCGCTGTTCTAACCGAAGAGGGCGAGGCGCTTGACGATGACAAGGTAGAAAAGCTTTACGACGAGTACGAGCTTGAGAACTACAATGAGGATCAATACATGCACTGCGCCGACTTGGAGCGGTTGGCCGATAAGGGAACTGAACGCAATTATCTGAATTACGGCGAAACTGACGTGTCGTATGAAGATTCCGAGTACGACGACCAGATCGAGGGGCTGATCGAGCATTTCAACGGCAACCCGCCCTTCTAATACCATGTCACATTGTAAAACCCAAATTTTCTCTCTGATTGGCCGGCGCATCGTGCTTCGCTCACCCCATGCCGAGTGTAGCGAGGGGGTGATAGCGGAACAGATCGGCCCCGGCCGCTTCGGTTGTCACTTACAACACCCGGACGGGCGTGTTTATACGTCAGAACAGGGGCACCCCGTGACCGTTGATTTGCGACGTAGCGAATTCGTGCTGCCGCCGCTTCCGCGAAGTGAGCGCTGACCGACATGGTTGCCAGACGATTTTGACGGCTTTGTCTACGCTAACGAACCCGGCTTCTGAAAGGAATGTAACGATGGGAAAAGTAAAAGTAGAAGCGCCGGTGTATGAGCGCTGGGCATTTTCCGAATCCGAACTTGCCGATCCTTCCAAGTGTAACGGTTTCGATGAACTTGTGGCCTATATCGATATTGATGACGAGTATGAAGGAACCGATGGGCAGCAAATTCTCGTCTATCGCAATGGTAGGGCTACAAACCGTTATGCCAATGGCACGGTTGGAGTACCGGAAGCCTTAGCATTACTGGCCGAGGTGGTGGAAAGTCTGCTTCACGACGATGGTGGAGATACTGCGGGTTGGAGAGACGTTGAGACTGATAAGGCAGGAGCTTTTATCCAATTCCTTCCGAATCCGCTTGACTTACCGAAATCATAAGCTAGACTTGTGTAGTTGAGGAAACAAAACAAAGTGAGGCAACCAATGACCATAAGTAAACCGCTAGAGCGGTTACTGTTTGAGGCTTTTCGACGCAATGAAACGGCCAATTCTTTTGAACGGTCGAAATCTTTTCGACAACGGTGGCTTGGATTTGGGACCGCCGCCACCTATCGACCAGCCCTCAACGCCGGCTTGATGGTTTTTCACGACGGGAGGATACCGCCGCCCCGTCGCAAAAATTGGTTGTGTCTTACAAGTGAAGGGGCGGCAGTTCTCAGGCAGTTTTGCAACGAATTTGCTCAGACATTGAACAAGTGAGGTAAACATGATACTTTGGGTGCGCGTCGGTGACGCCGGGGAGTATGAGCGATGCGATGATCTTGACGACGCAATTGCGTATCTAAACGAGTTGCGCGTCGGCAAGATTACCGGCTGGGTTCAAAGTGGATTTGAGACTGAAAATTTCTACGGCCACGATTATGTGAGCATTTTCTACGGCGACGACGATGCCAACCACCTAACCGACATTGGCGAAGATGAGGGTGAACCTCGATGGTATCATCGTCAATACGTAGAGTGTAACTTGGAGGTGAACTACCTATGAAGTGTCGAATCTGTGACAAAACCATCAGTGTAACTGAATTGCGCTCCTATGCCCACCTTTACATAGGTGACACTGTCCGCAAGACTTACGCTTGTGGCAACTGTCAAGACGCCTTTGACCGCTGGATTGACGCTCTCCCCACCGACGAAAACGACAACTTGATCGACGTATGCCACGCTGAAGCGAAAGCCCTGTTAGTAGCAACCGACCGCCCGGCGCTTGAGAAGCGCTTGCGGGCCGCTCGCGCCGTTCTTCACAACGATGTACGCAAGCGCTTTGGGCGGGGCCGCTTTGACTTTGACCAGCGAACCTTGACTGGCGACAACGGGATGGTATTGCGGTGGAAAACACGGGAAAAGCCAGACAAACCGGTCGCCTACCTGAATCAGCAGACCACTGAAGGAACCGTAAATTACACTTGTGAGGATTAAACCATGGCATTCATCTACTGCGCCGACATCTATTGTGACGATTGTGGTAAGGCTATCCGACGCCGACTGAAAAAGCCGGCCAACCCCAACGACGAGTGGAGCTACGATAGCGACGAATTTCCCAAGTGTGCTGATAGTGACAATGAGGCCGATGCCCCGCAGCATTGTGCGGCTGGTGAAGATTGCATCAACGCTATCGAAATTGAGGGCGGTAAGGTCGGGCTTCTCTTCGGCGAACTAACCGGCGACGGTATGACCTTCGTTGAGGATGCTATCGAAGAAGCCAATCGTGACGAAAATACTTGGAGTCGAGCCGTGGTCGATATGTGGTATCGCCACTACTCCGACCGTGGCTACACATTCAAGATGGTGACAAATTGGACTTGAAAGATCGGAATACAACACTGGCCCGTATCTCCCACCTACACGTAACAAACTATCTACGTCTCGGTGTGCGCTACTTTGTATTTGGCCCAAAATGCAAGCCCGTCAAGTCGATTTGCACCTATCGCAAAGCCAAGGTATTTGCGGAAGGGGTTGCAATCGGCCGGGAACTCGGAAAGGCCGCGCCGACCAATCCTGAGATTTTCATTTGACTTTCCCGAATCGTAAGGTATGCTTTGTGTAGTTAAGCCGTGGTCGGTACGAAGTATCGCCACTACCCCGGATTGGAAGTGAGGAAACCATGAATTGCAAAGATATTGTCAAATACCTGGCGCGTGAGACATTGGAAGCAACTGGCGACCGTGATGAGCTTGAAGCTAATGTCGATTATGACATGGCCGATCTAACCAAAATGGTCCACGAAAAGGCGCAGGACATGGCCGAGACTTTCGATTTTAGCGGGATGCAAGACGACTCGACAATTCATCTGGGGTGAGGTGCAAAATGATTCGACGATTCATCGGGAGACTTGAAATTAGGCTGCAGTATCGCGGCCGATCGGATGACAACCGGGCGCAATACTGCGGTTGCATTCTTCTGCCGGACGGACAACGCCACAACTTTGATGATCTATGTAGCGCGGTCGGCGCTGCCGGAACCACCGCCAAAGATTTTGACGAAATGGCGGAAGCTGCCGTCGATTTTGCAACATTCTGTACCGAGGGTAATCATGGCGACGATCTTCCGTCTTGGGCACCATCGGCAAAGTTGGCCGATGCTATCGAAGAAGCCGCTTGCTACGGTATGAAGGAAGAGGGCGGTTATGAGGTTCGACACCAACAGCACAAGAAAAAAGTAGCATGAGACAACGACGAGGACGGGGTAATTTATCTGGGCCGGCAAAGGCAATCAATCTAGTCCGGTCGGAGATTTGGGATTACGAGGAGTTTACCGATGACGCGAGTTAAGTACAAATATCTCGGTGTTCGGGGTCGTTCCGGTTACGTACATGTCGAGTGCTGGCCAGATTACCGAGATCAGCGCAGTCGATACGATGCACAAGGCCGGCTTATCTCGCGTCCGACATACGATTCGGAACTTCTGACCTTTCGCGGCATTCGTCAACATCGGTGCATCCATTGCAATCAACCACTACTCGCCAAGCCGAAAAAAATAACTTGACTTTCCCGAATCGTAAGGTATGCTTTATGTAGAAAGTGAGGCGACAATGAAAACATTACTCAGACAAGACGACACAATGGTCGCGGTCGAAACCGCTTCCGCCACCGTAGACTTCGACACCATCTTAGAAGCCACCAAAGTCGTTTATGACGATCAGTTTGGCGAGGTCCCTTGGGACAACTGCGACGGTTACAACCATGAGGCCGAATCGCGTTGTGGCTACGCACATTGTGACGTAGAGGAAATGCGGGGCTACTGCTATTGGGATGGGAACCGAGAACACGTCGTAATAACGCTTCCGGACGATGACGACCACGGCATTTTCGATTGGCAACGGTCGATGGGCGCAACCCGGCAAGTGGCCCGGGAAGCCGTAGCGGCTGACCGACGCCATACACTCGACCAGCTTGTCGAGTGGTATTCCAACGGCTGGCAATGGTATGGGGTCCAATGCGACTTCAACCTACTCGGGCAAAACTTCGGCGCATCGGTCTGGGGTATCGACGATGACGATTACGCCAGAAATGAAGTTGTTGCCGAAGTTGCGGGTAAAGTAGCGGACCAACTTGAAAAAGCCGATTTCACCGTGACCGGCTGTCCGGACCGGGAACCTTACCCCAGCCGCGAAGCCAAGCGGGCGCGCATCCGCCGTAACCTGAACATTCAGAACTGGAGTGAAAATTGAAAATCACTGGAATTATCAAAGAGACATTGCACCTGGAGAAAACCGTCAAAATCGAAGTTCCCAAGGGCTCCGATACTGTGGAAATTTGCCTCGCCCTCCGGCGCGCGGCTTGCGAAACCACGGTCAATAGCTTCTTTGCCGCCCACGGCTGGGAAACAGTCGGCTCCGAAGGAATTGACGTTTCCATAATCGGAAACGACGCCGAAGGGTCCCTTGAAGTAACAGTCGAAGTCTGTTGCCATCGGGTAGAGCTTCGCTATTGGGACTTTGACCACGAATTGACTCCAGAATTGGAAGCGATTTTGACGAAAGAGGGTGAAGAGCGTGCCCGTGTGTGCATCCAAGAGGGATACCACAGCGGTCAACTCTGTTGCCTCTACTATCACGATGGGGTAGAGGAAGAAATCCACGGGTGGTGGGAAATTTCTTCTTGACTTTCCCGAATCATAAGGTAGAGTTAAGTAGTGAACCAAACCAAGTGAGGCAACAATGAGCAACTATCGAAGCGAAGCCGAATCTGACGCACGCGAAACCGTCTACCAGTTTATCGGAACCATTGTCGAACGACTCGAAGAGTTCGGCCAAGCCAGCGACGATCTTCACAACGATTACCCGGACGGCGACTCTTGGCACCACGAGTGCCACGTTGACAAGTATTACAACTTGACCGAAGCTGCCGAGGTGATCGACCAGTTGAGCGAATTCGAGGAAACCGATTCGGGGCTTTGGGAAAGCCAACAGCCGAAAGAGGCAATCGGAACGTGCGCCGCTTTCACGTACGGCAACGCCGTTCTCTGCTTCTGGGCTGATCTTATCAGAGAAATCAACGGTGAGGGTAGTGTAATCTGTAACGATTTCGACAGTCTAATCAGCGAAGCCGATAAGGCCGAAGATGCCGAGGACACAGATTACGAGGGTTCCTCGTCCGATGATCTTCGTGACGAGAAAAAGGCCGCGCTCGAAGAGTTCATACACGACCACATCTACGGTTGAAACAACCCCGTCGCCCGCCGCCCACCCCGCGCCTCACCGGGGTGGGCGGCATTCTTCTGGAGTGAACAATGTTTTATGTCGGGTTAGTCTATCGAAAACCGAGTCGCGCGGGTGACCCCACATTTTTCATTCGAGTGCGGAGTGAACCGTTCGCCTTTAACACGGTTGCTTTCAACGAGAAGAAGGCGCGCGTTGCCGTGCGGCGCTTCATCAAAGGCAACCTATCCTCACTGCTCGCTTGCTTTGACGACGAAGCAAATGAACCGGGAACCGCTCACAAAAAGAAGTACGCAAGAAGCCTGCGTCACCGGCTTATGATCCCCGGCACCGGGCCATGTGGCTTTGAGACCGACTACGAATAGACACCGAAAGGTTAAATCATGTACCAGACACGCGACATCGACGGCTACACCGTCAACCTCATCACCAGCAAAAACGGACGCCACGTTCGCTCGGCGACTGTGCTAGTTGGCCCTGAGAACCAGCCAGGTTGGCGAATCAAAGACGGGCCGCACGCTCGTTTCCGCCGTCGAGAAGCCAAGCGAGTTATCATGGCGGCCCTCGGGTTAGACGCCAAGCACGTCGGGGTAGCCGCGCGCTACTCGGCGCTTGTCGTCATGCCAAGCGGCATGATCGAGCGGCGAAACGCAGCAGGCGAGGTGATCGGAGCCTACGAACCGTAGGGAGAGAATATGAGCAAGACCAACTACAAATAGCCCTTCCCCCTTCGTCCGGAAAGCCCGATCTTTTGATCGGGCTTTTCGCGTTGGCGCTTGCGCTTGACGCGCTTGCGCTTGCCGCGCTTGCGCGCTTGCCGCGCTTGCGCGCTTAGCGCGCTTGACGACCTGGGCGCTTGGCGACCTGGGCAACGGCCGACCGGATCGACCGGACCGCCAAGACCGCCAAGCCAACCGGGCGACGGCCGACCGGGCGACGGCCGCTAGGGAGCCGCCAGGGAGCCGCCAGGGAGCCGCCAGGGAGCCGGAGCCGCCAAAGATCACCCGGAAGCCGCCAAGGCCCGCCAAGGCCCGCCAGGGCCCGCCGGGGCACGGGCACGGCCGCCAGCCGCCCGTCATGCGCCCATCATGTGCCCATCATGCGCCGCCCGCCGGCCACGGCCGCCACGGCCGCCCTGCCGTCGCCCGGCCGCCCGGCCGCCCGGCCGTCGCCCTGCCCGCCCGGCCGCCGGCTCGATCCGGCCGCGGCCGATCCGGCCACTCTTCTAGGGAATCCAAAACCACCCAAGCCCATAGCGTGAAATAGCGTGTAAACGCTGCGTTGCGCCGCGAAAGACTACGTGTAAACGCTGCGTTGACCCGGTACTTGATGCCCAAGAGTCGATACTTGGAGAAGTAGGGGAGATACTTGGAGAAGTCGGGGGCGTCTGCGGGGCAAATGACAGTCAATTGTGAGTTGACGGTCTTGGCCGGAATTTTCGCCGCACAGTTGGCCACGGAATTTTCGCCGCACGGTTGTTCCCCCGGAATTTTACCACGCGGTTGGAAAAATCCTCAGAACTGATACGACCAAAATAATTATTACAATCGCTACAATCGTTACAACCGGATGAATTAGTTATCGGGGTCGGGCTCGATCGCACGGGATGGGCTGATTGCATCAATTATACGAGTTGGTCGAGCAGCGCGGGTGGCCACGGGTAAGGTGGCCAAGGGCGGGGTGGCCAAGGGCGGGGTGGCCAAGGGCAGGGCGTCGGCAGGGCGTCGGCAGGGCGTCGGCAGGGCGTCGGCAGGGCGTCGGCAGGGCGTCGGTAGGGCGTCGGTAGGGCGTCGGCAGGGCGTCGGCAGGGCGTCGGCGGATCGACCGATCGACCGATCGACCACCGAAAGAGAATCGTCAGAATTGTCAAAACCAAACTAAACATGTTTCCAGTCTATACCTCTCTGAATGCGCGAAACAGTAGTTTGATGAATACCGTATTCTTCGGCAATCTCACGTTGAAGCCTACCATCAGCACGAATGGCGCGAACGTCAGATTCAGTAAGCTTTGCCATACCGCGACCAGCCCTACCTTCGGCATAACACTGACGAATGTTTCGACTCTGAGAACCGGCATAAAGGTGACGAGAGTTGCAACACGGAGGATTGTTACAGGTATGGCAAACCTGCAACTTAGTGTCACCGTTAATAATGACATAAGCAACACGATGCGCAAGAAGAGAGCGATTGGTGTAATCGTGAAAAACGCCGTAACCATCCTTATCGCGTCCTTCGGTCCATTCCCAACAATCATCCAAACCGGCGCGATCTACCTTAGACCAGAATCTCGCTGTATCCGCTGCATTCAAATTGATCGGTATAACTCGCATAACCGTACCTTGGGCGCATGTTGTCTCTACCACTACTATGATCGTCAAACCGAGCCTAAACCCGACAACAATTCCACACGGAATTATCAGGCGTCGGGCGCAAGGCGAACCGCAAGGCGAACCGCAAGGCGAACCGCAAGGCGAACCGCAAGGCGGCGTCGGCGTCGGCGTCGGCGTCGGCGTCGGCGTCGGCGTCGGCGTCGGCGTCGGCGTCGGGGCCGGCGTCGGGGCCGGCGTCGGGGCCGGGCGTCGGCGTCGGGGCCGGGCGTCGGGGCCGGGCATCGGGCGTCGGG
>SDBU01007284.1_pt1 | contig 12779 bp, 9 predicted proteins | sample 2277071 | NCBI WGS metagenome assembly SDBU01 (sample SAMN10397929, study PRJNA504765) | marine sediment metagenome | isolation source: marine sediment core GS08_GC12, 126 cmbsf | place: Arctic Ocean: Gakkel Ridge, Loki's castle | collected 2008 | reverse complement strand
GCAGCACTGACTGTCCCTCTTCCTCTTCCCGTGCCAGCGGAAGTTCTTTACCCATCTTCTCGGCTCACCTCCTTCCTCAGTATATTTCTGCCACAGCTTGCCACAGACCATAGGTTCTGAGAGTTCTACGGTCTCACCGCAGTAACTGCAGGACGGAACTGTTTTCCTACAGGTAGTTAGGTATATGTCCATACTTTGCTTGCCACATCTCCTCTCTCAGAACTGCACACTTTCTATACATTTCTCTCCAGAGGAGCCTAAACCGCTCGTTTCCTCCAGCTCTAAGAAACCTTTCGTAGCAGTAGCGCTCGGTCTTTCTACTAAATATATGACTTTTGGTCTTCATACCATCCTCACTGTCTTGCGACAAGTTGTTAGATAGATATCCAATTAGTGCCACACCGTTCTGTCGTATAAAATTATATTATCTTTACCTTTCTCAAATACTACAAAAGCAGATATACCAAACCACTGGAATACCTTACATAGATGAATCGTAGTCAACCCAAAACCCTGCTTGTTGGATAGCTCTATTCTCCTGGGAGTAATGTTAATAAATCCTAGCAGATAAGCAAACCCCTTACGGCAAACTGAGCAAGACTTCTCAAACCACTTATCTAAATCAGAGTACGGTGGGTTAGTAATAATCCAGTCCACCTGGCTACCATATGCTAAGAAATCCTCTTCAGCACTAATATCACACCAGTCCTTAGTAACGAACTTTGGGAAGTTGTCGTAGAAAGCACCTAGACCTCTAGCTGGGTCAAGTACAGAATCTCCTCCAGTTAGATGAACTAGGCTAATCATCTTGACTGCCAGTTCTGGTGGAGTAATGAAGCTGTTGTCTGCCTTTTGTCTATGTTTTATACTATGGGTTAGATTGCTATATGTATTCATCTTACATATATCATACCATACCCAGATGTCAGTTGTCAACCTTTACTATTCACTATGTCAAATAAATACCGATTGTCCTTTTATTATCCTTGCATATGGATTAGATATGTGGTAGACTACAATAGGAGGATACTATGACAAGCCAACCTCTACAACTACCTTTTGCTGAACCAAAGGAAGTATCGGCTGCTACTAGCCTCATACCTTACAGACGGGACGACCTCAGAGCCAAGTACCTCGGCTATTTGTGTTGTGGGTTCAGTGACGAAGAAGCACTCTATGTTCTAGGTCTTAACAGAAACTGGATAGAACTTATGAGGCAGGACAGCAAGTTCACCGACCTTGAGGAGCGTATACCTGAGCTACGCAAGGTGCTTAGCCAAGAATACACTGAGATGGACTTCTACCGCAACTTCCGTATGGTGCTGGAGAAAGACCATAGGGTACTACGAACATCACTAGGAATGGAACTGGTAGAGGATGAAGAGACTGGTGAGATGGTACCTGCTGAACTATCTTCCTTTGACCAACAGTATTTGCTTAAGATGAGAAGTGCTTATACACCTCAACAGTTACAGTTGCTAGAATCAGTAGCTGGTGGTAAGGATGGTGGAATTAACTTTGCCAAGTGGGTTAAGGATAATCAGGAGGCAATTCAGAAGGGTACTGTTCAGCTTAGCCGTACTGATACTATAACAGTTAGGGGGCAAGATGCCTAGAAAGATAACTGCGAAAGTAATACACGCAGCAAAGCGCAACATCCGCCGAGCTCAGTTAAGCCGCTTAGGAACTAAGGAGCCTAGGTCTGTTGGTAGGCTAACTCGCAGTAGGCTTAGATATAGTAGACCAGCAACGCCTGTAAGAAGGAGAACAAGATAATGGACTCGTTTCTGGTTGATGCTCTAGCAACTGGGGGACCTGTACTGGTACTGGCAGTCATCATATTCTATATGTATAGGAAGGATAGGAAGAGCACTGAGCGTAGAATCCATGATGTTCACAATGCTCACTCAGAAAGGCTGCAGAATGTTATTGAGAGAGACCAGGAGACTCGTGAGGAGAACACTAAGGCTCTGACAGAACTTAACATCCTACTTAGGAAGATGAACGGAAAGAAGTAAATGGTAGTAAAAACAGAAGATGAGGCTCTAAAAACACTATTCTCTGATAGACGTCTCACACTGAGCACACTCTTGGATATTGATGACAAGAATAGGCAGCGGGTTCCTCTTATGCCTAATCCTATTCAGGAGAACATTATTCTCACTTCTGGACTCCGAGATATCTATGTTAAGCCTGCTCAGGTAGGCTTTACATCTATCATAGTAGGTGACTTCTTCCTTGACAACATTACTATCAACGGCACTGTATCTGTCATTATTAGCTATGATGAGTTCAGTGCTCAACGCCAGATACTAAAAGCTAAGCGCTACCACCAGAGCTTGCGGAGGAAGATTCCTACTATCCCTAAGCTAGACCACAAAAGTGCTACTGAGCTTAGCTGGGAAGATAAGGATACTGACTTCTACTCTACTATGTATATATTCAGTAGTAGAAGCTATGTACTTGGTAGGGGTGAGGTTATACACAATCTACTACTGGACGAGTACGCCTTCTGGCAGCTAGGCACTCACGAGGCTATTATGGCTTCAGCACTACAGAGAGTACCGCTTAGTCCTCAAACTAAAGTTCGCATAGGTAGTACTGCCAACGGAGAGGATAATCCTTTCTGTGAGATGTATAGGGCTGCTAAGGAAGGCACAGCAATAAGCGGCTCAGTCTACAGGCATCACTTCTATCCCTGGTTCTTACATCCAGAATATGTAATGTATCCTGACAGTCCATTCTGCCTTTCTGGAGATGACCAAGAGATACTGCCTAATATAAGTTCAGATGAGACTGTACTAATCCATAAGTTCATTAACACTTATAGTCTTGATGAGCAGATAGCTACAGCTAAGATTCGCTGGCGGAGATACAAGATGGCTGAGATGGCGTCTATGCGTAGGTCTGGGGAGACTCAGTTTATATTCTCCCAGGAGTTTCCTGAGGATGATGAGACTTGCTTTATGATGGCAGGAGACCAAGCGTACAATTCTGACATCATAACTACCAAGATTCGTAACTGTATTCCAGCACCTGAGAGCAAGGACATTACAGCAGTAGACCCTATAACTAAAGGCACTGTCAATGCTACACTTGACATCTGGCACAATGTAGAGGAAGGCAAAGGATATGTCATCAGCATAGACCCTGGTAAAGGTAAGATATCTGAATCAGTAGGTCATGTGTGGAACTTTGTAGAAGGCTACAGAGATAAGGAAGGTAATGAGATTCCTCCAGTAATGCAGCACTGTGCTACTCTAGCTGGCTTCTATGATGAGTGGGAGATGGCTATACTTATGATGGAAGTTGGGCACTATTACAATGGTGGAGTTATCTGTCCTGAGGACAATCTGGATATTGTAAGTCATTTAAGAGGTTATCCTGACCTCTACTATAGGGAAGATGTAAGAACAGGCAAACTGATAAGAGCTATAGGCTGGCAGTCTAACATATCAACTAAGCCTTATATGATAACAGAGGTTAGTAGGCATCTAGATGACATAGACTGCCAAGATATACGCTTCTGGTCTCAGTGTAAGAATATCCGAAGAAATGCTATGGTCAAGAGTGGCATACTAGTAGTAGGTGCTGACGACCATCACGATGCTGGAGCAATAGCAATCGTTTGCCGTAGCGCTATGCCTATAGCTAGAGGATATGTAGGAAATACAACTGAAGGCGGATGGGGAGATGGCTGGGGAGCGTAACGGAATCATAAGAAAGAGATGTGTCAAGTGTGGTCGGCTAGTATCAGCAGATGCTCTTGTTTGTCCTCACTGTGGCGGAATAGTATTTATACCAGTGGAACAAGGAGAATCTAATGGATAGAAACGCAACAGTAGTAATTAACCGCTGTACTGAGCTTAAGAACTTCTGGTCGCCTAGAGATAATGCTGCGAAGCGCTGGTATAGGCTCATAGAGATGGTGGATGAACTAAAAACCGAGAAGATGGAGTCATTCGTTGGTAATGACCCTCGGTCTTTATTTAACTTAGTACTTCATCTACTAGATACTGACATACCTCATAGGATAAAGGACTATGAATCAATAGACCCAGAAGTCTCAACTGCTGTAGCATCTGTCAGTCGCTTCTTTCGTACAGCATGGAAGGATGTTCAGACTAACTTCCGCCGAACTAATCCTAGACAATCTCTACAGCGGACTTCACTAGGCTTCATGCTAGCAACTGGCTGGTATGCTGAACTCGCTATGGTAACAGATGATGGCAGTCGCTGCTATGCTGAGCCTTGGAATCCTATAGATGTCTATCCTATGTGGGATGCAACTATGGGACTCAGTGAGGTAGCTCATATCTACCAAGTAGCCTCTAACCAAGCTGCTAATATGGCTAAGCGTAGCGGCTGGGGGCTGAGTAACAACTACGCTCAGTGGAGAGCATCTGTAGGAAGGAATGTTACTATCCGCGACTACTGGTGGGTAGAGATATCTGACATCTTTCCTTTCAGCAAGGCTATCTGGAACGCCATAGTTATAGATACTGTATTGGTGAAGTTTGAGCGCACTCGCTTTAAGCGTATGCCTATCTATGTAGCTCCAGTTGGTGGACTACCTGATATGGGCAGTTTGACTGAAGGTATGATTCCAACTTACTCAAAGACTCTGAAGCTGCAGACTCAGGAGACACCTGGAGAAAGGTGGAAGGCAGAGCTAGGGCAGTCTATTGTAGCAACTAATGAGCACATCTACCGTACTTGGAATAAGTGGTGGAGCTTCAGTCTACAACTGCTAAGGGATACTGCTCAACCTAGAATCTTTGAACGCAGTAGAAGTGGTAAAGCAATAGTCAAACCTGAAGATGTCTTCCGCAGAGGAGCAATCTTCCGAGGAGGTCCTGATGATTCCGTAGACTTCATCGGTACTCCACCTATACCGCTAGAGTTGAGAAGCACTCAGCTTGACCTAGAAGCTATGATGCAGAGAGGTGGAGTTAGCTGGGCTATGTATGGTAGTGTTCAAGGTCAGCTAACCGCCTATGTTATGAGTCAGATAGCCGCCTCCGCCAATCAAGTAATGAAGCCTTTTCATCAGGCGTTTATTAACAAGTATGAGGATGAGGACAATGATATACTAATGGATGTTAAGGAGCGGGGAGTAAAGCCTTATGGCTGGAGCTACCCAGATGCTCTGCCAGATAATGTCTATGTTAATGCTGACTACGATGTAGAGATTCCTGGCGACCTGGTGCAGAGAGCTACTACTGCTAGAATGCTAGACCCAGACTTCCGTCTAAGTTATACTTATGTTCTGAATAAACTATTCCCTGACATAGAGGATTCAATGCAAGAGAGAGCTCAGACTAGAGCTGACCAGGCTGAGAGGCATCCTAGTAATGCTTTAATAGCCCTAATACAGTATTACAGACGCACAGCTGCCTGGCTAGATAAGACTGGAGACAGGGAGACTGCCCAGTTGTATAGCACTGTAGCAGATGCAACTATGGCTATGCTAACAGCTGAGCAAGGTAGGGAAGAGCAGCCAGCACGAGCTCCTAGACGCCAGATGGAGACTACGCCTGGACGAACTGCCCTACCTGAGAGAGCTACTCTACCTGAGGGAGGACAATAATGGTAGAACCGATAGAAGTTAAAGATACCAAACCTCCAGTAGTCCCACCTCCAGTAGAAATTCCTGAGTACTTTCCAGGATTTGGTAGGGAGTTAGGGCAGCTGGGAGTTGAGCAGTATAAGGCTCAGACAATGCTAGCTGAAGCTGAGCGTGTAAGGGTGCAGGCAGAGCAAAAACTGGCTATCAGGGAGGCTCCTGGTCTCTTGGCTAGTGCGTACAGATTTCTTCTAGACCCTATTGTGGGTGGGATATTTGGGCGTCCTATTCCTACTGAACGGCTGGAGCAGGAGCTTCAGGTAGCTCAGGCGGAGTTTGACCTAGCTCTACAGGACTTTAAGGCTACTGTCTGGAGACAGGAAGTACTAATCACTCTACCGAACTACCTATCCATTCCAGACTATAAGCTCCAGAGTGCAGAGGATATACTCCAGTATATTCCGCTTGATGGTATGAGAGATGAAGATACAGTTTGGCTGACTGCTACCTTTGACCGCCTGAAGCACCTCTCCAATGTACTGCCAGAAGGCTGGGAAGGGAATGCTATAGAGGCTCAGACTAAGATACTGGAGGAAATCCTGACTGCTCCTAAGCTGGAGCTGAAGGCAGTTCATAATCTAACCGTAGATGAGATAGCCAAGTCCTTTGCCTTTGGAGTAGCTGAGCTGCCTCAGGGTATGACCGAGGAAGATGTTAGAGGTATGCTTGGTGAGATGGACTTGATGGATGAGGAGATGAAGAGTGCTAAGGACTGGCTAGCTGAGAGAGCTAACGAGTGGGCATTGGAGTCTGAACGCCTTAACCTCATCCGGGCAGGAACAGTACTGGCAGAAGCCCCAGAGCTAACCCCTTGGGAGTTTACTAAGCTTATGGCTACTCAGCCTATGATGGCTACATTAGAGTTACTGGATAAGTACTGGAATATACTACCTAGACCTTTATATGCTCGCTCTGTCATAGCATTTCACAGATTCTATAAGACTCCTGAGACTACTGCTGCCGCTAGGCTAGAGGATGGTTATGAGTACTACAAGTCTATGGGCGAGAGCAGCTGGTCTGCCTATGCTATGGCTTTTAACGAGTGGGATGCTCCTTGGTGGCTGAAGCTATCTGGCGAGATGTTCTTTGACCCTACTACTTATATAGGCTGGGGTCTTGGAGTATTTATAGGTCAGAAGCTGGGCGGAGCAGCTTTTAGGCTTGGAACAAGAACAGGACTGGGAGCTAGGATAGGCTCACTGCTAATGTCTGCTGAGCAAGGCTTTATGGCTGGTGAGGACTATCTGTTTAGGCTTGGAGTGAAGGTAGCTCTGGCTCCTATCAAAGGAGCTTTCTGGCTAACTGGAGCTGGCTATGCTATTCCTAGAACTTATACTATGATGTCTAGGAACTTTGCCAGAAAGAGCTATATGGAGTTCAGTTCAGTACTACAACGCGCCTTCCCTAAAGTTCGTAATATGAAGGGTCTAACAGCTAAGGATGCTATTGATACTGCCACAAATGCTATTGACAACGCTATAGCAAGACCTATGGAAGGTCATGATATGCTAGTTAGAGCTGGCACTCCTTTGCTGGAGTTCAACTACTTGGATGACCTGGCTGCTAGAAAACTGGTTGGAGAAGTAGTGGATGTAACCTTTGACACTAACCGCCTAGCTCACTTTAATAATGAAGTACTTAATATGTTCAGTGGGCAAGGTGAGAGGATAACAGCTGGTAAGATAATAGCTGAACTTGGGCAGGAGGCTACTGAGGATATGGTGGATAAGATGTCAGCTAAGCTAGTAGCCTTCAAGCAGAGGGTAGTTGATACTGCTAAGGCTGCCCTTAAAGGCGATACTGCAGAAGATGTTCTTATGGGACAGTTTAGACGACTGGAGGGACTACGCTATGATAATCTACATAGTCCTCTAACTAAGTATATGAATCAGGCTGGTAGGTCAGCATCTTGGCATAGCAGGGTAGCTGACAGAATACTATACTCCTCTCAGCTAGTAGCTCTGGAACGCCGAGTGGTAATGCCTATGGCTAGATGGAATCTGCTATTCTCTAACTTCGGTCCTTACAACTTCGGTGAGAATATGGGTAGGAGCTTCTTGGGTGGAGCAGAGCCTCTGTATCCTAAGGCTTACAGTGGAGTAGACGAGACTAATCGCCTATTCAAGGGGCTAGCTAATGCTCCCTATGAGTTACAGCTGATGGCAAGAGGTGAAGCACGACTAACTCAGGCTATGATAGACCCACTAACTGGTAGAACAGCTGTCTTCAAGGGAGGCAAAGTACCATTCATTACTAAGGATGTAGTTATACCTGAGAAGATTCCTTTCTTGGGCGGCAAGACTGTAGGCAAGAATATGAACATAGCTGGCAGAGACCACTACTTAGGTAGTTTCCAAGATGCTTATGATATGTGGGCTCACTTTAATAGTATGCAAGTAGCTTATGATTATCAAGTCCACTATATGAAAGCTCTGGCAACTGTTGACCCAGATGACATGGGCAAGTTAACAGGAATAATAGCTAGACATAGCCCCGACCTGGATGATATAGGTGCTATATCTGCCAGAGATGCTAGAGATATAGAGCGGGTACTGTTACAGGATGCTACTGTAGGACCTGATGCTATTAGGCTTCACGGCGACTTAGATGTTCTTGAGTTTGAGCGGAGACAGGTTAGCAAGGACTTGGGCAGAACATTTGATAAGATGACTGATGTCAGGATGATGACTAAGAATGGCATTAGAGATGAGGTACTGGATGGTAGTATCTTTACTGATATAGATGGTAGGATAGCTGCTTGGACTGAGCGGGAGAGAGAGCTATCACTAGTCAGTCTGAAGAATCAGATGGACGTGCTAACTAGTGAGGCAGATAACTTCTTAGCTAATCCTCCTCGCAATCTGGATGAGTTCCTTGGTGATATGCAGAATATCAGTAGTCTAGTGGAAGGTACTGGGGAGAGGATACACGATTACAGACGCCTGACTGAGCTGAGGAAAGCTAAGCTACTTGTAGGTGAGATGGATGACTTTGAAGTAGGCTCAGCTAAGCTACTGGCAGAGTATATGGATACTTCAGAAGTACAGTTGAGCAAGATAATGAATCAGCTAGTAGACAATGCTAGGGCTGTTCCTAAGTTTGAGACTGCCTTTAGAGGCGGTACGGTTAGGAGGACTGTAGGTAGAACTGCCACTGAGGGTGAAGGTCTGTATGTTAGTAGTAGCAGAGCATTTGCTGAGGGATTTGGGGAAGTATCGGATGTTAAGTACCTGAGTCCAAGGAACCCGCTAATACCTGAAGCAAGTCCAGGAGTGCTAGCCAAGGACGTTCTTCCTGAGTGGTCTGACGTGAAGTGGATGTTTGACCCAGCAAGGACGACTGACTCCGACTGGGTTAGGATTGTAAAGCAGGCTACTAAGGATGTGGGTATAACTGATGATGCTTTATGGGTAAGCAAGTCCACTCAGTACAGTAAGCGTCTTACCGAGCTTATGAGGGCTGAGGGTTATGACGCTGTAGTTGTTCCTAAGGCAGCGGCGTGGGATGAGTTTACTGTACTTCTAGATGAGAGCTTGTATAGGAATCTTCCTGCTGAGGGTGTGCCTATTCTTAGTGAGGTTCAGCTAGCTCGCCTTACCGACCTTGATTCTGTCAGCCGCTTTGAGCTAGAGAACATCCTAGCAACTCGCAACAGGATATCTGAGATTGAAGCAATCATACCCAGAACTGCTAAGAGGAAGCGTAATGAGCGCTTCTGGCTTCAGCAGCGGTCTCAGAAATCTGCTATCTGGGATACTTTTGATACTAATGCTAGGAAGTTTAAAGACCTACGGCTAAGAGCTAGTCGCAACTTCCTCAGCTCAGTAGATAAGCCAGTCTTTGTACCTGACTTCGTGCCAGAGGTAGTTACTGAGTTAACTCCTAATCATCTAGCTTATCTATATGGTGCTACTGGAGATGACCTATATAGAGGACTTACCAGAATTCAGCACCATGCTACTATCCGTCCAAGAGAAGACTTCATCCTCCATACTGTAGAGCAGGCAGATGCCTATGCTGCTAAGCTAGGCAAGACCGCTACTGACCTAGGCTTTACTGATGATGCTATCGGAGAAGTCTATGACCAGATGTGGAGGAATCTTGGGATAGAGCCTACTATACTAACTCCTGATAGTCCTACAGTACTACAGCTAGAGGAGATAAGGCAGGAGATAACTAGACTCCACGGTGCTAATAAGATACCTGAGTCTGATATAGTCAAGTGGCGACAGTACATAAATGGAGTGGCAGATGATGTGGAGAAACTGCCAATGTATAGAGCTGCTCCCGAGATTATGTATCACGGAACTACTCCTGGAGCTACTGCTAGGATATCTAAGGAGGGTTTCACAACTAAGCGAGTTTACCTGTCTACTGAGCGCTCTCAAGCATCTGTAATGGGAAAGAGTGTGGTGGAAGTAGATACAAGCCAGATTAAGAATGTGTATACTCTTGACTTTGGCGACCCTGCTGTTATAGCGGAAGCAGCTCCTAGAGCTACTAGGGGTACGGATGAGTGGTTTGAGTATATGGAGAGGTGGTCTAGACGAAGGATAGATGAGCTTGATGCTGCTGGATACGATGCTATAAGAGTAATTCAGCACAGTCCTGAGGATGCTTTTATAGGTCCTCCATTAGAGCAGACGGTTATTCTTAGACCCTCTAAGTTATCTACTGTTAAACCTGGAGAGCCTATAGCTCCTAGAGTGTCTGCTGACTGGTGGACTAACAAAGAAGCTGCTATGACTAAAGCCCGAGATATGCACGCTCTAGCCTATCCCACCTATGACGATGCTAACATCATAGATGAATCTATGCGAGCTATCTTTCCATTCTGGAACTACGAGCTCTTCCGCTGGCGCTGGATACCTAGAACATATATGCGGACTCCTGGTACTATGACAGGAATAGCCAGATATATGAACTACACTGACCAAGGATATTTGCCAGTACCTGGCACTGATCTCCAGATAAACATACTCAGAGGCTCTGTCTGGATGGGTGGACTCAGGTCCTTCTATCTCCGGGACTTCCCTGAGTACTATGATGTAATGCCTGGAATGGAGTTTATAGACTACATAGGTAGAGCAGGCTTCTTCCCAGGTATTCATGTTATGCTTCCGATAGTAATGTTTGGTGCTGCTACTGGCAAGCCTGAGATGGGTCAGCTAGCTCCTGCTTGGGTAAGGACAAGTCTATCAACTCTAAGAGCTCTGTCTCCTGAGCATATAGGAGCGGTACTGGAGCACATCTATCCTGACCGCTTTAGAGACTATATGGTTATGCTTACGCTGGGAGAGGAAGGAGAGGATGCGGACCTCATCTGGCGGAAGAAGCAGACTGGTGAGAAGCTAACTCCAGAAGAGGAGAAGATGTGGCTAGATGCTGCTAACCGAGTTGATGGCGTCAAAGGTATACTGATGCAGCAGACTGGTCTGTTTAGAATAAGACCTCCAGAGTTTACAGAAATCCGTAAGGAGATGAGGCTGGCTATTGAGGAAGCAACTGGAGTACCAATATCTGTCCAGGAGCAGATTGACCGCCAGTATCCAGTAACAGGTAAGAGATTCTCTGACTACTATCATCTAGATGTCTATCAGCAGAAGCTACTCTATGAGTGGGAGACTTACCGCAGATGGCAGGGAGTTACTACTCCTCTCTACCCTTCTAGCTGGCAGTTGGAGGACATTAGGAGAACAGAATACTATCAAGAGGTAGAGAGGGTGTATGAGGATGCTAGGCATCTGGGAGTTTATGAGGATAATAAGCTAGTCCGTCCTAGCATAGTAGAGATTAACCGCCAGTTTGTAGAAGGAGAGATAGGTCCTGACCAGTGGATGGGACTTCGTAGTGATATTATAGGAGGCTTAGCAGAAGCTGTCAGAGTGCTTGGTGAGTCTCCAGCTTATAAGGATGTTCCTAAGACATTTGAGGAAATGGCTGCTAGGCAAGAGGAGCGGAACATACCAACTATGGTTCAGACGCCTGACCAAGAGCTACTCTACTACTACTATGAGCTCCGCCCAGAATATAAGTGGAACTGGGAGTCTCAGAGGATGGAGAGAGACTTTGATACCTACTACGCCTACATTGATATACTGCTAGAGTCTATGGACGCTGCTCATAGGGAACGCCTACTGCAGAGAATACAGGCTGATTGGACTCCTATGGAGAAGCTCTATTGGCAGGTTAGCCGAGAGTTTATGAGACCATACAGGAACCTTAGAGCTGTAGTGCTTAGGGAGTATGAGCCTGAGCAAGTACAGCAAATCAGAAGATATGAGGTAGCTCCTGCTGCTGAGCGAGAAGAGCTGAGGGAGATAATGGGTCCTGATGGGGAGAAGCTAATCTCAGGCTATCAGCGAAGGCTTAGAGAAGCTAGACAACGCCTCCGCATACTTGACCCAGAGATGGATGCTTGGCTTAATTTCTTTGGAACAACAACTGCCCTGATGTCTATAGAAGCAAAGCAAATATATGCGGACTTAAGGAAGAAATACCTAACTAAAGACATGATAAAATAATTATCAGAGCTTAATATATTATCCTTGCATACGCCATAAGGGTATGATATACTATAATAGGGAGGAATGTACTATGTCAAATGGAGAACCAAAGGCAACTGGTGCTTCTAACGGTGAGCCAACTCCGACTCCTACACCTACTCCTGAGCCTACAACACCAACTCCTGCTCTTGAACCTAAGCCTGTAGCCGCAACTGCTAAGGTGGAGGTGAAGGAAGGTAAGGTACTAGTAGACGGTAAGAGTTATGTAGCTGAGTCAGATTTGATAGCCGCAAAGAAGAGTTTAGAGGGGCAAATGACTACTCAGCAGACAGCTCACGAGGCAGCTATAGATACTGCCAAACTAGCCGAGTCTGCTGCTCAGAAGGAAGTAGCTAATCTAAACGCTAAAATCACAGAGAACGAGCAAGCCCGTCAGGCGGGTGCAGTAACCGATGAGGCTGCTGCGAAAACCAAACAGGAGCTAGAGACTGCTAAGAGCAGTATAGAGACGCTAACCAATAGCTCTCTAGAGACTCGGCGAGCACTCCTAGTACTACAATACGGAGTAACTGCCGATTCTATCAAAGACAAGTCCCTACCTGAGCTTGCCTCTTTTGAGGAAGCTATCAAGGCTGTATCTACAGCTA
>SDBU01007283.1_pt1 | contig 12780 bp, 11 predicted proteins | sample 2277071 | NCBI WGS metagenome assembly SDBU01 (sample SAMN10397929, study PRJNA504765) | marine sediment metagenome | isolation source: marine sediment core GS08_GC12, 126 cmbsf | place: Arctic Ocean: Gakkel Ridge, Loki's castle | collected 2008 | reverse complement strand
CTACACAGAGGCCAAAGTCGGCGGCGATCCCAACGGCCAGTGGGCCTATCCCGGCTTCGTGCCCGCCTACATCCGCCCCCTCTTCTGCGAGGGAAAAGGGCCCTTCCGCTGGGTGGCGCTGTCGGGCGATCCGGAGGACATCTACGTCACCGACCGCATCATCCTGGAGCTTTTCCCGGAGGACGAACACCTGGCGCGATGGATCCGGTTGGCCGCCGAAAAGGTCGCCTGGCAGGGATTGCCTGCCCGCATCTGCTGGCTGGGCTACGGCGAGCGGGCGAGGGCGGGCCTGGCCTTCAACGAGGCGGTAGCCAGCGGCGAGATCAAAGCCCCCATCGTCATCGGCCGCGACCATCTGGACGGCGGCAGCGTGGCCTCGCCCAACCGCGAGACCGAGGGCATGCTCGACGGTTCCGACGCCATCTCCGACTGGCCCATCCTCAATGCCCTGATCAACGCCGTGGGCGGGGCGACCTGGGTCAGTTTCCATCATGGCGGCGGGGTGGGCATCGGCTACTCCCAGCACGCGGGGCAGGTCATTGTCGCCGACGGCACGCCTGAGGCGGCAGTGCGGCTGGAGCGGGTGCTGACCTACGATCCTGGTATGGCCATCATGCGCCACGCCGACGCCGGTTATCCGCAGGCCGTCGAGTTCGCCAGGCAACACGGAGTGCGCATCCCGATGTTAGAGGGTAACGAGTGAACGAGTAACGAGTAAACGGGTAACATGTCAAGGAGACACTTGTTGCCTCATTGATTTTTTTGACAAGATAATACTTTACTACTATAATATTCACTTAAGAACAGGCTTGCATTATCTGCCACATCCCCTTTCTCAATGATTCTAAGTGATCAAAGACGATGCTTATATCCCCGCCAAGTTTTCCGTTTGATAAGCGATTCTCATCACGGCTGAAGGTTCTCCATCTTTCTCAATCGTTGAACTCAGAGTATCCCACCCACCAAAGGGAGGCAATTGTAGCCAATGGCGCTGCCTGAGTTTGATGAAGTGGGAGATTTGCCTCCCGGTGTGCACCAGGCTACACCGGATGAGGTAGTCGGGCGATTTGGTGCTGCTCATGGACAACGGAGCCTATGTACCCGGCGCTTGCTTCATGTCTACACACTGGCTCAACGCACAGGGTACCTCCAGCGTTTCATAATTTTCGGCAGCTATGTTACTGCCAAACCCAATCCAAACGATGTGGACGTGATACTGGTAATGGACGATGCTTTCCGCCTGGAAGATTGTCCGATTGAGGGGAGAGGACTCTTTGACCACGCCGTAGCCCAGGCCAGGTACGGTGCCAGCATCTTCTGGGTACGGCCAGAGTTACTGATCGGCGAGAGCATTGAGGATTTTGTCGCATATTGGCAGATCAAACGAGATGGTTCCAGACGAGGGATTGTCGAGGTGATTCCATGATTACAAACGATCAGGAGCTTCAAGTAACGCAAGAACGGATTGCGCATTTTCAACATTGGTTAGCAGACTTGCGCCAAACAGCTCGGCCTGAGGAGTTCGAAGCGGTTAGCAGTGGCTATCGTCTGGAGATTGAGCGCATGCAGGCCGAGGTGTTGGAATACTTACTCTGTCCGGTCACAGGGGAGGTCGAGTGGCAGCCAGCGTAATGTGGGAGAATACGGTAAGAAACAGCGAACTAGACACGCGGGAGAGACCCGTTTGGCGACATTGCGTGGCCACTTCTTGAAGTCAGCGTCCTGGGACAGAAAGGAGCAGCCTATGAACCTTTGAGACTAGGATCGGTTTGAGGCAAGTAACACTTTCCGTTTGTATACACAACCGTTCACCCGAAGTCACGGGTGACCCATTCGCCTAAAGGAGGCAATCTAATGAAACTCAGTAATCTATTGGTCGTCAATGCCATCGTCGCGCTCGCCTACGGGATTAGCTTTGTATTGGTACCGGCAACAGTGTTGTCACTGTATGGCATGACACAGGGCACAAGCGAAGCACTGGCGGGGCAATTCTTCGGGGTGGCGCTCATCGCGATTGGTCTACTGACCTGGTTCGCCAGAAACATCGCAGATTCCGATACACAGCGGGCCATCGTCCTCGCCCTCTTGATCTCCGATGTTATTGGCGTCATCGTGGCTGTACTAGGCACAGTTTCTGGCGTGATGAGCGCAGTCGGCTGGTCGGCCGTCGGAATATACGTATTGTTGGCGTTGGGCTATGCGTATTTCCAGTTTGTGAAGCCAAGTGCTTCATGAGCAATATCAGTACAGCGTTGCATAAATGCGCTAGAGGTGTTAGCCGAATCAAGCCTACAACAAGGAGGTGATAGTGGACACCAAAAGTGGCTATAGTCGAGGGAATGTTGGGCTGTCCCCCCTCTTTTCCCTTTCTAAGGGCCTGGGACGAGTCCTGGGCTAAAATATGCCGTTAGGAGGAGACTAAAATGTTCAAGAAAATAGCAGTTCCGTTTTTAGTGCTGGCCTTGCTTGTCACCATGTTGTCGGCGTGCCAGCAGGCGCCTAAGACCGCCTACGGGGGGGTGATCAAGATCGGCAACAACGCTCCCATCACCGGCGCCAACCCCAAGGTGGGGGAGGGGGCCAAGTATACCCTGAATATGTGGGTTGAGGACATCGAGAAAGCAGGTGGCCTGGACGTTGGTGGGACGAAGTACAAGGTCGAAGTGATTCACGAGGACAACGAGTACAAAGGCGAGTCTGCTGCTGCTGCGGCGACGAAGCTGATCGTGGAAGACGAGGTGCTGGCCATTATCGGCGCCTATTCCAGTCAGCAGGCCATCCCCACCGGCGAGGTCGCGGACGCTAACAAGACGCCGTGCATTAGCCCCTGGTCCACCAACCCCAGGACCACCAAAGATCGGCCCTGGGTCTTCCGTGGCTGCTTCCTCGACCCCTTCCAGGGACCAGTAGTGGCCAACTTCGTCACCGAAGAATTCGGGTTCACCAAGGCAGCGGTGCTCTACGACGTGGCCAGCGACTACCCCAAGGGCCTGGCCGAGTTCTTCAAGTCGGCCTGGGAGGATATCCATGGTGAAGGCTCGGTGGTGGCCTTTGAGACCTTCACCAGTGGTGATGTGGACTTCAGCGCCCAGTTGACCAAGATCAAGGGCTCAGGTGCTGAGTTCTTCTTCACCCCCCAGTACTACTCCGAGGTGCCTTTGATCGCGAAGCAGGCCCATGAGCTGGGGTTGGACATGCCGATCATGGGCAGCGATAGCTGGGGCTCGGCAGAGCTGATGCCGCTCTGCGGCGATGACTGCGTAGGGTACTACTTCTCAACCCACTACGCTGCCGCCGGAGCCAAAGGCGCTACCAAGGAGTTCATTGACCGCTACAATGCGAAGCACGGCTATGTCCCGGACGACGTGGCGGCTTTGACCTGGGACACCGCGCTGATCGTCCAGCAGGCCATCCAGGATTGCGGCAAGCTCACCGGCGACCTCGGGGTGGATCGCAAGTGCATCCGCGACGCCCTGGCCAAGATCAAGGACTTCGATGGCATCACGGGCAAGATGACCTTCACCGAAGATGGTGACCCCATCAAGTGCGCGGTCATCGTCAAGATCAACGAGGCTCACGAGTTCGAGTTCTACAAGTCGGCTTGCCCATAGGATAGAGAATGGAGGATGGAGGATGGAGGATGGAGGATGGAATCCGTCTTCCATCTTCCCCTTTCCCCCTTCCATTCTCCAACTTCCAACTTCCAATTCCCAAGGGAGGTACGTAGGTGACTCTGGCTACGTTTTTGCAACACGTGCTAAACGCTTTACAGTGGGGCAGCTTCTACGCCTTGATCGCCCTGGGCTACTCCATGGTCTACGGCGTGCTGATGCTTTTCAACTTCACCCACGGTGACATCTTCATGGTTGGAGCCTACATTGGATTCTTCGTCTCGAGCGGACTGGTGGCCTTTGCCTCACTGGGGATCATTGCCCTACCCAACTGGTTGATCCTCGTGTTGACCATCCTTCTGGCCATGATCCTGACGTCCTTCGTAGGGATGCTCGTCGAAAGGGTAGGGTACAGACCACTGCGGGGAGTCCCTCGCGCCTCGGCTGCGATCACTGGTCTGATGATAGGCATCGTCCTGGAGACGGGCAACCTGGCTCTATTGGGCGCCCGACGGCGCAAGTTCCCCATCCTGATCGAGACGCAGAGCTATCAGCTCGGGCCGGTCACCGTAACCAACACGAAGATCATGATCGTCTTCCTCTCCCTGTTGCTCACGTTCGCTTTGCATCAGTTTGTGCGCAGGAGCAAGTGGGGCATGGCCATGCGGGCCATGGCCTACGACTTCGTCGTCGTCCCCCTGATGGGGGTGCCGATTAACACCATCGCCGCGCTGACCTTCGGCCTCGGCTCAGCCCTGGCAGCCGCAGCAGGGATTTTCTTCGGCATCGCTTACCCCGTTCTTAATCCTTACATGGGCCTGCTGATCGGGTGGAAGGCTTTTGTGGCCGCGATCTTGGGGGGAAGAGGCTCGATCCTGGGAGCGGCGCTGGCTGGGTTCCTGTTGGGATTCATCGAGATTTTTGTGGTCGCGATCTTCCCCTCCACGCTGCGCGATGTGATCGCCTATTCGATCATCCTGCTCATCCTGACCTTCAGGCCGCACGGTTTCTTCGGTGAGCCGTACAGTGCCCAGCTTCGGCTGTGATCTGAGGTAGCCACAAGATGCCGCAAAAACGCGATCAACGAAAGGGAGAAATCGAGATGGAAGTACGAGAGAGCAGCGTACCGCCCGCAGAAGCGGCGGCTTCGGCCGGGGGGCCAAACACGCTGCGCGCGAAGATCAAGTCGCAGTTGGCCCCGATTCCGCTGCTGGGCTGGCTTTGCGGGGCCCTCCTGGCAATGGTGATTGAGCAAGCGGTGGGCTACCCTTTGGCTCGAGCACTCGGCCTGTCCAATGTCCCCAGCCTGTTCGGCCTGCGGATCATGCTGACTAAGCCCGCGCTGATTCCCAGTGCGGTGGCTTACGTCCTCCTGGTCTACGTCCTGCCAACCTTGGCCGTCGCCCGCCTGAGTGCACCCCTGGCGAACAGAGTGGCCAAGCAGCTCCTCGACAGGTTTCCACTCTGGGTCTCGCTGATCGTCCACCTGGGGCTGTTCTACGCCACGATGCACTTGTGGGGAGGCAACGCCTACCGAGTGCTCTTTCTTAAGTTCATCCTCATATCTATTATCCTCACCCTCAGCCTGAACCTGGTGAATGGCTATATGGGGGAGTTCTCCTGCTCTCACCCTGGGTTCATGGCACTGGGGGCTTACGGCGCCTCGGTCCTGACCGTCTTACTCTTCGTCAACGACGACGTCTTCGGGGCTCCGCTTCTCCCCCCGGCACTGGGGCCGTTCATATTTCCTCTCGCCTTGATCGCTGGCGGGCTGCTGGCCTCCGTGGGAGCCCTGGTGGTGGCTATCCCCTCCTTCCGCACCAGAGGTGACTATCTGGCCATCATTTCCCTGGCGTTCATGTTCATCGTCAAGAGCTTGATCGAGAACCTGGAAATCATCGGGGGGCCTCGCGGCTTCATGAACCAGCCGAAGTGGGCCAATCTACCCACCGTGTTTGGATGGATGGCGATCTGCGTGTGGATGATCTACAACTTCACGCGCTCCACGATCGGAAAGGCAATGTGCGCCGTGCGAGATGACGAAATCGCTGCCAGTGCTATGACAGTCAACACTCAGCGCACGAAAATTGTGACCTTCCTCTTCGCCGCCTTCTGGGCGGGCGTGGCGGGTGGGCTCTTCGCCCACGTGATCGGTTTCATCAATCCCAGCACCTTTGGCGTGTATAAGCTCAGCGAGGTGCTGGCGATGGTCTATCTGGGCGGGCTGAACTCGGTCGTCGGCTCCATCGCCGGCGCGGCCGGCCTCCAGCTCCTGATGGAGGTTCTCCGTCCTTTGCAGCTCTTCAAATGGATCGTGATTCCCGTGCTGCTCATCGTGCTCATGATCCGGCGGCCAATGGGCCTGATTGCCTTCACGGAAGTCAACATCAAGGATCTTTTGCAGCCCAGGAGACCCTAAGGGTTTCCAAAACCCCGAACCGGAGGCGGTCTGGGGAAGAGAGGTGAGATATGCCCCTACTTCAAGTTAAGAACATGACCCATTTCTTCGGTGGTTTGCGAGCCGTCCACAACTACGATCTGGAGATCGAGCCAGGCCAGCTCAGAGGGCTGATCGGGCCCAACGGAGCAGGAAAGACCACCATCTTCAACCTCATCACAGGCATCTACCAGCCTACTGAGGGGGAAATCCTCTTTAATGGCCAGAATTTGGTGGGCCTTCATCCTTACCAGATCGCTGCCCAGGGCATCTGCCGGACGTTCCAGACCCTGCGTCTGTGGAGGCACATGACTGTTCTGGATCACGTGAAGCTGGCCCGCTATTCGAAGATCCACTACGGATTGATCGGTGCTTTCTTCGGCACAGGTCAGCGCCACAGGGAAGAAGCCGAGAGCGAAAAGATGGCCTATGACCTTCTGGAGATGGTGGGGATCCGCCACCTGGCGGACCAGGTGGTGATCAACCTGCCCTACGGCGTCCAGAGAAGGGTAGAGATGGCCAGGGCGCTGGCTTCTGAACCCCAGCTCCTGTTTCTGGATGAGCCTACCGCAGGGATGAACCCAGAAGAGCTGGTTGAGATGATGGAGGTCATTCGGCGAGTACGAGACGAGTTTGAGCTGACCATCTTCCTCATCGAGCACAGAATGAGAGTGGTCATGGAGCTCTGCGAGATTATTCAGACCCTGGACTTCGGCGAGGTCATCGCCGAAGGCACCCCGGAAGAAATCCGAAGCAATCCCAGGGTTATTGATGCCTATCTGGGCAAGGAGGGGATAGCTTGATGCTGCTATCAGTTGAGAATCTAAGGGTTTCCTACGGGGGGATCAGGGCCCTCCACGGCATAAGCTTCCAGGTAGATGAAGGAGAGATCGTATGCATCATCGGGGCCAATGGGGCCGGCAAGAGCACTACGTTGTGGGCGATCTCCCGCCTGGTCACTGCCGAGCCGGGAAGCAAGATGACCTACATGGGGAAAGATCTGTTCGATTATCCTGCCGACAAGGTGGTCAGTGAACTTGGCATCTCCCACGTCCCTGAGGGAAGGCGTCTTTTCGGCAACCTGACCGTCATGGAGAACCTGAAGCTGGCTACCTTCGCCCGCAAGGATGGCCCAGAGATCAAGCGGGACCTTGAGCTGGTGTTCTCACTCTTCCCGCGCCTGGCAGAAAGGGAGACCCAGAAGGCCGGCACCCTGAGCGGCGGGGAGCAGCAGATGCTGGCCGTCGGAAGGGCTCTCATGAGCGGGAGGAAGATGATGCTCCTGGACGAGCCCTCCATGGGGTTGGCCCCTGTGTTGATGATGAGCCTGTTCGACGCGCTGAAAGACATCAACCAGGAAGGAACAACCATCCTCCTCGTAGAGCAGAACGCCCGCATGGCCCTGCGCTTCGCCAGTCGTGGCTACGTGCTGGAGACCGGAAACGTGGTGCTGGAGGGAAGCTCTGAGGAATTGTCCGAAAACCCGCAGGTGAAGCAGGCTTACCTGGGGGGATGAACGATTGGAAGGTGGGAATTAGAAATTAGAAGTTGGAAGTTGGAAGTTGGAAGACCAACCTCCAACATCCAATCTCCAACATCCAACCTCAAATCAGGCCGAGAGCGGTCTTTTGGCAAGTCAACTGTAGAATTTGCAAAACTACTGGCCCCCCACCTCTAGACGAGGCAAAGGGGGTTCGTCATTTAAGACCCGATAGTCTGGGGTTGAACGAGCAAATGGAGGGAAGCAAGTTGCTAGAAGAGAACCTGACCTGGGCCGAGATAGACCTGGATGCCATCGCCCATAATACGCGAGAACTCAAGCGACTCGTTGGAGATAAGACAGAGCTGATGGCCGTGGTCAAGGCCAACGGTTATGGCCATGGCGCGATACCTGTAGCTGAGGCAGCCCTGGATAATGGGGCCAGTCGCCTGGCGGTGAACCGCGCCGTGGGAGGCGTGCAGTTGCGCCAGGCGGGAATCACAGCTCCCATTTTGGTCCTGGGCTACACCCTGCCGGCTCAGGCGGAGGCCATCGTCCGCTGGAGCTTAACCCCCACCGTCAACACTCCGGAACAAGTCCTGGCTCTTTCCACTGCATGCTTTCATCATGGCAAGGTGCTACCCATCCACATCAAGATAGACACAGGATTGGGTCGCTTCGGGCTACTGCCCGATGAAGTTGCGGATTTCGTCCAGGCCATATCCACGTTGCCCGGCCTCGCCATTGAGGGCGTCTACACCCACTTCGCCCATGCCGATGCAGCGGACAAGGCATACACCCTTCAGCAATTCGAAATCTACCTCAAAGTGGTGAAGAGGCTGGAAGAAGCGGGTTTCGCCATCCCTATCAAACACGTGGCCAATTGTGCAGCCACTCTGGATCTACCGGAGACGCACCTGGACATGGTGCGCTGCGGCATCGCCCTCTACGGCCTGCGCCCCTCAAGTGAAGTGACCCCGACCATCGCCCTGCGACCTGCCATGACCCTCAAGAGCCGGGTGGCCCGAGTGCGCACCCTCCCCACCGGTTCCTCCATCGGCTACGGCTGCACCTACACTACCAGCGAGCCTACCCTCGTAGCACTCATTCCCGTTGGCTACGGCGACGGCTACCATCGCCTTCTCTCCAACAGAGGGCAAGTGCTCATCCGCGGTCAGCGCGCCGCCATCGTGGGGCGGGTCTGCATGGATCAGTTCGTGGTGAAAGTGCCAGCCCCCACCCCTAACCCCTCCCCCGAATCCAGGGGAGGGGAAGAAGCCCCCACCCCTAGCCCCTCCCCCGAATCCAGGGGAGGGGAAGAAGCTCCCAGTCCCCTGCCCCCCCGGCCCCCCAATACTGGGGGGAGTAGAATAGTTTCCCCCCAACCCTTCGACCCTTCGGCAAAGCTCGGGGCAGGCTTTGCTCAGGACAGGCTTTGGGGGGGCAGGGGGGCGGGGGGGAGTCCGAACGTGCAGCAAGACGACGAAGTGGTCCTCCTGGGGCGGCAAGGCGACGATGAGATTAGCGCTGAGGAAGTAGCAACTTGGGCCGAAACCATCAACTACGAGGTGACCACCAGCATCTTGCCGAGGGTGACGAGGGTCTACCTCAAAGGCGGGCAGGTCGTGGCTGTGCACCCTCTTGTCAAGGCAATCCAGTAAATCCAGTTTTGCTCAGCCTGGATCGCCAGATCCAGGCCAAAGGCGGGGATTTGGCACTTGTCCTGAGCCTGTCGAAGGGATCCCCTTGGAGCAAGATCCGCCAAGTTTTGACAAAAAGCAGGTCGGAGTCTATACTAATACTACAACGAGATTTCGACATGACATGTGCTCTGAGGCCCGTCCCCGGGCCGTTTATAGTGTGACACCCGTCCAACCACGGCCCGGGGACGGGCCTTCGAGCCTGCAGATCCAGAAATTGCTCCAAAGTCTCGTTGTAGTGCTAATACCCAATATCCAACTTCCAATATCCAATATCCAATATCCAACTTCCAACTTCCAACACCCCCCAAGATTAGGTGAGCTAGATATGCCCGGTTCGAAGGTGTCCCTGGTGATAATGACAGGCTCCAGCGAGGGGAGCGAGGTGGAGAGGATGGTGGCCCTGGCTCGTCAGGCCATAACCCTCGACACCATTGAGAGAGCTCTCGCCGTTGAAGCCATCGGCCCCATCGTGCTGGCCACCAACTCCGCTTCCCTGGCCGAGAAGTTACGGGGGAAACCGGTGCACATCGAACTGGAAGCACCTGGCGAGGAATTCCACTTCGGGCGGCGACTGCGGGAGCTGATCACCAGTCGGGGCATAGAGAAGGTCTTCTACATTGGGGGGGGAAGCAGCGCGCTGCTCTCCAGCGAGGAAATGGGCCGCATCGCGGAGACACTCCTCTCCGCCGACGAACTCGTTATCGCCAACAACTTCTACTCCACCGATTTCGCCGCCTTTGCCCCTGCTCAAGCCATCAATTCTATAGAACCCCCGACCCTGACTCTTGACAACGACCTCGCCTGGCGTTTGGTGAAAAGGGCTGGCTTGCCGTGTAAAGAGCTGCCTCGCACCGCTGCCACTCAACTGGATGTAGACACCCCCACCGACCTGATGACTCTGAAGCCCCACCCCGGCGTGGGGCCTCACACCCGACGCTATCTGGATAGCCTGGAGCTAGACACCTCCCACATTGAGCAGTCGCTGAAGTTTCTCACCGACCGCAAAGCTGAAGTCCTGGTGGCGGGGCGAGTGTCGGCCTCGACCTGGGCTTACCTGGAGTACGAGACCGCCTGCCGGGTGCGCCTGTTCGCCGAGGAGCGGGGCATGCGCGCCAGTGGCCGCCAGGCGCGGGGCGAGGCTCTGTCCCTGTTGGGATTTTATCTGGGGCAGGTGGGATTAGAGAGATTCTTCGCCACCCTGGCAGAAATGAGCCAGGCTACCTTTTTGGACAGCCGTGTCCTCTTCGCCCACCGGCGAATCTGGCCGTCCGCCGCCGATCGTTTCTACTCCGACCTGCGCCAAGCGGAGAAAATCAGTGACCCCTGGGTGCGCCGCTTCACCGAGGCGGCCATCGCAGCCCCCATCCCCATCGTCCTGGGCGGCCACTCGCTGGTCTCAGGCGGATTGTATGCCCTGGTGGAGGCGGCCTGGGCCAGGGGTGAGGATTTGCCGAGGCATGTGGAAACACTGAAGCACTGAACACACTGAGTGCACTGAGAGCTGCTGAGGGATTTAGCTTGAGGGGATAGGTATGAAAAGACGAGGTAGTTTCGTCCAATGGCTCAAAGAGCGCTTCTATGGGATCATTGACAATGTAATCGCTGGGCTGATCATCATTGGCATCACCTACGTAGCAGGGGTGTTAGCAGGCATTCTGCCCAGCATCTCCCTAAACTGGTTCGGCGGGATCAGCCTAACGCTGATAATAGCGATCGCCGTCGCGGTTGCGCTGGCGATAGTGGGCTTCGTCCTCTGGCGGCGATGGCATCGTAAGAAGAAAAAGCCGATACGTCCCGTTGTAATCGTGCCAAAGGACTTTGTTGGCCGCGAGGAGGAAATTGCCTGGTTCAAGGAGATGCTTCAGGGAAAAAAGGCAGAGCGGATCATGTCCATCTACGGTGCTCCGGGCATTGGCAAGTCGTGGCTGGTAATAAGGCTGGAACGAGAATGTCAAGAGGCAGGTGCTGTTTGGGCCAAGATCGATCTCCGCGAGTGGGCCTATGATTCCTTATCTCTCCTCAACGATCTTCAGAGTGAGCTCCAAGGCCAATTAAGAGAAGAGCACTTCGTCAGCTTCGAGGAAAAGCTTGGGGAATTCATCTATTACTGGGCACGGCAAAAGAAGGACTATCCATCGCTAGACGACATGAGCAGAAGGACTTTGCTCCAGAAGAAAGAGGACGAAGCGGTAAATGAGTTTCTGAGGTGCCTGATGCAACTCACCCAGGAGAAGCAGGTAGTTTTTCTCTTCGACACCTTTGAGAAAGTAGAAGACACTGAACTCGCCAACTTCTTGCAAAAGAGGTTATTGGCCAGGGTAAAGCACGGGGGCTTGCCGAACCTGATGGTGGTTGTCACAGGGTGGAACAGGCTAGCTTGGCGCGATGGCTGGGAGCGGGTCATTAGCCCTCACGAGCTTAAGCATTTCTCCACCGAGGAAATCAGACATTGCCTGGCAGTGGAGATGGAAGTTGATGCGAAGGTTGTAGATGGTAGATTGGTGAGGGCTGTCCTGGAGTACACCAGAGGGCATCCCCTGGGCGTGGGCCTGGCAGCGACCCTAATTGCCGAGAGCATGAAGAGAGGAAAGCGGGTATCCAAGGAGATGTTTCCTGCTCTTAAGGGCGCGCTTGATGAAAGGATGAGGACAGAATTGCTTATGAAGCGGATTTGGGAGCAGTTGGACAAAGATGTGGTAGGAGCAACATGGCTTTGCGCCATCCCCCGCTGGTTCGATGCAGGGATGATCAGGTCGCTGAAGGGGATAGAGGATGGCAGCCAGGAACTCTTGGATAAGATAACCGAATACCGCTCATTTGTGAAGCCTCATTTCCCCAGTGGCTATGAGTATCATGAGAGCATACGTGATGTCCTTCTCGACAAGTGGCAAAGAGATGATTCAGACAAGTGCATTGAGTTAAATGAGCGAGCAGCCAAGTTTTATGAAAAAAGGTTAGAGAAGATTGAGCAGACGGGGCGTAAGTTCAGCGAAGAGTGGCAACGGCTGATGCTAGAGAGAGTGTACCATCGGCTGAAGGTGAATAGGAAAGAGGGACTCCGGTTATTTGATCAGGAGTTTGATTTAGCGTGGCGCCTTGACCCAATCGATTATCGCAATGGGTTAGCTGGCCTACTTGAGGAGTATGCGGCAGAAGACGAGATCGTAAACTGGGCAAAGTATGCAAAAGCAATGCTGTTAACGACTAGTATCAAAGGCAAACGCAGAGCGGAGGAGGTTTTCTCAGAACTTTATAATAGCCCAGAGATAGAGGGCAGTGCTCTTCAAGCAAGAATAGCGAGCCACCTCGGGTGGAGGTGTTTTGAATTAGGTGAACATTCGAAAGTACTTCGATATTATGATAAAATGCAAAAAATATCCGAAGGTATCGGGGACAGAAATGCAGAGGCTATCGCCTTTCAAGGAATGGCGGAGGTTTATGAAGTCATGGGTGTTAAATCTACAGACATTTTGACATTTACACACTACCAGAGTAAGATTTGGAAAAACGTGAGGTGATAATAGTGAGCCAACAAACACAAACAACCAC
>SDBU01007282.1_pt1 | contig 12782 bp, 18 predicted proteins | sample 2277071 | NCBI WGS metagenome assembly SDBU01 (sample SAMN10397929, study PRJNA504765) | marine sediment metagenome | isolation source: marine sediment core GS08_GC12, 126 cmbsf | place: Arctic Ocean: Gakkel Ridge, Loki's castle | collected 2008 | reverse complement strand
AGGGAACAAGGCATGGGCCCACACCATACTCGAGGCTCTCGCGGCAGCCGGCTACGACCACGCCTTTCTCGGTACCCACGGCGATGAGCAGACCATCCGCAACCTCGTCGAGATCGCTGTCGCCCGCACCGACGAGGTCCTCGCCGACGCCCACTTCGTGCGCGGCGTCGCCTACGGGATCCACGAGGTAACGCGAGCCAACCAGCTCGACGAGCACGTCTGGCGATGCGATGGCTGCCAGGCCGCCCACGCCTACGTCGGCCGCCTCCTGCAGGGCGCCGCCGGACTCGACCCGAGCGCCATGGTCAAGATCCCCGAACCGCCCGTGCCGATCGCAACCACACCCCCGCAACGCGGCTCAACCGAGACCAACTGATGGAGCTGAACGCAGCTCGAGATTTCGCCCACTGGTGGACGGAATCGCTCACCGCCCACGGATGCAAGCGCGCCGTGGTCGCCGGCTCAGTCCGCCGCGGGAAGCCCCGCCCCAAGGACATCGAGATCGTCGCGCTCGCCGACTGGAACAAGGACCTCGCCGGCAACCCGTTCAGCCACAGCCTCGACACCTGGGTCGCCAACCAGGAGCACCTCCGCACCATCAAGGGCAAGGGCGCCACCGCCCGCTACTACCAGCTGCGCGACACGATCGCGGAATACACGATCGACCTCTTCATCGCCGACGAGCGCAACTTCGGACTCATCTACCTGATCCGCACCGGCTCGGCCGACTTCAGCCACGCCGTCGCCAGCCAGGCCAACCGCGCCGGCTACCACCTGCACCACGGAAACCTCTGCGCCGGCTACGACCCCCGCCTCCGACACAGCGCCCAGACGTCGCCCTGCAGGCAGTACGACCCAACCCCCACCCCCGAGGAAGCCGACGTGTTCGAGATCCTCGGCATCCGAGCCCCGGCGCCGAAGGACCGCAACGGCCCCGACGACATCAAGCCAGCACCATGAGCACCTACCGCGGACACGAGATCAGGCAGCGCCAAGAGCGCTGGTACTACACCGACACCGGACAGCTCGTCGCCCTCAACGTCGAGCGCGCGTGCGGGCACTGCGGCGAAGCCAACACCCCCGCCGGGCACGACGCATGCCTGGGCACCATCGACGGAGCGATCAACGCCTGCTGCGGCCACGGCATCGACTCGGCCGCCTACGTGCAATTCGCGGACGGCACCGTGATCCGCGGCGCCGCCGCCCGGCAGATCCAACCATGATCATCCCGAAGAAATGCCCAGCCTGCGGAGTCAAGGCCGACCCGCTCAAGAACCGCTGCCCCACGTGCAGCCACCCCTACGCCCTCGTCGACGGCGCCGGCTCGAGGACCTGCCAGCGATGCGGAGAATCGATCAGCTTCCAGCAGCGACCAGGCGGAGCACGAGTCTCCGTCAACCCCCGCTGGGTTCAGGGCTACGACAAGGACGGCAACGTCGTCCGGACCCGCTGCCCCCACATCGCCACCTGCACAGGAATCGGATGAACGCCGACCTCGCCTGGGCGATCCGAGACGGCCTCGCCGCCGCCCCGTGCACCTGCGACTGGAAGATCTGCGATCGCTGCGACATGCTCCGCCGACTCGCCCACCTCCAATACCAGGACGCGTTCGAGCGCGAACGATTCCGATGCAATCGATGCGGACACACCTGCCAGCGGCAACACGCGATCGACCGGAGCGACGACCACAACGGCTGGCCCCACTACGGCTGCCCCCGCTGCGAGCACCCGATGTACCCGCTCAAGCAGAGACCAGCGCCGGCGAGCGCGCGTCACCACGACGCTTCATCCGGGAAATAACCCCGTTGGCACGGACCCGGAGCGTCCGCCGGCGCTAACGTCGCCCGCCAGGACCAGATCAGCAACCGGCGCGCATCGCTTTTAGGGCAGCCCCGAAATCGGTTACACTCGCCGAAGCACCCCCGCCGGAGGAACGGAACCGGATGCTCCAACGCCTTCCAGACAGCCCGAGCACCAGCCGCTTCACCGCGGCCCGCATGCGCGCCGCCGAGATGGTCGCCGGCGCCAGCTTCGAGCAGAAATACGCACGCCGCGTCGCGCTCGCCGTCGAGCACGAGCTAGGAGCACGCGAATCCACATTCCTCGGCGGCCTCGGCACCAACGGAACCCTGCCCATCACCGCCTCCTCTGGGAGCACGGTCAGCCAGCCCGGCGACGTCCTGCAGCTCGCCAAGAACAGCTTCAACGCCGTAGGCGGCCCGCTGAAGCTGATGCGCATGCTCGCGGATCTCCAGACCACGAGCTGGACCTGGTGGCACATCGAACCGATCGTCGGCAACATCCTCGCCACCTGGACCGCCCTCGTAATCGGCAACGGCGTCGACATCACCATCGAGGACGACCAGCGACGGTTCGACGGCAGCAACGCCAAGCAAGCCTGGGACGAATTCGACACCCGCAACGACTACGCCGCGGAGGGCGGCCGAGTCTGGGACGCGGCCTTCAACACCTTCCTGTTCGGCGAGTGGTTCCACTGGTTCATCCCCGACCCGAGCGGAGGACCCTGGCCCACGATCGTCCGCGGCCTCGACCCGATCAGCAAAGGCGGAATCCGCAAAGTCATAACCGACCCGAACGACTTCGAGCTGCCCACCGAGTACACCCGGCGAGGCGCCTTGTTCGCGCCCATCCCCGCCGAGGAAATCAGCCACTGGCGACTCGCCCTCGGAGGCAACCAGACCCGCGGCCGACCGATCATCGAGCGCGCCTTCGATGACATCTTCCGGCTCCAGCAGACCAGGCTCAGCACCTGGATGCTCCAGGAGTACCGGATGCGCATCATGGTCCAGCGCTACATCCGCGAGAAGTCCAGCGCCGCGGAGCTGCCGCTCAATATCCAAATGCCCGCACCGCTTACCATCCAGGAGGTCCCGCCCGGCGCCAAGATCGAGGACCCGGACCTCAGCAAAACCGTCATCGGTCGCAGCGGAGACAACACCCCCGAGAAGCTGCTGCACACCGCCATCGCCCAGGCCGTCTTCCTGCCGCTGCACATCGTCACGCAGGAGTTCCGCGAGGCCAACCTCGCCTCCCTGATCGCTGCCGAGGGACCGACCGCCAAGATGGCCGAGCTGTTCCGGAGCCGCCTCGAGCGCGCCATCCGCGCCGACGTCCGCCAGGTCGTCGGCAACCGCCAGCCGAACGGCGACGCGCTCGAGATCTCCGTCAACATCAAGCCCGTAATCATCCGCGACGAGTTTAAGGAACGGGAGTCCTGGCTCTCCATCCGCGAGGCCCGCGAAGTCAGCCAGATGACGTTCCACGAGAAGGTCGGACTCGACCCCGAGATCGAGAAGGATCGCATGCGCGAGGAAGGCGACGACAACGATCGCCAGATCGAGAGCGCCAACCCGTTCGGCATCGAACAGCTCGAGACCGAGGAAGCCCGCGAGGCATACGAGCGCGTCAGCGACGAAATCTCAGACCTCTACCTGGACGCCGGCCGCCCCTACGGCGGAGGCAAACCAGCCGCCCTGATGTGGTGGCGTGACCAGAACGGCGGAGCGATCCTGCCGAGCAACGGAGTGACACACTAATGGGCACCTCCAAGCGCCTCGAGCCCGGCACCGCCGTCAAGTACCCATGCCAGCAGGTCGGCAAAATGGTCCCCGGCCGCGTCCTGGCGCACACCGACGACGGCTACGTCCTCATCGAATGCTCCTGGTCGGCAGCCGACCGCCGCGACAAGTCGGTCGGCGACAAGGCCCACCTCCCGTTCGACGACATCGAGGTCGTGATCGGCGCGAAGAAGAAGAAGCGCAAAGCGCCGACGCCGGAAGCCGGCATACCCGATACCGAGAGCCCCCACGCCACCCCGATCGACGGCATCCTCCGACTGCCCAAGAAGACCCTGAAGAACCTCAAGGCCGCCGGCTACGACACCATCGAGCGGCTCAAGACCGCCACCACCGAAGACCTCGTCAAGATCAGCGGCATCGGAGAGGACACCGCCGCGAAGATCCGGACGACCGCCAACCGATTCTGATGCCCACCAGGCCACAGGACGCACGCGACGCCGCCCTGCTCGTCGCCCTGCAGGAACTCGAGCAGATCACCGCCGACCGCCTCCACGCCGACCCGCATGCCGTGGCGATCGCCGGCACCACCGTCACCGTCCGCAAGGGCACCGGCGGCATGGCCGTCTTCCGCAAGGTCGACGTCGGCACCGACCTGCGCTCCACCTACCAGCGGCTCGAGCGCACCGCACGCGCCGTGGTGAGAGTAGCCGCCCAGCAGAACCCGGCGCTCATCAAACCAGAGGACATCGCCACGTTCCCGTTCCTGCACCAGGTCGCGCTCGACCAGGCCGACCACCTCCTGCCCGAGACCCGAGTCCACCTCGGCCTCGAGCCCCACACGACACAATGACCACGGATCCGTTCACGCCGCTCGATCGCGCCACAGAGGCCGAAGGCGGAGCGCGGATCCAGACCGTGATCCTCAAGAAGACCGAGTTCGAGACCCGCCGAGCAGCACTCGACTGGATGATGGAGCGCATCGAGGCCGGCCGCGGATTCCACGTAGACAAAATCGACGAGACCAGCACCAGCTTCCGCTTCCGACAATTCGACCCAGACGACTGCGAGACCGACCCACGCACCATCCAGCTCACCGACGGAGTCAGCGCCGTGATTTGCACACCGACCAGCAACGCCCGCGAAGCGATCGCCATCGCACCCGTCGCACTGACCGCCGAGACCCCAGGCCAGTTCGAGCACCGGATCCACCTCCTGAACTCCGCCGACCTCATCGCCTCCGAGGACCTGCTCGCGTTCCACGCCGCCCGCGAGGCAACCGTGGGCCGTGGCTGGACCCCTGAGCGCACCAGGGCCGCGCTGCGCGCCGTCCGCGCCCACCGGACCATAGCGCGCGAGCAGCACGAGCTGGACATGACCGCGCCCCACGTCGACGACCACGTGAGCCCCAGGCGCGAGGGCGGCATCCACGCCCACACCCTGCAGGACGACGGAGCCACCGACGGCGCCGGCGGCCGACACGCCCACGCCTTCCTCTACCGCGGCGCCATCCTGTTCACCGAGCACGACGGAGCGCATGCCCACGAGAGCGGCGAGGACGGCCGCACCGCCCCGGAGAGCGAGCACAAGCACGCCGCCATCCTCCGGATGCAGGACGGCGAGACCCTCATCGTCGAGTTCGTCGGAGCCACCGCCCACGACCACGAGAAGCTGACCTCCACCACGGCGCTCGACGGCCTCCACCAGCACAGCGCCGAGATCAACAGCGACGAGGTCGCCACGCTTACCCCCGAGGAATTCCGCGCCCTGTTCGGCGTGATCGAGGAAATCCGATTCAGCACCTCGCTGGCCGAGGACATCGGCGCCAACCGGCTCGAGACCGGCGGCCTCTCGCTGCAGCAATTCTGGGCAGCCGGCAAAGGCACCACCGAGGTCCGCGAACTCCTGGCGAGCTACGTGCGAGGCGACGGCCCCGACGCCGCGGTACGGGAAACCGTCGAGGAACACCAGGTCGGCTCCAACCACACCGTCGTCGAGAACTTCGTCGTGTGGCTCGGCTCCGAGACGATCGCCATCCAGGAGAGCGACGAAGACAAGTTCATCCTCATCGGGTCCGAGAGCCCCGCCCTCAAGCTACGGGAATTCAACGCCTCCCTCGGAGCAGCTCGGCTCGCGGCGACCGCGGCCGTCAACGAAGAAAACAGCTACATCACCCTGGCCCGCTTCGTCGGCACCGCGCTCGAGGGCCCCGCCGAAGGCAAGCCCATCTACCGAGACTTCGCCACCTACCACCTGGTGCGCGACGCCGTCGCACGAGAGGCCGTCGCCCGAGAAGCCGTCGACACCGCGCTCGAGCAGCTCACCCGCCGCGCCGGCGCCTACCACTGCGGCCACTTCATCGGAGCCCGCGAGGCCGAAAGCCACGCCTGGGACGTCGTCGTGATCGAGGCCGGCATCAGCCGCAACCGCAACTTCTGGCCGACCTCCGTGCTCGAGAAGCTCGCCAAGGAAGGAACCTTCGACGGCAGCCCGCTCGAGGCCATCCAGGCCAGCCCCACCAAACTCAGCCACCTGCCCGTCGAGGCCGTCATGCGGCTGCGCGGCCACTCCATCACCATGAACGGCGTCGGCCAGCTCCAGGACCTCGCCTTCGAGGCCGACGGAGGAACCGTCCCCGACGACGACGAAGTCAGGATCCTCGCCAAGGTCCTCGGCGTCACCGAAGCCGAGGTACGCAAACAGAGCAAAGGACGGCTCATCGCCATCGCCCGGCTCGACAAGAGCGACACCGGATCCGCGATCGAGGACCGGCTCGCCTCCGCCGCCGAACGCGGCTCGCTCGAGGACTACCTCGGCCTGTCGATCGACGTCGACCGAGCCCCGGCCGTCGGCATCAACGTACCTGGCAAGCCGCCGATCCTGCTGCGCACCGACATCGATGGCGCCGGCGGCAAAGTCCTCGTAGACTTCGTCACGCACCCGAGCGCCGGCGGCAAGGTGCTCGGCAGGAGCGCAGCATAGACAACCCCCAAAGCGAGCGACCCCCCATGAGCGAATCAGCGCGCGAAACAGCCCCAGGCAAATCGCTTTTGGGACTGCCCATCCGAATACCCTGCCTGGCCAACCGACCAGCCCCGCGGTACCTCCGGCAGCACGGAGTCACCTTCGAGATCAACACCGCGCCGTTCGCCGAGATCCTCGCCGGCCTCGAGGCACGGATGCCCCACGTGGGCGCCCAGCTGCTGCGAGGCGAGGGCCTCGCCCGAGGAATCGCCAGGGCGATCAGAGGCGACGGAGCCGAGCCGCCACCGCGCATGATCAGAGGCGACGGAGCCGAGCTGCCCCCCCGCCCATTCTTCGAGGTCCAGACCTACGAGGCACCCGGCTGGGCCGTGTTCGACGCCCCCGCCATGGCTCACGTCCAGGCAGCAGCCCTCGAGGCCCAACGCCGCCGCATCGAGGCCGACATCCTGCGCAGCGTGATGCTGCCCAACGCCGTGCTCGCCATCCCCCCAGGCACCGACGTCGTCGACGTCTTCGGGCCCGGCGACGAGGACACCGATGAAGACTGAGCGTCTGCCCATCCGCATCCCGATCGGGCAACCGCCGTTCGACCCGCGCACAGCCATCGACCTCGAGCGCGCACTCGAGATGCTCAGCTCCATCGCAATCGACCTCGCAGTGCCAGCATTCGATTGGCGGCAACACACCGTCGAGTACGGCTTCCTCGAGGGCCCCGATGACGACTGAGCGCACCCCATGGTGAGGATCTCCGAGGACCTCGCCGCGCAGATCGTCGAGACCGAGCGCGTCGGCCTCGAGCCCCAGATGGCCGTTTGCTTTTTCGGGCCCGACAACCCCGTCGTGGGCTACACCCACGGCGCCGAGCCCTGCAGACCGATCCACCCCCGCTACCAGGTAATCGCCCGCGGCCACGAAACCATCTACTGGCAATGCCCTCGATGCCGCGCCCGAGGAATCGAACAGACCCCCGAGGCAACCGAGACCGTCAACGACGCATGGCTCGAGGGCCGAGTAGCTCACCCAGCCCAGCGCAGCGCGATCATCACCCCCGGCTCAGGACGCAAGCGCAGGATCATCACCGGCGCCGATCTGAAGGCCGAGCACGAACGCGCCCAGCGCCGAAAACAGCAACCTCCTGCACCACCAACCCCGCGACCACGCATCATCAAGAGCGCCCGATGACCATGGAGCTGACCCGACCCGAGGCCGAAGCCCTCGTCGCGCTACTGCTCGAGCGCCACGTCGTCGATGCCGACTACACCGGCTCGCGGACGTACCACTTCAAGCGAGGGAAGTGCCAGTTCGTGAACGCGAACCACAGCACGACCAGGAGAGAAATCAACTCCGCGGTTGAACCCGACCGGGCAGAGGGCTTACTATCCCGACTGAAGGGCAAGCCGGACTGATCCCCCAACGCGGAACCCGGCAGGGCTACACTCCCGCACCCAACACATCTCGGCGGACTGACCCGACCAGGGCCCCGCAGCATCGGCAGAAGCAGCCGACTACTGCAACGGGCTCTTCTGCTTTCTGGGAATACACCAGGAGGCCAACCACAATGGGCGACACCGCCAAGGTCATCGACGCCACGAAGGCGACGGTAGCCGAGCTGCAAGCCACGCGGCCCGAGCTGGTCATCCTCGACAAGCGCCCCAACGCGGAAGTGCAAGAGGCCTTTTCGGAGCGCGTCGGCAAGATCGACGTCGCCGAGGAAACCCGCACCGCACTGCGCGGCCTTATGGGCGCCAGCGAGGACACGATCAACGACCAGCTCGAGCTGGCAGCCTACCGGCTGCACAACCTCGAGATGTCCGACGAGGCCCGCGAGGCCACCGCCGGCATCCTCTCCGCCACCGCGAAGCAGTTCGGCGCCGAACTGCCGACCATCAAGGCCGCCGAGGCCAGCTCACCGGAGGGCGCCAAGCCCGAAGGCGCCAAGCCCGAGGACGCCAAGCCCGACGCCACCGTCACCCCGATCGATGAGGCCCGCGACAAGCGGCTCAACCTCCTCGAGGGCAAGGACGCCGCCGCCGAAGCGATCGCCGCCCTGAGCGATGTCTCCCCGGAGTACACCGCCCAGATCAAGAGCGAGGTCATGGCGATGCTCGAGGCGGGCACGCTCCAAGGCCGCGAGGCCGTCGCTGAGCACATCACCAGCCAGGTCAAACGCGACAAGGTCGCCAAGGAAGCGCTCGACGCCTCCGGCACCGCGGCGCCGACCGGGCTCACTCCCACCACGCAGGGCAACGAAGCCCCTGCTCAGCACGCGGCTGCAGGCCAGTTCTTCCCTGGCCCCAAGCCCACGGAAGGTGGCTCATGAGCGACCTGGCAATTCCCGCCTACGTCGGCTCCGCCGGCCCCGGCGATTTCATCGAGGCCCCGAGCGGCCACACCACCACCTTCTCGCGTGGCGAATTCGCCAAGCTCGACGCCGGCGACAACGACCTGGTCGAAGTCATCGGTGACGAGACCGATGCCAACATCTACGGCATCTGCGAGAAGGACGAGCGCAACTCGAAGGTGCTCGTGTTCACCGGCAAGGACGTCAAGGTGCCCCTTGCACCCGCCGCCGCCACGCCTGCCTTCGGCGACATCGTCTACCTCGCGTCGACCACCACGGTGACCGGCCCGACGGAGGCGACCGCCGTGCAGAAGGCCATCGGCATCGTTGTCGAGATGATCGGCAACGGCGTGGTTTTCACCACCCATTGGCATCGGGATCGCACCCCGATCGACAAGGCGTAGGGGAGACCACCGCCATGACCTACATCAAACGCTACGGAGCCGAGGACCACGGCGACTCGATCGTCGACCTGCGGAACATCGACTTCGACACGCCCGACGGAGCCCGCCTCTACGCCGACATGCAGACCGCATACCCGATGCCGGCCCGCGAGGAAGCGCAGCAGCAGGAGTTCGCCGAGCAGCTCAAGTGGTTCCGACAGTTCGGCCATGCCACCCCGCTGGCAACAGCCCGCGAGGCGCTCGACGCCGACACGTTCGACCAGTTCCTGCGCATGACCGTCCACATCCAGATCCTGGATGGGTTCGGCCAGCCGGCCTTCACCAACTGGCGGGAGATCGCCCAGATCGTCGCGTTCAGCGACATGAAGGACAACGAGGCCATCCGCTTCGAGAACCCGTCCGACCTGCTCTCGCGCCAGAGCCCGAAGTCACCCGTTGACTTCGAGGAACTGGACGAGCTGCGCATGCCGACCTGGAGCGGCCAGATCTACCAGCGCGGCTTCGAGATCAACTGGGAGACCACCACCTTCGGCAACCTGGCGCAGATCCTGCAGTCCAAGTTCGGCGACGGGCGAGCGGTCAACCGGACCATCGAGAAGTTCGTGATGGTCACGCTGATCGAGGACAACCCCCAGATCCGCGTCGACGGCACGACCCAGAACGTCTTCGCCACCTCCCACACCGGCGGCACGAGCAACGACCTCAACGCACTCACGGCCTTCGGCCCGAGCGCGTTCGAGAGCGTCGTCAACCTCATGTCCGCGCAGACCATCGACGGCGAGGCCACCGACCTCGAGCCCCGATGGATCGTCTGCCGCAAGAACAGCGCCAACTGGTTCCGGATCAAGGAGTTCCTGAGCCCCAACGCTGTCCTGCGACCCGGCGTGGCGGACAACACCGTCAACATCGGCGGCCAGGAGTTCAACATCGGCGTGATCGCCACCCCGGTGGTCAACGCCAACTCGTGGTTCGTCCTCGCCGACGGGCAGGCCAACCCAGGCATCGGCCTGGAGCTGGGCTTCCTCAACGGCCAGGACACCCCGGAAGTCATCGACATCGACGAGAACGACTCGCCCTACTGGCGGATCACGAAGGCGAACCGCTGGCTGATGCGGATCGGCTTCGGCGGCACGATGCGTGACTTCCGAGGCATCTACCGCGGCTCCACCACCGCGTAACGGAGGCCACCTTGGGAGACGTAAACAAGACCACATTCGCCCAGCTCGAGGTCACCGGCGACCTCGACGTCCTGGGGAACCTCAACCTAGTCGGCGACATGGTGCTCGACGACGTAGCGATCGGCGGCACCCTAGGCGTCACCGGGCTGGCCACGCTCGACGACGCGGTCGTCGGCGGCACGCTCGGCGTGACCGGGCTACTCACCGCGGTCGACGTGACCCCGTCCGGAGAACTGAACCTCTCCGGCGCGGCCGAGGGCATCCCGCTGGTCTACTGCTTCACCATCCCCGGGAACCTGGCTGCCAGCGACAGCCAGATCGTGTTCAGCACGCCGTTCGCTGGCATGACTCTCGTGAAGGCCGAGGCCCATGCCAAGACGGCGCCAACCGACGCTAGCGCGATCATCGACATCGCCGTGGGAGCCACCGACGTGGCCACCCTGACGATGACGACCGGAACGAAGAAGGCCGAAGACATCACGATCGATGCCGCCGGCGCGGGGCTCGCCCTCGCCACGGATATCGATATCGACGTTACCCAGATCGGCAGCACGCTGCCGGGAGCGGACGTCGACGTGATCCTCACCTTCGTCAAGAGCACGAGCGACATCGCTACCTCGTAGCGGCTGAGCTCAACTGAAACGGCGCCGGCCGGCTCCTAGGAGCTGGCCGGCGCATCAGGAGACCAGACGTTGGAACAGATCGGCATCACATCCGCAGAGATCGCCAACGGCGCCGACGTCGTCCTCCCCATCGATCTCTCGCGCCACAGCGAATTCGTGATCACGGCCGATGCGATGCCCGCCGGAATCACAATCGACCTCTCCTACCAGGACGACGGAGGCAACGAACTCGGCACCGTCATAGCGCTCGACCTCGTGGCCACCGGCCCGCCAGTCCTCGACACCGGGCTCAGCTCGAACCACCTCCAGAGCATCACCACCAAGCTCGTGGTGACCGTGGCCAACGCCTCCGGCGGGCCCCTCTCGCCACGCATAGTGGTGTTCGGAATCAGCCGATGACCTCGGGGCTTGAGCCCACAGCGGGAATCCACGCCGACCGCGCGCTCGTCGCACACCTGGAGAACGCCGGCTCGAGAGACATGAACGTCGACGGAACCACGCCCGTCACGTTCGAGTACGGCCCACCCGCCGGCCTCGTGGCCGCCATCGAGCGCTGCCTGATCCACCTCTTCGACTCCACGATCGACCCGAGTGACTTCGGCGGCATCCGGCCCGCCCTGACCAACGGCCTGCTGGTGCAGCTCATCGAACCAGACGACAGCGTGGGCCTCGACTTCCTCGACGGCGAGACCATCAACAACAACGGCGAGTTCTCGCTGCTCGCCGGCGTCGACGTCGTCTTCGAGTCCGGAGTCGGCGACGACCAGATCTACGTCCGGTGGACCCTGGCCCTGGACCACGGCGCTCCGCTCCTGCTTAGAACCGGAGACCGCTTCCGCGTCACCGTCCGGGACGACATCCAGGCGATCAGCAGTTTCCGGTGGGCCCTAAAAGGCCGGCTGATCCGAATCGCTTAACGAGGACCAACCCCCATGGCATTCGGCGCATACGTAGCCACGGCCGAGGAAGCCTTCCTCGAGATCGAGAACATCATCCTGGCGATCGAGGCCGGCGACCTGCGCGTCGCCCTCGTCCAGGAGCAGGAGCTGCGCGCGATCTTCACCACGCTCCAGCGCAACGTCGAGTACCGTGACATCGCCGGCATCAGCCGCGTCGCCGTCTCGAGCCCCACAACCCGCACCGCACGACGACGAGCGTTCGCCGCGCTGGACCGATGGCTCGCCACCACCAACACCGCCTTCCGAGCGAGCGCCAGCCGCTTCCGCGACTTCGTCCAGGGCCGCGCCGTGCTCGGCGAGATGCGCCAGCTCCAAAACCTCGCCGTCGCCGACTGGAAGCGCATCACCGCACGGCTCAAACGGCCGGACCAGTTCACGAACGCACAGGTCACCCAGGCCGCCCAGCTCGCCGCCGACACCGAGCGCCTCAAGGAGAAGTTCGGCGGGTTCAACACCTGGCTCGAGGACGTCACCGGCCAGGCCAGCTACGGCAAAGCCGAGAACATGATCGCCCTCACCAACCAGGCACACCGCGACGCCCAGCGAGCAATATCCGGGTTCACCCGCGGCACCGACGCCCGCCCAGGAACCCTCGGAGCACGAGAGGCGCTCGAGAGCGACATCGTCGAACAGCGAGGCTCCATCCAGTTCGACCGCCGCCGGCTCGTGCTCAGCTCCACCGCCCACGCACGAGGCGTCTACAACGCCACCATGATCGCCCTGGCAGCCGCCACCGGCGCCATGCACTTCATGTAC
>SDBU01007281.1_pt1 | contig 12784 bp, 11 predicted proteins | sample 2277071 | NCBI WGS metagenome assembly SDBU01 (sample SAMN10397929, study PRJNA504765) | marine sediment metagenome | isolation source: marine sediment core GS08_GC12, 126 cmbsf | place: Arctic Ocean: Gakkel Ridge, Loki's castle | collected 2008 | reverse complement strand
ACTATTATAAAAGAAATAAAAAAATAAATTATAAAGTTTTTTAAAGTCAATTTTGGAGGTTTCAACCTTTTCTTCATTAAAACTTTCATACTTTTCTGAGATTTTCATCACCTTAGATTTTTTTTACGTTAATGTTTAATTCCGACAAAAAATATAAATCTTACTTTTACTTCCAATCACCCCCCACACTCTCTCAGAAATATCATTCCATAGTAAAGATTTTCTGAATTTCTGAACCCTTATATATACGACAAAATTAATATCTCTTGGGTATATATTTAAAAGATACTAAATCGTGGTAAAAAAATCAAATTTCAGGAACAATTTAGGAATGAAAAAAAACTAAATTGAAAATAGGTGGAAAGAGAAAATTAAAATCGAAATTGAATTACCTGAAGAAAAATGTTATATAGCTTTAAAAAGGTTTATCGAAACATTTTCAAAAAGTAATTACGTTTATATAAAATTACTTTGTTTTATAATATAAAAACTAAATAGGATGTAAAAATAAAGGTGAAAAGTTAGTTGTCAAGTAAATTGGGAGATAAATTGGCTGATTCTGAAAGCAACTTAATAGTATCAATTGCATTTATATTGAAGATTATTTATATTATTCAACATAGTTTTAACATTTTAGAGTGAAACAAGGTCACTCTTCCTTAACTCTTTAATCTGTTCTCTTCTTTTCTTGATTTTTTGGAGAAAAGAATCTTCTATTCCATACCAGCTAAAAAACTTTTTCAAGAACCTTTTATAAAGATTTTGAGTAGATATCTCAAGTTTATTGAGCTTTTCAGAATTTAAATACTGAAGTATATCTTCTTGTGTAAAATACGCAGGTTCACGCTCTCCAATTTTAGCTAAAAAATGATTAATAGCCGTTCGGTATGATTCCTTAGTATGTGGGGCATAATGACTCATTTCTTCAAAAGAGAATTTATCTACTAAAGTCCTAAATTGTTTATTCATTCTGTCTCTTCCTCAATTTTTTTAAATGAAATATTCATTTTTAATTTCGAGAGGCTGAGAGTATAAAGATTTTTCATCCTTTAGGCATGGAGTAGAAAATCCATTACTAAAAATAAGTTTTTTTGTTAATTGGGACGGTTTTTCATAGGTGTTTTTAAAGTTGAATTTTAAAAGTTAAACAATAACTGATTTAAAGAGGGGAAATAAATGGAAAAATCTAAAGCAACAGGATTAAAAAATTTGCCAATCCTAAATCACGAACAGTTTAATCCAACTGAAAAAAATGTAAAATTAGTAAAAAAAATAGACAGTTTATGGGAGAATAATTACCCAAATGGGAGAAATTCTAAAAAAGAATCTAAAAAATTAGTGATTAAATTAGAAACAACAGGAACAGAAAAGCGAAAAATTTCATTAAAGTTAGAGAGTAGTAGTTCAAAAATTGATTCCAATCATTATAATCTTCTTTCTGAGCTTTTAAAAGAGTTTTTCAAAGCCAATAATACCAAACCTACGAATTTTCCCCTAGATTAAAAATCTAACTTTCATTTCATAAATCGTTTCAGTTTCACAAATTTAGTAGAATATCTAAACCAAAATATTTTATGTAAGGGCTCTTATTTTATCTTTAAATTCAATATATTAATATTTTTGATGAAATTATTATGGATTATAATGAAATAAAAAGTCTTTTGGGTACTGAAGCAGATAATCTATTGAATCACACATGTACTGGAATAACAAAAGATATGATCCATGCTCCTGGTCCTGATTATATTGATAGAGTATTTGAGCATACAGATAGAAACAACCTAGTATTAAATAATTTAGGAAGGTTATTTAATCAGACAGGTAGATTAGCCGGGACTGGCTTTCTTTCAATCTTGCCTGTAGATCAAGGCATTGAGCATAGTGCTTCGGCAAGTTTCGCGATAAATCCCTCATATTTCGATCCCGAAAATATAATTAAATTAGGTATAGATGGGGGATGTAATGCTGTTGTCTCTACTCTTGGAGTAATTGGCTCGATCTCAAGGCGATATGCTCGTAAAATTCCATTAATCGTAAAAATTAACCATAACGAACTACTCGCTACACCTAATATCTCAGATCAGACTCTTTGGGCAAATGTTGACCAAGCTTGGGACATGGGCGCAGCTGGTATTGGTGCGACAATATATTTTGGTTCACAAAATTGTAGACGTCAAATTCAAGAGATCAGTGAAGCATTTAAATATGCACATGAATTGGGCCTTGTATGTATCCTCTGGACTTACTTAAGGAATCCAGAGGGATTTATTAAAGATGGAAAAGATTATCACACTGCAAACGATTTAGAAAGTCAAGCAAATTACTTAGGAGTAACTATTGAAGCTGATATTATTAAACAGAAGTTATCTACTACTAGCAGGGGATTTCTTGATTTAAATTTTGGGAGAACAGATAAACTTGTATATGATAAGTTAGCAACAGACCATCCAATTGAGTGGAATAGATATCAAGTTGCCAACTGTTACATGGGACGGATTGGGCTTATTAATTCAGGAGGGGCTTCGGGAAGTAATGATTATTTTGATGCGGTGTCAGCAGCGGTTATCAACAAGCGCTCTGGTGGAACGGGATTAATTCTAGGACGCAAAGCATTTAAAAAGCCTACTCCAGAAGGGATTAAAATATTAAATGCTGTACAAGATGTGTATTTATGTAAAGAAATTACATTAGCATAATTTTTTTTTTCTTTTAATTTACATTATTAAACCTACAAACAAGTGAAAAAACCTTATTTTTAAATAGAAAAAAAAAATTTTGGTTGAAATTATAAGAACGGGTTATTGTACAAAAGCAAACGCATTCTTGAGTGCTTTTTCAGCATCCTTTATAACCGTTTCAATGATATCCGAAACACTGTCTATTTGGTTTATTATACCTATGCTTTGACCCAATAACACATATCCATTTTCAACATCACCTTGATAGGCTGCAAAACCGGCAATTGCATCTCTTCGTAGTTCTTCAGCAAGGTTTTCCTTTGAAATGGCGGTTCGGTGATCTTTTAAAGCGCTTTCTTCAGCTACTTTTTCTTCCTTACTTTTTACCAGTCCCTTTGCTAAAGAAAATTTATTTTTCCAAAGTCTGATAGTACCTAGACCTCCCGTCCTAATAATTGTGTCTTGAGCTTTAGCTGGTGGAATTACATTCTTGTAGTTTTCATGAAATTCACTATCTTTCGAAGCAATAAACCTCGATCCCATAGCAACTCCCCCTGCTCCGAGAGCTAAAACTGCTGCTAAACCTGCCCCAGTAGCATACCCTCCGCAAGCAATTTTTGGTATATCAGGATGTTTTTGTTGAACTTGTTGTAATAAAACCATACCTCCTACTTTTTCATATGATTGGTGTCCCCCACCCTCAAAACCGGTTACAACTAGACCATCACACCCTGCTTCCACACACTTATCTGCTAACCAAAGAGCAGGTGCAACATGAAAATGTTTAATCTGAGAATTTTCCCTTAATTTCTGAAAATCTTTGTTTTGAGGCATTCTCCTTGCTGAACCTGCACTTGTGAGTGCGTATAGGCATTGTTCTTTCAACTTGGCGTTTCCCATTATGTGTTTTGCAGTTTCCGAAATTAAATTGTCGCAATTTATAGTATTCCTCGAAGTTCTAATGTTGAACCCGAAAATCCCATCAGTATGCTCAACAACATAGTCAAGATTTTTTTTCATAGCAACTATTGCATCTGGTTCCCTACCATCCATGGATTGATTTGCATGAGAAATCATGCCAAGTCCACCCGCTTCTGATACCGCTATAGCCATTTCAGTCGTTCTGAAAGGACCCATAGCAGCATTTGCGATTGGATGTTTAATTCCAAACATTTCAGTAATATTTGTTTTTAAAGTCATAATAAATCACTTCCTATTCTATTTTAATCGGATAGTAAATAAAATTAACCTTTTTTATTATGAGTTACTCATTTTATTTGCAGTTAATATAGTTTGAATTGAAATGTTTTGGATCTAGGAAAAATATAATTTTCTCCCTTCTATCTTTAATTTAGCCTTAATCACTTATTCAATTTTATATTTAGATGAAAATTTTCTTCTAAAATTTTTTTTAACAGTATAATAGTTGGTAAGAATCAATTCTAGTTTTTTTCAGAAGAAATCCCAATGTTAAATTAAAATTAAAAGGATAAATTTCATTATTCTTCATATAGATTATTTTTTTTATTGAATGAAAATGAAAAAGAATAGATCTCAAAGCAATTAGCAATTACAGCAGCTACTGATCCTGATCCGGGTGTAAGAAAGGAAGCTATAGATACATTAGGTGAATTTGGTGAAACAAAAATTTTGGGGGTATTAACCTATCTCCTTCTCAATGATCCAGATGAGAATGTGAGAAAGGAAGCGGCTGACGAGTTAGGTGACCTTCATCATCCCTATAGTATGGAAGTGTTGGCGAAAGCACTTAAAGATGAAAGCCCTATAGTTAGAAAAGAAGCAATAGAAGGATTAAAGAAAATTAAAAGAAAGACTAAACCTGAAAAATTTGATAAAGGGAAACCTAAAGAAAGAGGAGATCATGAAGAATAATATATATATTCGTTATTTTTAGTCCAGTTTATGCCATAATTTAAAAATTTAATCCTCAGTACTAGGTATTTTAGGCAATTTCCTTCTCCCAGAGGTTTTATTCATTGAAGCTGGTTTATCTGGCATCGGTGTCATTGGTGATTTCTTTTTTGGAGCAGTTTTCTTTCTTGCCGCAGGTTTCTTTTTTGGGGCTGTCTTTCTTACCTCAGGTTTCTTTTCTGGAGCAGTTTTCTTTCCTTCCGATTTTGTTGTACTTTTTTGTTCAGAGCCTTCCTCTCTTTCTAATACCTCTATGGCTTCTACAATGCCCTTTTTTTCATCAAAGTAGACTCTTAGAATGTGATTGTTCAATTCTATCATATCTACTGGAACCTTCTTGATAGGTTCCCAATCAGTTTCTTCTACATCTTTTCCAAAGACTTTAGTTGTTTTAGAAATTGGAGCATATAAAGTGTAACCTAGAATTAAATTTAACCTTTTATGATTCTTAGGAACCTCTGTACTTAGAATTTTTTCCTTTATTTTGTCTTGTTGATCTTTTGAGATCGAAGGTGATCTTCTAGTTGCTTGTGGTTGTTTGTATGAAGTTTTAGCACGTGGACTTGAAGGAGTTGGTTTAAATGAAGAAGCCAATACTTTAGTTCCGGTCTCTTGTAACGCAGGAGAGAAGTATTCTTCTTCCACTTGAGGCTTAGGTGCACTTTTTGGTTCCTGAACAACTGATCCTTGTTGCGCTAATCCCTCTCTTTCAATATTACGCACATATCTCAAATCTTCCATTCTTTCAGTAATAACCATTGACTCCAATCTAAATGCATTTAAAAATTCTATCGGTTCATCTCCTGCATCTACAGAAACAATTTTACATCTATGAAATGCCGCAATTTTTCTTAGTTCTTCCTGGAGCTCTGATGCTACTCTAGAACTAATAAATCGCTTACGTACAGGAGATTTTGGACCTTTCCAGATGAATATTCTTCTTAAATCCTCACGTACAATCACAAACACTTGATCTGGATGTAAATTGGATTCAAGCTCCTCCTCAGTCATAATTACTCTGTTCTTCTCTCCAGAATCATCCAGTTCAAATACCATAAAATGTTCGTATTCTGACATATTCTCGGTAAAAATAAAAATCACTTGAAACTATAACCAGCTTCAAATATATTTTATTAAATTTGTGTAATTTCTTTTTAAAACTTCACTTTTAAAGAAAATATTAAATTACCGTTATAAAAATTTAATCTTTTCTGTAGTTTTAGATGCAATTTTGTGTAAACTCAAGATTGAAAAAACTTGATTTTGGAAATTTTAAGATATAAAAAAAAAATTTTAAGTTGTGTTAGCGATCATGTAATACATTATCAATAGAGAGGATAAAACCTAACAAAATTCTTCGATCTGTCTGATTATCAAGTATTCTTAATGCATATGTGTCATTATAGTCTAATAATCCACCAAGAAAGACATCTCTCCATCTATCTGCTTTTTCAATTTCGGCAACTAAGTTTCCTGCCATATCCGTAACTTTAAATGACCATCCCATAAATTTACCCTGTGCTTCGAAAAATCTTTGGCCATTGGGACCCTCCAGAAAGAATTTTGGACGGAAAATCGAGGTGATCTTCTTTTTAATTCTCGCAATCATATTTCCTTGAGGATCCTTTAGATCTTGAGCCCCACGAGCGGAAATAATCTTTGAGTGAATAGTTGCTGAGATAGTTCCATCTAACTCTAATAACTCAACTCTACGCCTAATACTCAAGATGACTCTTCTCATTTTTCCTATTATCTGGTTATTTTCGTCAAGAATATCACCAGATCCCCAATCCCAGTATTTTTCTTTTAGGATGTAATAGTTCCGATCGAGGTCAAATAATCCTCCTGGACGATCGTATTTTTGAAAACCCATTATTGTTGATGACGGAATAGGTGCTATATATGTTATTTCTTTTTCATTCTTCTCTTGGCTAGATTTAATGGCAGTACCACATTTTTCACAGAATTTTTGAGAAAAATCTTTAATTTCCGCTCCGCAATTTGTGCAATTTGACATTATTTTCCCCCTTAATCTACCATTTATTTTTATGCGTAAGAAAGTAATATGCTCTTATAAATATTAGTTTTGTCTGAAAAGTGACAAAAACTCTCCAAAATTGTATATTTTCGTCAAAAAATATAAATATTCTTTCTCAACATCTCAAATATATATCAGATCAGAAAGAAAAACTCCCCAGAATTATCAACTTTCTTCAAAAAGCTACTTTTATTTCTTATTTGGTAAAATTTTAAATACTATATATTTTATTTAGAATATCTAGAATGTGTATCAACACATCTAAATTTTAACACAAAAGTATAGTAAAATTTTGACTGATGACAAAAATGAAAATAAAATTTAAAAAATTGATTCTATTTTTAATCGTTTTGGCGCTACCTTTTGGAATGCTAATATCAATTGTTATTTCTGATTTGAGAACAAGCGCTGCTGATCCATTTACGGCGTATGAATCCTCTTCTGAATTGACAGTTGATGGAGTTGCAGATGAATCAGCTTGGACGTCGGCTGAAGCCCTAATAGTTACAACCGCAGGGGGAGATCTTTCTCTCACGGAAATAACTCTAAAAGCAGTTTTTACCGATACAAACATTTACATGTATGCTTCCTGGGCTGATGATACATTTAGTGCCTCAAGGGGGAGATATAATGTTTCTGGTTATGTATATGATCAAACCTTAGCGGCAGGAGGATCTGAGGATAGAATTGCATTTATGTGGGAAATTGGAACAATCGCTGGATTTAGTAGTTCCGGTTGTCAAATATCATGTCATTCTTTAACGGGTAATATTAATTTCTCTACTGGTGAAGTAGCAGACATGTGGCATATTAAGGCAGCAAGAGGAAGTGGAGCTATAACTAGCACAGCTACAGGAATCACTGTTGACCCTGCTACTCATGAACTTACAGCAGGTACTGTTTCTTTGCATGGGTATGCTGATGATAAGCATCTTGATGATGTGAGTAGAACAAATGATGCTGGAGATGGGCCATATAGGGATAATGCAGAAGCTGGGCATGCGATGTGGATTGAAGCAAATCCCACCTCATGGATTGATGCAATGATACTTACAGAGGCCGAGATTACTGCGGGTGAAGCTATTAACATAACCGCAGGTGTAGCTGGTGCTTGGCCAAATTTGACTACTGCAGTTGATAACTATGTTGCTTTAAATGCTAATGTACCAAGGCATATCTTACGAACCCCAACTTTAAGTCATGGCGACATTGAAGTAGCTCTGAAATGGGTTAATGGAGTATACACTCTTGAGACCAAGAGAGCACTTGACACCGGTAATGTAGATGATGTAGCTTTCGATCCAACTGCAGACGAAACGTATTTCTTTAGTGTAGCTATTTTTGATAATCAAGGACAGGAAAAAGATGGAATACTAGAACATAGTACCTACAATGGTCCTATTGAGTTATCTTTTGGAGCAGATGCCGCGTCTCCCGCTCCAATTCCGGGTTTCGATCTATTAATTATTGTTGGTAGTATGTTCGGTGCAGTGATACTCTATATATTTTTCAAAAAGAGAAGAAAATAAATAACATTCAACCTTTTTTTTTTTTTTAATTTTTTAATTTTAAATTTTATTATATTCATTATCTTGCATTATAGTTTAAAGAACTAAAAATTGAAAAAGACTGGTCTTAGTCATAATTTTTTGGAAAAAAACATTTCATAACGTTTTAATTGAATAAGGATTAAATTCTATCTATCATATGTCAAACATTAGTTTACTAAAACTCTTAAAATTAAAAGATTATATAACTCTTATAGGATCTACCCTAGGGATTATTTCCCTGATTTGTGCTAGTATTGGAGGACGGGAACTTATCTCGTTAGGATTTTTCCTGATTTCAATTTCACTGGGTACAGATTTAGTAGACGGTTATATTGCCCGTAAAACACAAACAGTAAATGAATTGGGAAAAGAGCTGGATTCATTAAGTGATTCTTTAACATTTGGAATAGCTCCTGCAGTTTTAACTTTCCAGGCATTTAAAACAGGAAGTCTTTTTGACCTCATTATTATCATAGGTTCAATTTGCTTTGCTTTTGGGGCAATTCTTCGACTTGCCAGGTTTAATCTATCTGAAAGTCCAGGATATACGGGACTACCCACTCCTATCAGTGCTCTGATCATACTTATGTATTTCTATACTAATTATTTTTATGCTTTCGCCCAAGGTGGAATAAGTTATCCTTTTTTCTTAATTGTTTCTTATTTGGTTCCTTTGTTAATGATATTTTTAGCATGGATTAATATAACCACATATTTAGGCTTCAAGGAAAAAGATAAATTGATTTATATTTTATTTATAATCCTTGCCCCTTTGTGCCCGATTTTTGGGATTATCGGAATTTTGAACCCAAACTTTTTAGTTTCAATGATAATTTCGATTTTCTTTTTATGTGCTTTGATCATCACATTTGGTCTCATCATTAGAGGATTTATTTTTCAGAACTTTAGAAAAGAAAAAACCGACTAATTATTCAAAATCAGAGAATCTAACATTAACCCAATTTAATTTTCCATTCTTCAATGTTTTCAGTAATCTCTTTTTTATCTTTATCTTCAAGTAAACCGGCACGATACCTGTACTTATTTATCAAACTCCTTAACTTATGAAGAGTAACTGAAAATCCTCTCCTTTCTAAAACAAGGTCTGCTATTTTTTGCAAATCTCTACTAAATTCGTCTCCTTTTAAATTATTCATATTTTGAAGTAAGGTGTCAAAGTTTGAATTTATTAATAACCCATCCTTATCTCCTTTTTTTTCTATTGGTGACGCTGTAATTGCAATCTTTTCTCGAAGTTTCTGTGCAATATCTTTTGTTTTTGCTCCTGATTCAGAGAGTTTTTTGGCAGATATAACAGGGATTTTTTTCTCTTCTACCTCGAGGCCTTTTCCTTTTTCTTTTTTAACTGGTTTAATTTTATCAACCGTTTTACTGAGCGCATTTATTAAGGATTTACGTTTCCCACTTGTGACAGTCTTAACCTGAGCTTTCTGTGACGCATAAAAAGTATCTGAAAAGGCTTTTTTCCATGTATCACTTAAAATAGAATCCATCAGTTCTATAATTTCTTTAGAATTGCTCCCTATTCCAATAAAATCATATAATGTATCTTTTGCATCTTTTATGGTAATTCCAGTGACAAATTGAGTCTCATCTCCCCTTAAAGCTATAAATTTAATATTTTCTAGTGTTCGATATGTTATATTGGTTATTGAGTTGAGTTTTTTTACAATACTATTAGTATGGGGTTCTGATGATATTATTTTTACTTTTAAAGATCTTGGGAGGTTTTCAAGCTGGTCGACTGATATAAAATTATCTAGATGGGGAACAATTATTATGAGATCTTCTTTAGTTGTCGAAATAGATTTTTGAATTTCTTCTTTTAGTTTAATCTGACTATTAATAAACCAAATATCTGGTAATTGTGAATTGAAAATCCTCATCTCGCTATAGAAGCCTTTCATTAAATCTTCAATAGGTTTATTCAGATTTGAAACTTCTTCTACTGAATTTTGAACAATTTCATTTAAATTGCCTGATGTCTTGAGTTCAAGGTTTTTCATATTATTGGAAAGCGTATCTCTATTTTTTTTAATTATTTCATAAATATCATTCATTTTAGTTTCAAAATTGTTTAACATGCTAAGTAGTATTAGTTTAAAATCATCTCGATTTTGAATTCCCGTGTTTATTAAATTTTCTACTGGCTTTTTTGTCGCCTTGAATTCTTTTTCAAAAGTATCATATAAATTTTTAGAAAAATCTTTTAAAAGTAGGTCTAGTTTCTCTTGGAATATTTGTTCAATAATTGAAATTATTTCCTGTTTATGTTTTTTGAATTCTAATGCATTAATCTTATCAGTTATTTCTGATTTAAAACTTGAAATGTCCTTTAACAAACTAGCAAATAATGTTTGTGTTCCCACATCAATTTGTTGTTTGAATTCTGAAATAGTCCCCCCAATTTTTTTCAAATCTTCCATATCTTCAACTAGATCTTCTATTTCTTGTTTTTGAATTATATTATCTTCTTCTATATCTTTCCTTTTTTCTTGAAACGTTTTTAAAATCGAATCAAGTTCTATATGATTCTCTTGTTGAAAAATTTGATGAACTCTCCCTACTAATAATTCTTGAATCGACTTTTTAATCCCGGATAAGTTTGTTGTTATATTTTCATAATAACTAATTATTGGAAGAATTGGGGGAAGTGTTTGATAATGTAATAGTTTTTCTTTTTTTTTTGAGATAATTTGAATCATTAAACCCCCAATAATAAGCTGATTCAAATATTCTTTAAATTCTTCTGGAGTCGATTTGGGGACTATTGAATACAATTCGTTGTAAGTGAGGGGATATTTTCCAATTGATCTCAAATAAATTTCAATAGCATCATTTGAAAGCTGCAATTTTTGTAAAAATTTTTCCATCTAAACCTCACTACCAAACTTCACGAGTTATCTATAAAGTTATAAACCTTTTGAATTTTTAATTGTATTTATTTAATAAATAATTTGTATTTCTTTTGTAAAAGATATTTAAGGAGGTACTATCATTATGATAAATAAGGAATTAAGAGAAAACCATTGATTTTAGATAAAAAGGTGTGAAGAGAATTAAGGAAGATGTCTATTTCTACTTAGATTTAACAAAGGATTTACTAAAAAAAAAAGAGATTGTTAAAGCAATTAAGTATTATATTGAAGAAAAAAATAAAGTGAATATAAAGGGGCATTATTCTCTACTCATATTCCAAGAAGAGGGAAATCCTATATTTATTACTGATAAAAAAGATGCAGGAATAATAATAAAATCTATTGATGAGAATTGGAAATTACGGGCAAAAAATCAGAGTTTTCTTGAGAATGGGCTTTTTTATATATTCTCTTATATTGCTGAAACAGTTAGAAAAAAGTCTAAATTTAACAGAATAATAATTATTACTGACACCCCATCTGATTTATCTGAAGGTTATCAGGAAGCTTTATTTAATTTAGTTTCAAAGATTAAAAACTTTCCAACATTCATTGATATTATTAGATTTTCTTCAGGTAACGAACGTTTTTTTAGTGATGATGTGAAGTTGAACATGTTGGCTAGTGATACTAAAGGTGGAATTTTTTACGTAAAGGAAAAAAAAGAATTTTTAGGGATAATTAAGAAGTTAATAAAGACCAAACAATATGTAGATACATACTCAGATCGACCAGATCGCATAAAAATAAGTACGGAAGATTATGCTTTTTATAACAATTTAGCAAAATCTTTAAAGAAATCGGAAAAAACAACGGAAAAATTGGTTTGTCATATTTGTAAGGAAGAAATATGTCCAGTATGTACTGATGTCTACGACATTCCGCAATTATGTGAGGATTGTAATGCTGGGTTTCATAACTGCTGCATTACTAATTACACAATAAATTATAACATTGGCATCCCAAACATTTTACGTTGCCCCTCTTGCGATGTGTTACTGAAAATAGATGAAGATGAGATTATAGAAGTATCTGGAGAAGGTGAAGCAAAAACTGTAAAAGAATATATGGAGAGTTTAGTCGAAATCCCCCCATATTTGCCTAGTGAAGAAGAATTACCGATCTCATCCTCACCTGTAAAACAAGCAGAGAAGAGAACTATCCAACCAACAACAAATGGATATGATACAACAGATGATGACGATGTCATTAAAACTATCAGAATTGGGGGATTCTTTGGAAAAGCATATAAAGTAAAAAAAGTCGGTGATAAAATAGTGTATGAAAGAATAATGAGACAAGGTACCAATACGTCACATCAGGAGAATACAGTTAAACAACAAGAAAAATTAGTCACCACTACTAAAAATTCCTCAAAAGGGGAGAATAAATTAACAAGTTTTGCAATTTGCCAACAATGTGGGATACAGATTAATCCTAATCAAGATAAATATTGTCCAAATTGTGGTTTTAAGGTAGAATAATCTTTTAAGGATAAATTATTTAAGAGTCAATTATAAAATAAAATTTAAGGTTATTTTAGAATAAATAAAAATAAATACAATTTCTAATATAATTCTTGTATACTTTAACCAAATTTTTCATAAACTAAAATTGTGAAAAAGAAACGAAGATGTTATCAAGATC
>SDBU01007280.1_pt1 | contig 12785 bp, 13 predicted proteins | sample 2277071 | NCBI WGS metagenome assembly SDBU01 (sample SAMN10397929, study PRJNA504765) | marine sediment metagenome | isolation source: marine sediment core GS08_GC12, 126 cmbsf | place: Arctic Ocean: Gakkel Ridge, Loki's castle | collected 2008 | reverse complement strand
CTTCTTTATACCGCCGTTGAAGATCCGCGTATGCTTCTTTCAGATCCGCTATCTCTTGCAACAACTCTTTCACGTCCTCGCCTCCGTTTTCTTCATAGCCAATATGCGCTCCGCAACAGCCAGCCGCACTCGCAGATCCTTATTCTCTTTCGTCAACACCGTGATCGCCCTTTTGGAACTTTCCACGACGCGGGCGAGTTCATCTATATGTTTGTCGAGGTTGGCAATATAATCGTCTATGGCACCAAGCTCACTCACTATCATGCCATACAGAGTCTTCCTGACCCTAGCCGTGGTGTAGGTTTGGTTAACATTTGCCAGAAGCTTTCGCGCTGCTGCCGTATGTTTCGAGTTCCTCGTCATGACTCCTCCTTCTGAATAGCCGCTTTCAGCGCATTCAAATCAATTTGCATTATGTTCACCCGCCGAGTAACACTTGGTCATTAACCAAGCTGTGTCATTTTGTTGCCTCCTGTGATCAAACTGTGAAAAATCAAGTTCCTTATGCGTATACCCATAGTATACATGAGAATTGAGAAATGTCAAGAACTATTTTAGGCTTTCTGTAAAAAGGCTTTATCCCCTATGCCAGATAAGCCTTGACTTTAGGGCGTTAGTGTTGTAAAATATAGGTATACGCTAAGGTAAACCTTAACAATGGAGAAAGAAATGAGAATAAAGATAAAGAAACTGACGTGCAAGAGATGTGGACATGAATGGACTCCACGCAAAGCTGATGTTCGGCAATGCCCATCGTGCAAGAGTGCGTACTGGAACCAGAACAGGGAGGGTACCAATGAGTAAATTAACTCGGAAAATTCGACTTAAGACTATTCATGTACAAAGATTTTGGTCAAAAGTAGACACTTCCTCTCCTGGTTGTTGGGAATGGCAGGGCGGAAAACGTCAGGGATACGGAGCGCAGCATATAGAGGGAGTCCTGTATGGCGCACATCGCGTATCCTGGACAGTAGCTTTTGGCGAAATTCCAGACCAAATGTGTGTTCTGCATAAGTGCGACAATAAGAGTTGTGTTAATCCTTCGCATTTATTTATCGGAACCCCACTTGATAATTCTCGCGATATGTATGCAAAAGGTAGACAATTCCACCGCCGCGGAGAAGCTCATGGTCGTGCTAAATTAACTCGCCTGCAAGTGCTTCGCATTCGTGATGTATATTCTTATGGCAATCACACACACAAAAGTTTAGCTCTAATGTACCATATTGGACCAACAGCAATAACTCATTGCCTTAGTGGTGATAACTGGAAACACCTCTAACACGCCACATTATGACTCCATCAGTTAGGAGTGAGTGATTCATGGACGTTCCCCACAACCTCACCATTGCCAACATCGCTTATGTGGTATACACGTTCTGGTGACTTGCAATAAAGGAGGAACCGCCCCGGCCATTGCTGCACCTCCGCCTGTGCTAGCTCCAAATCGTCTTCAGGGTCAAACTCCACAATATCCCCAACCCACACCTCGCGCTCGTTTTTGTCTGTCCTGCCAATGAAGAGCATGGCTATACACTCGAAGTCAACCGAATAGTATTCTCCGGCGTCCCGCCCTTCGGCATCAATACGCCCGTCGGGGCGGAGGGTGAAGGGATTGCCAACGTTCCCTGGATACCACATCTTCTCGCCGTCGAAAACCCTGTAGCGAATTTTATCGCTTTCCATTTTGTTGGCCATCACCATTACTACCTCTCTTCCAGTGTTTAGATTCAGGACACAGATCTACCTTCTCCTCCAGGGTTTTCACCTTCTCCTTCAATTCCATGATCATTTCGCTATGATAATTAAAGCGCCCGAAATACAACCTAAGCTTAGTGAGTACCCAGTAAAGACTACCACTCAACACCAAGCATATCACTATCCATACTGTCAGCTTTATCATCATTTCCCCTTTCGTTTGCTAATTACTGGCCAGAAACTCCACTAGCTCCCGCAGCTTATCCTCGTCTACCTTGGCCCCACGCAGTGTACGAAACAGCACGGGGAGCAACCCTACGACCTCCCGCTCCGTCAAGTCTGGAGGTATGCGGCCGGCGCTAATATCAGCCAGATCCTTAAACTCTGCCCATTCCTGGATGTTCAATCCCAAATATGTCGCATACTCCCACAGCTTCTTTCTGCAACATGGAGCTTGCATCCTGCCACGCTCTAGCTTGCTAATGTTCCTAGGGTCAAGAGCGTGCTTGCGGCAGAACTCTCGCAGTGTGGTCCTGCTCTCTATCCTCTTTTGCTTGAAAAACTCTCCGAATGTCCTCATCAGATCTCCTCTCGTTTGCTTTCAATACTTACCAGCTATAGTCCATTGACGCTTCCTACACTTCTCGTTGGTACACTTCCACTTGATGACGTTCCTGCCCTCCCCAAACCGGGGAACATGCACATCCCGCAGTTTCTTCGCACCGCACACAGGGCACTTGCTGTTAGCCATTATCTTTCCTATTACTTCATTCATCGTATCCTCCCTCTGCGGTCTATCCACAGCAAATTATTACCAAACATCTATTATTGACGAGTTCGATGCACCACGCCGATAAGTCGAAACGTTCCGACTTTGGAAATGTGAGCGTTTGGCGTAACTCCTGATTCGGAATTCCTGAGTACCGCTACGCGTAGGGATTCGGATCTGACATAATTACCGAGGCGGTAAACTAAGTCAGAATCCGAATCCCTACGACTTAGTTGAACTCGTGAAATGTTGATCACTATTGAAACGTCCGCAGTCAAGATTGGCATGACCTTGTTCAACTTGTAAAAAATCAGCCAAACCAAATACTCGTTAAATGTCTCTAGTTATAGGGTCAGAGTAACCCCAAAATTCAGGGTCAGACTGACCCTACTAAATCCCCCGCCAGCCAAACCAATTCCACTTGTAGTAGTCACAATCATTATTAATATTTAATACGTCAGGTTCCTCTTTGACTCTATCCACGATACCATCTGTGGCGTAATCATCATGCTTCCCAACGATTGCATAACATTTCTCAGGTATATTAGCCTCCTCACCAAAACCACCGCCCGATTGATGCCATTTACATTTCTGGCAATATCGTTTGCGAGTTGTACTTGCTTCATCAGTTGGCGGGTTCACATCTAATCTATGCGGAGTCAACGGTTTATCAAAACATAGCAATGTGTTATAGATTCTTCCTGCAAACAAAACCTTTAGACGTTCCCGAAAAGTTAATTGCCAACAACACGAAACGCTGCCAAATTCATCGCCGTGCTTATATGCAGGCAAAGAAAGATACTCCTCTTGATTCTCTGCGTATGTACAATTAGACCCCTCAAAAGTAACTGGCTTCATAATATCGCCCTTTCACAACACTTGATAGTGTCGTTTATTTCCTACCATCCATGTACTTATCAGCTTTTCGGCAACTAATTTGTCGATAGCCTTTTTCATCATAACGCCAGACGTGATCTTACACTCCTTTTTGAGATGTTTGTACCCAGGCCAACACACGCCAGTCTCAAAATCAGCGTGTTCGCATAATGCCAGATACAGCTTGAGCGATTGCTTGTTAAGCTCCAATAAAGTCGGTATAGTTTCGTGTTGTAGTTTGTGGAACACATAAAACCTCCGGTGAAAAAGGCAGACGGTAGTGGCCGGGGTCACCTAGAGCAGGTTCGCTCTACACCCAGCCAGCCACCATCGGTGTAATTCTTGTTTGTTGGCTACGAGGACACTTGCAAATGTCCTACATCTATAGAGTACCACATATAATGGAGAAGTCAAGGCTGTAATGGTGGGGGCGGGGGCATCACCTATGCAGTGCGGCGGCTGCGGGGGTAAAGGTGACGCCCCTTGTGTTTACTTGAAAAATAACGGCTTCACTAGAGCCACCGCGTACGTCGACAGGACGCCAACGGCGACGACTATCAGCATGGCCAGGGCCATCTTCCTCTTGAACGACATGGCCTCATTCACATGAGCGTCCTTGATGACAGCCACGCCGGTAGTGTTCTGCCCAACAACGATGCCAAGAGCGTCCATACGCGCATTCATCTTCACCATGGTATCCATGGCAGTCTCGATCAGTAGGATATGCTTCTCCTCCCGGGCTTCGCAAGTCCTCTCTGATACGCACATCTCCAGCACCTGGGCCATATCATCGCCAGTCAAATCTTGCTCCTTTCGTTCCGCAAGAAACGCCATAACCTCGCTGTTCATCGCTATCTCTGGTACTCTGGACACAATGTTACCTACTCTTTCGCGAAGCCTATGTCGCGCATACTCGTTATCAGGTTATAGCCCTGCCCATTGTTTTTGTACCCCAACTTACCCATCGCGGTCTCGATGCGCTTATCCAACCGGGTATCTATCTCTTCAGCAGGGTAGTGTACGCTAACACGGCCATTGCCATGCTCCACATAGCCAATATCAACGTTAAGTCGTGTTATCGCTCTGTTTAGCTTACTCACAATATCGCCTCCTAACTATAATTGTAAACGGCTTGCGACAGTAAAGCGTCACCTCCATAAAGTTGAGTTTTTTTTATAGAGGTACCCCCTTTGCTACCACTGCTCGTCTTTGCCAAAACCGTCGGTCATTATCTCTATATCGAAATGCACCAGAGACGCATCGGCACCATAGTTGTCAGATGCACCCCCTTCAGAAGCGTCTGCATCTCTGAATATTCTGAAATGGAAGGTCATCTCGCTCGTTATGCCTGCGCCGGAGATCGTAATGTCTCCAGTCAATAGCACCTCGTCTTGTAAACTTTCCGTAGCGTCAACGACTATCTGCGTCGTTGTAGCTTCCGTCAGCACTTGGTTATTGTTCGGCGTGGTGGCGTGCCACTCAATACCCCAGGTTACATTACCAGCATTGCCGTCCGTAGGTGCCCAATGAAAATGCGCGCGTAGGTCCGTGCCGTTAGAGTACGCGTGTTCTATCTCAAACGCCCCAAAGACCTCCTCGTCAGAAGCGGCGTTAAATTGAAAGACAGGTGTTAGCCCTATAGTGGCTGTGCCTGGGAAATTACTCGCCGGCAATTTCAAGTTGCTTGGCTCAAACTCATGATCTATAGATGCGCGGGCTGCGCCCTTTAGTGTCACGAAACCATCGCTAACAACCTCTAGGTAATCCGTTACACCACCATCTCCAATATTGGCTGATTTTACAGTTAGTGCATTATTTACAACAACGTCGCCGCCTGCAACTTCCTTGATAGAAACAGTGTCAAACAACGTGGTCTTGGCACTCTGGGCAGAGTCAACTATCAAATTGATATAAATTGAATCCGTAATAGCTGTAACAAAATATATGAACTGATGCAGTTGTTGGTTGTCTACAACCACCGTCAACAAATCGCCTGTCGCTAATTCGTATGCAGCGCTGTCGAATGTAGCCCTGCCCCTGATAGGATTGGTAGTTGTGGCGTCGCCGTTATGCCAGAACACTATCTTGTAGGTACGGCCAGTCTTGACCGTTATAAGCTGTCTAGCCTCGCCTTTAGCCGCTCCTGTATTGGTTATCTCAAGTGCGTTCCCAGACTCGCCGCCTACTACACTCGCCAATGTCGAGTTATTGGCTGTCCAACTTGCGGCGTCTGAAGTAAAACTGCCGTTTGTCACCAACTCGCTACCCAGGGTGTCTCTGTCCTGCACCGTAAGACCATCAACAGTGGTGTCACCCCATACGCGAAAATTTCCGTGTCTAGCCGCTTGTGGCCTGATGTTTCTGGACGCATGAGCGGCTACCTCGGCTCCAGATAACACTCTACTATACATACGGACGCCTGCTATACGGCCTTCAAACATCTTGGCCGTTCGTTGATCGTAAACAGACCCAATCCATAGGCCTTCTGTAGTATTGAAGTTTTCTCCTGAGAGATAGTTTGTATCAGTAACAACAAGCACACCGTCTTGGTAATACAGCAGATCATCTCCTGAACGCTGGAATACTAAATGATGCCAAGTATCGTCTGCCAAAGCATCCCAATTTGCGTGCATAGAAGAAGCCGTTGGCGATGCGTAAAACTTAACACCACCACCAGTGTCTATCGTGATGTAAAATTTCCCGGCATCTGTCCATTGCCCCATAAGCGTACCAATGTTGCCTCGGCCAGAAGCCATGTAAACATACGCCTCTATTGTCCAATCGCCCGCACCAAGCCTGATAGCGGCATCATCAGGTATATGGACAAAATCATTCGCACCGTCAAACAAAAGAGCTGCTCCGTAATCACTGGTTGACCACGTTGCACTAGTTATGATCCCGTAATTACCATTTCCGCTTCTATCGTAAACGATGCTTCCGCTGCCTTCGTCCATAGGGAGGTCTAACAATAAATCTGTATCATCCTGCCAGGAAGGCTGCCAGAAGCCTCCTGTGCTCTGGATGCCGTTAGATATATCACGCCAGCCTTGAGTTCTAACTTCAACTGCACTGGCAAACCTATTCTCCAACACAGTGGTAGTTTTAGTCAGCGAATTATCTGTAACAGTCAAACTGGCGGTAAAAAAGTTGTTCCGTATTGTGGTGTGGTTAGCAAGCGCATTGACTAGCAGACCCCCGCCAACAAACTGATTGCCCTCAATAGTTATATTCTCGGTTTCGTTACTGCCTGTTGACCACGAATCGCCAGTGTCCCAATCATCATCAGTGCCGCCCTCTAATACCATAGAGAGCGTATCATTTGGATTAGTTGTCGTGGAGATGGCAGTTACCCTACCATCACTACCGTCAGTAGTATTGTTTATTAAGTCGCCAATCCGGACACCAGAAGTTACGAAATTAGTTGTTGTATCAATAAGGTCGGCAGAGTCATTCCCGCCATCGTGAGTGCTGCCTGAAATAGCATCGACATTTCCGACCCTAATTCCGTATGTTCCTGTGGTACTTAAATAGTTCCCAATGATTGAGACGCCGCGCACAGCTCCGTCAATATCTATATTGTCAGCATCGCCTGAAACATCCTCAAAATGGACGCCAGTGATAATCCCATTGGCATAATGATTGCTATTCCTTTGCCGACGCACAACCACACCAGCCACAGTTGCAGTGCCTTCTATTACCCCGCCAACAATTGAGAATCCAGAGACGCTCTCGATTAGAATGCCTATGTGGTATGAACCCTCGATCTGGACATTTTCTATATCCCAGGCGTTGCTATTTTCGTTGGTCGCATTAGACCACAATCGAATCGCCGCTTTGGTTCCTACGCCATTCAATTCCACATCTCTGGCGGTACTTATCAAAGTAAACTCAGCCTCTATCCCGTATTCCCACGCCCCAGAACCCGTATCTGTTATCCATAGTCGCTCCAGGAGAACTCCGTTACAGCTTTCTAAATAAATGCCTGATCCACCGCCAGCATTAGAAGTCTTCACGCCAAGATTCTTTATAGACGGGCCGCGGTTGCTCGACGTTAAAGTAGCTGTTATGCCGTCAGTAGCACCAGTAAATAAAAGCACAGTGCCTCGCCCAGCGCCTACAACTTCGATGTAGTCCGTGCTAATATCCCACGCTGTTGACAAAGCGTATGTAGTTTCCTGCCGCAATCTTATCTGGCCGCCGCCAAGAGTATTGATAAACGTCGCCACAGCATCAAACGCCGCTATATCATCCGTTGCGCCATCACCAACTGCACCCCACCATTCGGGACGCACAAAGTCAACAAGCGGGGATCCCGCCACAACACCAGCTCCGGAGAATATCTGATCTATTGTGTCGGCTATCGGTCCATTGACAGTGGCCGTGAAGGTATTGTCGATTGATAGTTTTGCACCAGGGCCAAATACTAGAGTAACGTCACTATTGAAAGTAATGCTGGAAGAGAGTTTGTATGTACTATTAGAACCTCCAGGGAAGTACAGTATGCCCCCACTGGCTGTAGCTGCTGTATGCGCTGTGTTGATGTTAGCTCGGTCATCAGTAGAGCCATCGCCAGTCGCTCCGTAAGCCTTCACGTCAAACGTGCCGTTGCCCTTCTGCTGTATGGCCGATGTGACCAAGACGAATGTAGGCGACGAACTTGTCTTTACTTCCTGGTTAAACCAGTCGGCCAGCGTAGGATTGCCGGAAAGGGTAATAGTCCTGTCCGAGTCTCCAGTTGCGAAGGTCAGTGTTTTGTCTGCCGACAAGTTAGACCCAACCGCCAGGATCAAGTCATGGCTGGCGTCCGTGTCTAAAATATGTATTCCTGAGTTGTCTACAGACAGCACACCAAATCTAGGATTGGAAGTGATCAACAATGCCTGATTCATGTCAAATCCATCGACCTGATCTGCATTTAAGTTCCCCACAACCGTAGTGGATGCTATGGTAAGCGGAGCTGTGCCTGTAACTACATCCGACTCGAATGTCAACGCCCGTATCTCAAACGCCCCGGCATCCCAGTTGGCTGTAAGCGGCACTGTGCCATCACTCTTCAAAGCGATGAGCACTACCACCTCGTTTGAATTGATTAAGTCCACCAACTCATTCCATTTTGCAGGATTAACTGGTGTGTCGAGATCGCCTTGCGCTATTGCCATAATATACCTTCCTTAATTCCCCGGAGACTTTATCCGGTATCCCAGTAACGCCGCATCGCCAAGTACTTTTCCTGACCCTAATGTAAAATGCACCCATCCATCAGGATAACTGAATATCCTATGCGCCAGGTCCGAGTCCTTCGCCTTCCCTGTAGCCACAGACCGCATAGTGTGCCGCGTGGTGAAACCCGCAGGGCTGAATGTGTGCTCAACACGCTCCAGGACGTACCGACCAGCTCCGCTCATGGTCACTACCTTCGCATCAACACCGATCTCGTCAAAGAGACTGAACTGCGGGACGCCCACCAGAGAAGTGATCCTGATTATGTCTCGCTCGTCTTTGTAGAACCGGACAATATCAGCAGCTGCGCGTCTCGCCATACGAGAGCCACGAATCTTGTGCGCAGGCGTCTTATCGTCTTGAGTCGTCCAGCCGCCACTGTAATAAGCGTATTTCGCCGTGGCGTCTGCTCTGCTGATGCGTATATAAACCGTGCCCGTAACTTCCGACGTATCTACCTCTACCCAGTAATCTCTATTGGGCGATATATTCGCCGGCGTCTCAAACCTGAACGCTTCCCAGACGAACACATCAGTCCATAGCCCACCGGCGGCTTTCGTCTTGCTGGTAGCTAAAAGCAAGCCCGGACCAGAGCTGTCTGTGTATATCTTCACCACAATATCGCCAGTGGCGGAACCGTCCTGCCCCATGCTCAACTGCAAGCCATCAATTATAGTAGCATCCGACGACGACGTTATCTTAAACGCTTCCCTGTCATTATCTAATTCTTCCGTCCCAGTCCCGTAGAGCGATTCGGATACAGTCTCCGAGTTACTTACCAGGACACGCATAGACTTCCCCTTCTCGCCGTTATCGTCTATGCTTTGCTGGTCTATCTCCCGCGCAAAGAACCGCTCGTCGTACTCGAAGTCTACGCTGTTAATGATGTTAGACGCCGCCATCCACTCTATATCGTCAATATTCTTCGATGTGTAGGTCCAGTCAACGGGATTGCTCCTGTCGCGCTGGTACATCTGCAGCGTACCCGCCTCATCAAACAACGCTACGTGGAAGATACTGTTCTGGACATTCTGTAACGCTACGATGGTACGCATGTAGTCGAATGTTGGATTACCGTACTCCTCTATTATCTCCCCGGCGACGCCAGCCCCAGATCCTTTCGTCCCTAAAGTGGCAGGCGCTCCCACGCTGGAGCAAAACGTCTCGACTATCTCCTTCGGCGTGTTGTCTGGATCGACACTGCCGGAAGTGTACTCATACCACATCCTGAGCATCTTGTCGGCGCAGTCAACAACCACGTACTCCTGCCCCATACGCGGCGTTACCCGACGAACTTCACCAGTGAATACAGGAACGTTAAGTCCCTTGTAGCCCATCCAGATACGCACGTCCGCATTCTCCGCGACCTTGCTCTCGCCATCGTCAAACAGAACGCCATCAGTGTTGTCTATTACTAAATAAGCGCGCCCAATCTGGATGAACCCCAGGCCGCCATCGCTCTCTATAGCCCTGTCAGTATGGGCATAGAGGGCGAGGCCGCGCAGGTCGCTGATGCCGCCAATGACAACTTCTATGGTTTCATCCACAACGGCCTGAGCCTGGTACTGAGCGAATAATGTCTGCTCCGCGCTGGTTAAGTTTCCCCAATTAGGCATATCTACTCCGGTGTGATGGTTTCCAGAGAAACGTCCATCCCATGTCGCACACTTCCATCTGGGTTGTCGTGCTGCCGGCGTTCAGGCATCTGGGCAATGCGAACCTCACGAAATCTGCTGTAAGTCATCTCCACCACATCCCCGTCACTCTGCCCTGTAATGTCCAGTTGGTTATTTTCATAGTCTACGCTATAGTCACTGGTGGTCAATGTCGTCCCCAGCGTCCGATTCTTAATTTCTATATCTCCAGATTCCGAGTTGTTCTCAAACCACATCCTGTGAGTAGGCTCCACCGCGCCCAGCCCGGGATTCGTTTCGATGTTCACGTCATACATTCCCAAGCTAGTATCAAGTTCTACTGCCGTCAACGCTGTAATATCGAAATAAGTGTCAGCCTTGTCTACCAAATCATTATTAGATTCGTTTGTCGCCCACAATTCCAGGTAATCACCCGCGCTGAGGAACAGAACCTTGGAAGCGCTAATGGATTCGGAGCCACCATCATGCGCTACCGTATAAGCCGAAAACGCACCAGCGGTAGCGCCATTAAGCCTTACGGTAGCGATGCAAGCATCTGCTGCGGCATTGACCTTAAATTTAACCTGAAAATCAACCAAGTAATACCCTGCCGCCTGAGCCGTAAACCGATAACTAGCATTATCATATAAATCCTCTGAGTCCCAACCCACAGTATTCAAGGATAACTGCGATGCTACATTCGCCGTAAGGGTTTCGTCCACACTCATTGTAACACCTACGGTATGATCGGAAAGAAGACCGCCATAAGGCCGTGTCCTTACCAGTACGCGTAAGATGCCATTGCTCGCAACGCCATCTTGAGGAATCATGCTTTGAGCTTCGTCGGATGAGTATGTGTACCAATCAATATCCTCCGCTGTAGGGCTGGAAGTCCTGATGATCTCTTGCCAATTACTGCCGTTCCAAACATAAGCGAGAATGCCATCGTTATTGGCTGTTGCCAAGTCATCCAGGATGGTCTTTATATTTATCTTCAAACGCTGGATACCAGTTCCGTACTCTGCTGGCCGGAAGATAAACTTGTGGTAAAGATATTTACTGGCCGAATATTCATGACTTCTAAGCGTTCCTGCCGCTATATCCGTATACCACGTTGTGGGATATTCCGTGTCTTGAAACTGCGCGGCCGACGTGGGCAGATCCGCACTCTCGGTGTAGTAACCAACGTGAGTTATGGACGGATTGATAATGCCAGTATGATCATAGGAGGCGTTGGTGTAGAGCGTACTCCGCTCAGTAAGATCGGGCACATCGCTATCATCAAGATAAAGCGCCTCCCCGGATTCGTACAGCAACACCATTCGGTCAAAGAAAGCATCCTCCACGAAGTTCCATCGCAGCGTATACCGCCAATGCGTCCCCAGTCTATGCTGTATTCTATTCCCGCGAAGAGACTGCTTCACCACGCCAACTATATCCGGGTTGCCTTCATACCCGCCAGGGCCACTAGGCTGGATAACGATCTCGTCTTTATTGAAAGCGAAACTATCTATCTCGTAGGTGTCAGCTACCACACCATTCAACGTCACTCTAATAGTTGTGCATCCTGTAGGCGCGGTAACCTCAACCTCGAAGCAACGCCATGTAGTATCAACGGTATGTGGCGTATACGTGGTTATAGCAGCACCATTAGTCTGGTCATAGAATATTGCCGTGAAGTTGTCGCTGAAGCTGGTAGACTTTACAAAGAACGAACAGCTTATCTTCTGGCCAGCAGTAACCGTAAAATCCTTATAGACTCCCTCGGTAACAGCCGTGGTGACGAAACGCATAAACGTCCTGCTAGATACAGTCTGGACGCTGATAGTCACAGTTCCTGAATCCGTCTCTGTCCATGTATCTATCTCGTCAGGAAACGTGAATAATTCTGCCCCAAATACACTGGGCTTCCGTAATGTCAATCGGATGCGAGACATGGCGTTCTCCAACAACAGTTACTGTATGCGAACAATAGTCATATACGTATCAGCTACCTTTATCGTGTCATTACTGTCGGCATTAAATACATTCAGATGAATTTCATCGCCAGAGGTCAGCTCATGCAACCTCGACGAGCCGACGCTTTCTGTACTACCATCATGAGCGGTGACAAAACTGGTATATATAGCCACTCCCGCAGTTACGTTATAAAGAGTAACTTGCAACCTATCGGCAGCATTGCCGACTGAAAACTTTGCTTGGAAGCTGATCAGATACTTTCCTGTCGCCGGAACTGTGAAATTGAAAGTACCCGTATCAAAATCTCCATCGACATCAAACTCTTCTACATCAAACTCAAGCGTCTCGCCTGCGCCGGCCAAGATAGCTTGGTCGCCGTTCATTAAAACGCTCACTGCTGTACTCAAAACATCACCCCCTGTTTCGCAAAACCAATCAGTTCCATCAAAAACACACTCCATCTGAGAATAAATGGCGGGACTCCAATCAGCACTGCCCACTCGTTTTAGGTTCGTACCTGTAAAGTCTACCGTAGTATTCGCATCGTTGATAATTACCTTGATAACCTGGCCGGTAAAGCCATCGTCGAACATGGTGATCGTCGTACCCGACGCGTTAGCCGTCTTGAA
>SDBU01007279.1_pt1 | contig 12786 bp, 15 predicted proteins | sample 2277071 | NCBI WGS metagenome assembly SDBU01 (sample SAMN10397929, study PRJNA504765) | marine sediment metagenome | isolation source: marine sediment core GS08_GC12, 126 cmbsf | place: Arctic Ocean: Gakkel Ridge, Loki's castle | collected 2008 | reverse complement strand
ATGTGATTTATCAAAAAAATAGACTTTTGGTCCTAAGCTAGATTTTAGAGATTTCAAAAGATTATATTCTTTCTTTAGGTTTTTAAATTGAGGATTATTTTCTATTCGTAAGACATATTTTTTTCCAGTTGTTTCAATTGCATAATTCTCATTATGATTTCCACTAGCGAGAAAAGAAAATTTAACTAAATCTTCATCAAGTTTCTTACAAATCTGTTTCACTTGTTTTTTAGTGATATTCATAGAGTATAGATTAGGGAGCATGTTTATATCATTTGCCCAAGCCCCATCACATTTTAGCCCAAAAGATTATTTCTATTACAAAAGTACGTTAATTTTATAAACAAAAAGAGCTTAATTTTATTAAAAGAGAACTTATAATGAAAACAAGACATGTAGTAATATTAATTGTTTTACTTTAGTATTGATATCATTAATTATAATACTCAGCCCAGAAATGGATGAAACAGAAAAAGTAGGCAGAAGCATATTTTTAGGAATACCATCACAAGAAATGATACCATTAAAGTTTATTGAAGCTCCAGAACAAGAGAAAATAGAAGAAAAAGAAGAACCTACTTCTTCTTCCAGAAAAAACTAGAGCCAATCAAAGCAAAGCCAATAAGAGCATAAGCAATAGCTATGAAAATTACAGTAGGAACATATTCTTGAATCCAAGGAACAATAAAATAAGAAGTAACGTGGAACTTCAACAGCAAAGCAATAATAAATTTTTTACCAAAAATAGCGAAAATAAAAGCAACTGCAGCAGGAAACAAAGTTGAATAACCTAAAGACCTTAAAGCTTTTCTTGGACTTTTTCTAGCAACAAACTCCAGAACAACACCAATAGCAATAAAAAGAATACTGACAAGAATAGCAGTATCAGCAAGTTTTTTCACAGGAGAAAAAATAACTATAGGCAAAACAGGAATCAAAGTTGTTAAACCAAAGAAATATAAAAACTTGCCAATAAAATGAAAAACACCATTCTCTGCAAATCTAGCTAACTTCTTCTTTGTTTTTAACTTCAATTAATACACCTCTTTGCAAAAGTTTAAAAACATTAAAAGTATTAAAAGCTTATGGCTGTAATGATAGATTTAACATTATTCATAGCAAGCTGTATAGGATTGGTCATATTTGGAGCACTTCTAGTAAAATCATTATCAAGACTAGCAGCATTTTTACGAATGAGTGAATTTATAGTAGCATTTGCAATAATGGCTTTAGCAACTAGCTTACCAGAATTATTTGTAGCAATCAATGCATCTATAATGAAAAACTCAGCACTAGTAATTGGAAATGTAATAGGTTCAAACATAGCAAATTTAACATTAATTGCAGGAATAGCGATAATTCTGGGTAGAGGAATCTCAACAAAAAGCAAACTCATAAAAAAAGATGCATACTGGATGGTATTTATCTGTGTCTTAGCTGTAATATTAATGTTCTTAGGCAGAACACTATCAAGACTAGACGGCATAATACTTTTAGCAGTCTTTATTTTTTATTTCATCTACATGCTAAAAACAAGAAAAGGATATCAACACAAGTTTAAAAATCATGTAACAAGATGGCAAGGAATAGGCTGGTTTGTATTATTTGTACTAGCATTACCGTTATTATATTTTGCATCAACGCAAGTTGTGGTATTTGCAAAAGCATTATCAGCTGGTTTAGCACTACCATTAATCTTTATTGGATTGTTTTTTGTAGCTTTGGGAACAAGCTTGCCTGAACTGGCAGTAGAAGTAGCTGCAGTAAGAACAGGACACTCAGATATGGCATTAGGAAACTTAATAGGCAGTGTAGTGATGAACAGTACATTGGTGTTAGGAATTGCAGCTTTAATTTCTCCAATTACTTCAAACTTTTTTCTATTTTTGACCAGCAGCATATTTATGATAGTAATCTGCACAATATTCGCAGTATTCTTAGAAACCAAAGGAAAACTACACTGGAAAGAAGGAATAGTTCTTTTAATGATGTATATTTTATTTTTGATAGTAGAATTGAATCTGAAGAATTTTTATTTAATGAATGGGATGATTTAGAACCAGCTCAGGGTAGCCTTTGTTAATAGGTTTATCCCATTCTGCATTGATTTCTTTTAAGATTTTTAAACATTCAGCTCTAGTTTGTTCTGCAGTACCAAAAGATTTCTTAGCTTCAACTTCAAGAAAAGGGCCAAGTTCTTTAATAAAATCTAAAACAATCTCAAAATCTTTGTAAATGAAAGTTTTTCTAAGCTTTGTAACAGTAACTTTTTTTATGAAACCTAAGTTTTTCAAAGTACTTGCGAAAACTTCAGGATTATTAATTTCAGTCTCATATTCGTCTGATTTTAATAAATCATTATTATTGTCAAAATGACAAAAATGATAGTCAAGACTAGAATTATCTTTGTCCGTTCTAATTCTTAAAAATTCAGTAACTGGTTTTTGTTTGAAGAAATCATGATTTTTTGGTGTGAAGTATTGATCAACTTGTTCTTTAGAGTTTATAAATTTAGCAATCTTGTTTAGAGTTTCTTCTACTTGAGCTGGGTTTTTTAATGCTACTTTAATCTCAATTTCTTCATTCATAAGAATAAGAATTAAGGTTTAGTTTAAGAAGTTTTCTAAGGCATTAAAGTAAAATAAGCTATTTTTTTAATAAAAGCATCTTGGAATTTCCAAACAGCAGAATAAAATTTATCAGGCCCAGAAGTTATTTCTCTGTATTTAGAAGAATTAAGTTCCGCAATTAAATAAGGAATAGTTAATTCTTCTAATTTTTCATCATAACAACCAGCAAGTCTTCCTAATACTTTTTGAATATTTTCAGTTTGTTTATTAGTAGGTTGTTCTTGTTTTATTAATTTAGATAAACTCTCTGCTAAAGACAAATCAAGATCAACTTGGCTCTTAAAATCTTCAGAACCACTAATGTTAGGTAAAAAAAACTTAATTTGAGAATCAAACAAATAATTATTCTGACTAACTGCTTTTCTGATAAGTTTATTATTTGCATAAACCGCATTCTTAAGATCTTTCTTTTCTTTAACATTTAAAGCAATAAAATGATAAAGCGCAGATAGAGACCCATTTACATTAACTTCCACATTTTCTACTTCACTCACCATAGAAAGAGATTTGAGAAGGTTTATTTAAAAAGCTTTTGGTGGAATATAGAAAAGGAAAATAAAAAAATAAAATTAAATAAACAGTGGTGCTAAGACCAAAGTTAAAGTACCTAGAAGTTTTATTAAAACATGCAAACTAGGACCTGCTGTGTCTTTGAACGGATCGCCAACAGTGTCTCCAGTTACTGCAGCTGCATGAGCTTCACTGCCCTTACCGCCATATGCGCCGGCTTCAATGTATTTCTTAGCATTATCCCAAGCACCGCCACCTGTGTTGAACAATAAGGCCATTAAGATACCAGTAATAGTGCCAACCATTAGGAAAGCAGCAACTGCCTCATATCTAAGCCAAACACCAACAACAATTGTAACAGCAACTACTAACAAACCAGGAACAATCATTTTTTGCAAAGCAGCCTTAGTACAAATATCAACACACTTAGCATAATCAGGCTTAGCTTTACCAGCCATCAAACCTTTGATTTGCTTGAATTGCCTTCTCACTTCTAAAACAACTAGCTGAGCAGTATCACCAACAGCTTTAATTGCAAAAGAGCTAAAAATGAAAACCAAGCCAGCACCTAAAAAACCGCCAACAAAAACATCAACCTTAGCAATATTAACAACAACCTTGTCAATGCCAGTTAGCTTAACAATTTCATCAAGATAAGCAGAGAACAACAAGAAAGCTGCTAAAGCAGCACTACCAATAGCATAACCTTTTGTTAGAGCTTTGGTTGTGTTACCTGCTGAGTCTAATTTATCAGTTCTTTTTCTGACTTTAGGGGATTGATTAGACATCTCAACAATACCGCCTGCATTATCAGCAATAGGACCAAAAGTATCCATAGCAAGAATATAAGCAGCTGTTGCAAGCATACCTAAAGTAGCCATAGCAGTACCATAAATACCACCACCAACTAAACCAGATTTAGTACCTAAAATAAAAGAACTGATTAAAGCAACTGAAAGAATAATAACTGGTAATGCAGTACATTCTAAACCCATAGCAAAACCACGGATTATATTAGTTGCATGACCTGTTTTAGATGCCTTAGCAATACTTCTAACAGGCCTAAAGTCTGTTTCAGTATAATAAGTAGTTACTAATACGATTAAAATGCTAGTAATAATACCTACAAGACCTGCATAGAAAAACCAAATATTACCATCTAATAATTTCATAACTAAAAAGTAAAATGCACCTACAACAAGAACTAATGAAACTAAGTAACCTTTAGTCAAAGCCCACATAGGATTGCCGTTTTCTTTAACTTTTACAAAAAAGATACCAACAATGCTGGCTAATAATCCAAAAGCACCTATTAATAATGGGAATAAAATACCATTTAAACCAAAAGCAGGGTAAAGAGCTACACCAATAATCATAGCACCAATGTTTTCTGCAGCAATAGATTCGAACAAATCAGCACCTCTACCTGCGCAGTCACCTACATTATCTCCTACAAGATCTGCAATAACAGCAGGGTTTCTTGGGTCATCTTCAGGAATGTTTTTTTCAACTTTACCTACTAAGTCAGCTCCAACATCAGCAGCCTTAGTGAAAATACCGCCACCTAGCTGAGCGAACAGAGCAACAAAAGAAGCTCCAAAAGCAAAACCAACTATAAGAAAAGGAATCTCAGTAGGATTTTGACCTGCTCCAAGAACAATAAACATCAAAGCAACACCGATTAAAGATAAAGAAACAATAGTAATTCCAGAAATTGCTCCACCTCTTAATGCAGTGATTAAAGCCTTGTTTAAACTCTTAGTAGCAGCAGCAGCAGTTCTAACATTTGCTCTGACACTAGCCCACATACCAATAATACCTGATAAAGCGCTGCAAAACGCGCCGAAAATAAAAGAAATAGCAATTCTCCAACCAAGAGCTTGCTTACCTAAAGCATAATAGGCTAAGAAAATGCCTATAGCAAATAAAATACTGATAACAGCAATAGTAGTATATTGTCTTTTCATAAAAGCATTAGCACCAGTTCTAATAGCTTTAGCAATTTCCTGCAATTTATCACTACCTTGATCTCTTCTTAACATATCTCTAACAAGATAAGCTGCAAAAATTAAACTAAGAAAACCGATTAAAAATACAATCCATATTAAGTCCATCAAAATCTACCTCCTAATAGGAAGAAAGAAAAAGAAACTGTTTAAAAAGATTTCTATACAAGACAGTCAAATCTTCTTATACCAGCAAAACAACAGCTACAATGAAAATAATAGCTAATGAAGACCAGATACTAAGTCTAATAACAGGGTCTTGAAGTAATGGTGTTTGTTTGCATTTCTTTGGACCACAAGCACGTTTAGAAGCAGGTCTCCTAATACTTTTTGTAGTAATTCTTCTTTTTTTCATAATTATCCCCTCTTTCAGTATTTGATACTTTTAGAGTTTAAAAAGGTTTTGATAAAGTTTTTAAAGAAAAGACTATTTTTACTGTTTATGCCGCGGTAGCAAAGTCTGGTCAAATGCGGTGGACTTAAGATCCATTCCTTTAGTAGGTTCGCAGGTTCGAATCCTGCCCGCGGCATTTTATATTTAAAATGGGAAAATGAAAGAAATCTATATTTCCTGGGTTAAAGGATTAGTATATGATAAACAAGCTTTAGATATTTTGAAAAGTTCTGGAGTGATAGCAGGGATTGAATTAAGCAATGTAGATGAACAAATAGAAAGAATACAAGATTCAGGATTAAAAGTTTCATTACACTGTCCAGGACAAAAATTAACTACTAATTTAGCAGCAAAAGATTTTAAGTATGTTTTTGAAAGAAAAAATGGAATTCTAGAAGCAATTTTAAAATCAGATGCGCCAATTGTCGGATTTCACTGCGGATATGCTGCTGAAGAAATCTATAAAATGAAAGCATTTCCAAACATTCCCAAAGGTGCTTTGATAACTGATGAAAAAGAATTAGTAAACAGAATTTCTGAAAATTTAAATTGTTTAGATGAAAAAATAAATTCGCAGAAACAAATAGTAATAGAAACTTTAGATTATACAAGAGAACAAGAAATTAAATGGAAATTACAATCAGACGAAGTACAAATAAACAGATATGAAATAGAAAGAATTATTTCAATCTATGGAACAAATGCTAGTCTTTTGTATGTTAATGAGCCAAAATTTATAGAAAAAATACTTTCACAAACAAAAGTAAAGTATTTATGCGATACTGCGCATATTTTTATCACAGCAGATACAAAAATTCATAACAAAGAATTTAACGGCGAAATAGAAGATTATTTTATTAAAATGAATTTAGCAACTACAGGAAAAATATATCAAATACACTTAAGTGTTCCTGCAGGTGATGCTGAAAAAGGATATTCAGATGTGCATAAAAAATTTGTAGAAGGAGATTATTTAAGCTCGCAGATACTTGATTTAACAAAAGAAATGATAGAACCTGAACTAAAAGTTGTAACTCTAGAAATAGATACTAGATTAAAACCTACAAAACACGCAAAAGAGATGGTAAAACAAGCAGAATATATTATGAAAAAATTGTTTTAAGGAAGAAAAATGAGCATACTTGTAAAAAATGTATTATTGGATGGGCAGAAAAAAGATGTATATATAGAAGGGAATTTGATAAAAGAGATTTCTGAAAAAATTGATGTTAAAGCTTCTGAGGTAATTGAGGGAACAGGGAAAGCTATACTTCCTTCTTTTTATAATTGTCATACACATGCACCAATGTCTTTATTGAAAGGGTATGCTGATGATATGAAACTTCAGGAATGGTTAAAGGAGAAAATATGGCCTGTTGAAGGGAAATTAAAGGGAAAAGAAGTTTATGTTGGCGCTAAATTAGCTATTCTTGAAATGATAAAATCAGGAACAACATTCTTTAATGATATGTACTGGTATTTTGAAGAAGTTGGTAGAGCTGCTGAAGAAATGGGAGTACGAGGGGTAATTGCTCAATCATTTATTGATGGAATGGAGTTACGCGAGCTGCCTAAAGATAGTGAGCTGGTTAAATATGGCTATGGGCCGCATGCTATATATACTGTAGGCAAAGAAAACTTATTGAAAATAAAAGAATTAGCTAAAGATAAAATTATTCATATACACTTATCTGAAACAGAACAAGAAGTAAAAGATTGTATTTCTAAATTTGGCAAAAGACCTGTAGAATATTTGAATGATATTGGTTTTTTAGATGAAAATGTAATATGCGCACACGGTGTTTGGTTAAATGATACGGAAATGAAAATTCTTTTTGATAAAAAAGTAACAGTAGTTTACAATCCAGTTTCTAATCAAAAATTATCAGCAGGAATATTTCCATATCAAAAATTAAAAGATATTGGTGTTAGAATTCTTTTGGGAACAGATGGCAATGCATCAAACAATAATTTAGACCTGTTTGAAGAAATGAAAATCGGCAGTCTTTTGCAGAAAGTAAATAATTTGCCAACAACACTACCAGCTGTTGATATGTATAAAATAGCTACTATTAATGCTGCAAAAAGATTTGGAATTAATGCAGGAGAAATAAAAGAAGGTAAGTTAGCAGACTTTATTTTAGTAGATATGAAAAACATCGGATTATTTCCAAACCATAACTTAATTTCAAACATAGTTTATTCTGCACATGGAGATTGTGTAACACATACTGTTTGCAATGGAAAAATATTAATGAAAGACAGGAAAGTAGAGGGTGAGGAGAAGATAATTTCTGAGGCTCAAGAAGTAATTAATAGTGTTATTCTAGAGTAGTTACAGATAGAAAGGTTTATAAAAGGTAGTAAATTTAATTCTTCTATGAATGGATACAAAAAACCTAAAGGCGGCAAAAAGACAGAGAAAATAGATTGGAAACCATGCCCAGATGATACTTATATGTCTCCAGATGATTATGCTAAAGTAGAATGGTTAAAAAATCTAGATGGCACACCCATATCTAAAAAAGATTGGGAAGAAAAGCAAAGAAAAACTAAAGAAAAAGGATTAAGTGGACCAGGAATACTAATTGGTGAAAATGGAAAAGCCAAAGGAATAACTGATTTTAAAGGCAAAATGAGAAAAGAAAAAAGCAAATTTGAAGTAAAAAAAGAATTTTCGCCTAATAAAGAACCTTATTCTAGTGCTAAAAAACTATATGGAGGTAAAAATTCGTACATAACTGGTGAAGGTTTAGAATTAATAACAGCAAAAGGAATAAGCGGAGAAAGTTTTGCAATAACATTATACCATATCACAACCAAAAAAAGCACTTTAGCAAATTTAAGTGAATTTGACGCTTTACAAGAAATAACAATTGAAAATGTAGTAGATAAAATGCTTAAAGACAAGTTTTCATATGTTGAAGAACATCAATATTATGAATTAGAAGCAGCAATAATTGGAAATAGATTTTATGAAAGCAACTTAAACAAAATAAAAGAAGAATTAAAAAAACACAATATACCTGTTGTTGCAGAAGAATTAACAATACAAAGCAGAGGAAAAGACATTTTCTTACAATGTAGAACAGGAAACATAGAGTTATATCCCTCAAAAAGCACATTCACAATAAAAAAAGACTTACCTCCTATGGATGAACGTTATTCTAAATGCAAATCAATAATTGCAATAAACAATGCTTACATTATTGAAGAGGGTTCAAACAAAATATCAGCAGAATCAGTAAGTGGAGAAAGCATAGCAATAACATTGTATGATATAACAACAAAAAAAGGAGCATTAGCATTCTTATGTAAATTTGATGTTTCAAAAGGAATAACAGTTGATAATGTTGTTGATGAAATGCTTAAAGACAACTTTTTTAAAGATTGTACTAAAGAAAAAGGTTATACATTTGAAGCAACAATAACTGGAAATAAATCAGATGAAAAAAACATAAACAAAATAAAAGAAAAACTGCAGAAACATAAAATATCAATTATTGGAGAAGATTTAAAAGATATCGCTTCAAAAAGCAAATATGTTTACTTAGATTGTGATACAGGAAATGTAGAAGTCTATCATACATGAATTGAAAACCTTTCTTTATAACTGTCATCAAACAGTAGTTACAAACCAAAAGGTTTAAAAAGGGCAGAACACATTATTCTCTAAAGGAGGAACAATAAAATGAAAGAATACAAACCACAAGAAATGTACAGAACAATTGCAGGACCTTTAGAAACAGAAGAGCAACTAGAACAAAGCAATGCAGATCATTTGTGCAATACATTCAATGATTTAAGAGAAAGATTTGGAATAAAACCAAAACCGATCACACAAGAAGAAAAAGACAAAGCACTAAGAAGTCTTTTTACAGAAGGTTTGGTTAAACTACCACGCTAAATCTAGACTTAGAACACATAACCAGCATCACAAGATTCTGGTTTAATATTTTTATTTCACTAAAATATCTTAAATCTTGTTCTGAAGCCAAGCATCTATTAATTGGATGGCTGTGTAAATCTATTAAAGTATTTTCTGGACAATATTTTGCTTGAATATGCACAACACTTGCAGATGAAACGTCTGGGAAAGTAATTTTGTTAATAGTGTAAATGTTGTTTTGTTTTGTTCCTTGTAAACAAGCTTTGATTTCTCTGTGGTTGTTTTTTATGTAATGTTCTTGAAGCTGTTCTAAAGTATTGTCTTGGAAGATAATGGTTAAGTCATTAGTTTTAATTTGAAAATTGCTAATTTTCTTGCTTGTGAGAAAACCGTGGACAGCACCAGAAGTGACAAAAATATAAGTAACCATTAGAAACACAAGAAAGATAGCGATAATTACTATAATTGCTTTCTTTAGCTTACTAGGAGGCTCTTCTTCGTGAATATCAAACTCGTCAAAATCATCCATACAGTATAGAAAGACTCGCAATATTTAAAAAGTACTACAGAAATATTCACAATACGCCTCTGTGGCTTAGTAGCTAAAGCGCGACATTGGTAATGTCGAGATCGCGGGTGCAATTCCCGTCAGAGGCTCCTTTCTATTAAGGTTTAACATCTTTTTGATTAGCAGAATAATTATAAATAACATATTTTCTGATATTACTATATGGCAGATGATAAATTAATTAGGTCTATTGTAGAAACACATAATTTGGATCCTACAATTCATGAAAAGATAATAAAACTAGCTATTGGAGTAGTAGATCAGGGTTTTTTAAACGATTTTGATTCAGTGTATGCATATATTGATAGTTTAGTTGAAAAAGTTAATATACCATACCCAGAAAGGTTTGCATTAAGCCTGGATAGGTTAATTACTCCTGATTCAACAAAAACGTTTCATGATTTATTTGGAGCTGAGGATGAAAGTTTAGCTACACTATTTGAAAAACCAGATAACTCTGAAGAAGGGTTACCTATTGAAGAAGCTATTTCCATTTTAGGCAGTAAAATTAACGAACACGATATTGCATTGATGCAACAATTGTTGGATGGTTGTGAGAGTAATCTTATATTGAATTGGTCTCCAAAAGAACTACGGATAAATGCTTACCAAATACAAGAAAGGATAGCAAAATTAAAGGATAAATATGAGCTGGATGGGGAATTAATTATTCCCAGAAGACCTATTGTTTATGTGCAATTGAACAAGTCTCTTGTAATCAAGTTTGGGAAGAGGACATATAAGGGTAACCCTCTTGCTTTTTACTTAGCTAATCTTGATGTGTATGCTGGAATGAGTCGATCAGAATTGGCAAAGTTTGATGGTGTATTATATGGAGCTTTAAGAAGGGAAAAACAGCTTGAAATAGCTATACCAGAAATAAAAAAAAGAGAAAGCTTATTCTCCCAAGATGAAATCAAAAAAATAGTTGCAGCTCATGGAACTTACAAGGGGAATGCGTCAAAAGCTTCAAAGCATTTACTTTATGCACCATCTACTATATTGAGATATTGGAAGGCAGAAGGATTAGAAATACAAAAGGGAGGAACAAAATCTAAAGGTATTGTTTTTTATTCACCAACTGAGATATTAGAAGGTTTGATGCAAGCTGGATTAGTGCCTAATAAACAAGGACGTCCAAGAAAGAAATAACATACTCCTAAAATATCCTTAGAAATGCAAAGCATTTCTGGGAACTTAAAAATATTATTTTAAAGTAATCCAGCTAAAGCAGGAAGAGATTTTTGTTTAAAAAAAGAAGAAATTTTATAAAGTAACATTTCAAAGACTAAAAAAGGTGAAACTAATGGAAGAAGAACAAGAAGAAATGGAAGTAGAAGAAGTTGCTGACAACAACAATTTAATGATAAATGCTTTGGTAGAATTGTTGGTTGAGAAGAAAGTAATAACAGAAGCAGAGTTTGACAAAAAAGTAGAAGAGATGGAAGAAGGAGAAGAAGACGAAGAGTAAGAAAGCTTTAAAAAGGAACTAAAATTAAATATTTCTACGGGCTCATGGTCTAGCGGCATGACATCTCCCTTACACGGAGAAGATCCCCGGTTCGATTCCGGGTGGGCCCATTCAAATTTTTAAATGCCTTTTATATCAAATACTGCGTCTAGAATTCCGACAGCTTCATATTTTCTTCTATCCCAGTTTGTTGTTCCTCTATTTACAATAAATTGTCTGTATAATTCTTGCTTAAAATTATGTTCATTTAATTCAGAACATTTTTCTTCAAAAATAGAAATAGTATTTTCACAAAACTCATCAAAACCATCGCCTTTGAACTTAAACGCTTTTGCATCTCTAGTAAAATTAACTCTAAAATCAGTACTAGCTCTTAAATAAGAATCAACAAATTCACCATTACAAACAATTGCTCTAACAACGCCATAAACTCCCTTGTTTTTCATTTGAGAATCAATAAAAGGCTGAATTATTGAAATACCTGGCTCAAACTGAAAATTTCCTTTATGAATAAGATCTTCAATATAAGGTGCTGTTCCGTGCACAATTTGAAGAATAGAAGGATCTTTTAAAGGCCCTCTTGTAAATCTAAATCCTTTTGCTTCATCTTTATCTAATAATTTCACACCTTTACCACAATATCCTAAAACTGGCTTTAAAATAAATTTCTCAGCACTTTCTAAAATCTGATACAACTCATTTTCATCAGTTATACCTAAACCAACTAAAGTAGATCTAGGCAAATTATCTTTTAATTCAGTATCTTTTAACAGCCAATACTGCAAGAATTTATTATTAGTAAGTTCTTGATTAACATAAGGATTAACAGTTTTATGAGGAACTCTTTCATTTGAAGCATTAAAAACAGTTGATTCTTGCCCGTTATAAAGTTCAAAACGAATTTTATTTTCTATTTTTCTTGAAGATTTATTTGTTTCTTTAATCCAATCAATGTGTGCTTTGTCTGATTTAACTACCTGATTCTCAAACATCAAAGCTAAAAGTTTTCTATATCCAGGAGTTTTGATTCCTATTGCTATTATATCGTCCATAATATTACTTAAAATAGGATGTCTTTTCTTAAATCTACGAGCTTTATAACCGCCAAAATTAATAGAAATCTTGCCGTATTTTTCCTGCAGCATATCAAAAACTTTTTCTTCTACTCTATTATCTCCATAAATTTCCTTAAAACCATTCATACCAGAATTAACTCCATTAATCTCAAGAATATGCCTTTGCCCTTCTTTATCAACAATAATATCTAAGCCATATAATGTCATATTTTTACAGATTAAAAAAAGCTATAAAAGAATAT
>SDBU01007278.1_pt1 | contig 12786 bp, 14 predicted proteins | sample 2277071 | NCBI WGS metagenome assembly SDBU01 (sample SAMN10397929, study PRJNA504765) | marine sediment metagenome | isolation source: marine sediment core GS08_GC12, 126 cmbsf | place: Arctic Ocean: Gakkel Ridge, Loki's castle | collected 2008 | reverse complement strand
TCCGCGCTAGGGTGTTAGACTATTTATGGGGCCGGGGCTTGACAGATGAACAGATTGAGTATCAGCAAGTTGGGTTCACCGCCATAGGGCGGTATGCTTACCGAGTGGTCTTCCCGATCTACCACAAGAAGAAATTGGTGACGTTTATATCACGTGATTTCACGGGGCAGCAGAATGTGAAGTTTCTAAACCGTAAAGGGGCCAAGCCTCTATGGGCAACGGAGGACATGGGAGACACCAAGAAGTTGGATGGTTGTACGGTTATCTTGTACGAGGGTATATTCAAGGCGCTGGCCGGGGAGCGTTCGGCACCATACTTGACGCAGGGCACTGTTGTACATGCCGCTACGCTTGGGAGTCAGATTACAGATTTGCAATTGACACAGTTGAAACCAACTATGGTTGATGAGGTTATCCTATTCCCGGACCCAGATAAGCCCGGTATGAATGGGTTTTTGAAAGTTGGTCATGCGCTTGCTGCGCGGCATTATGAACGGTTGACCGTGGTATCCCCTTTACCACAGCGAGAGTGTGATGAAATGGAGCCGGAGGAAATTGAAACATGTATCTCGGGCCGCCAACCGTTTTTTGAGGAAAGCTGGGGAATGGCGAATTATGTTACGATGGAGGACTGATGAAGAACACAATAGTCGTTGACGGACACAACCTGCTGTACAGGAGTCACTATGCTTATCCGTCCCTTACGCATGACGGCACTGCTACAGGGGCCATGCATGGGGTTCTCATGGCATTGCACAATCACCGTGTCAAGTATCCTGAAGCTGAAATCATCTTTGTGTGGGATGGTCCGCCCAACGAAGCTGGGTATCGGAGTTGGCGCTATCAGGTGTATGACAAGTACAAAGCTGGCAGACGTACGCCTGAAACTGATGGTAATGTTGCGCAGGTGGTAGCACAGGTGCAACCATTGTATGAGATTCTTCATTATGCGGGGTATTTGCAATATAGGATTCCTGGTATTGAAGCTGACGACATGATCGGGTTGACCATATCACGATTGCAGAACAAGCGCCACAGGGTTTTGATCGACAGTACAGACAAGGACTTCTACCAGTTGCTCGGATACGGTAGCAATGTTCTCATCATGCGCAAGGGAGACGGTAAGTTTGGCCCGGCCGAGCTTTTCACAAAGTATGGGGTAACCCCGGCGCAATGGGTGGGGTACAGGGCGCTGATGGGTGACCCCTCGGACGGGATACCTGGGATGCCCCATTGCGGCCCTGTGGGCGCTCAGAAGCTTATGAACATGGGCGCTATACCGAACGAGCCTTGGGATTCGCAGCCCGACAAAATTCGTCAGCAAGTTGCGGAAAGTCGTTGGGAGTATGTTCCCCTGTGGCACAAGTTGTCATGTATAATCACTCGGCCGACTGACCCATTATTGGTTCTACACATTAAGGGGAAGGGGCATAGATCTACTGGTTTTAAGCGCATATTTCGGGATAACTTGATACGCCATAACCCGCCCGCTCCGCGTGAGGATAAGTTTATTGAGGCGCTGACTGAATACAACTTGGCATTTGCTAGGGACCGCTGCCGCAGGTTGATAGCTGTACAGAGGGGGAGTGAGCAAGAATGATTAGGCGTGGCGTATTACTTCAGAATCACTTCGAGTGTATTCGCATGATAGCCAGCAAGGCATGGCCATCTATGCCCAAAGAGTTCAAGGCGTTCATGTCAGAAGATGACCTGTTCCAAGATTGCATTTTGGAGTTGCGTATGAAAATGCACAAGTATGATGCGTCTAGGAGTAAACCTGTGACCTTCATATACTTGGTGCTGCGCAGTTACCTGAGTCGCCAGCGTGGTTGGTACGAACGAAAAAAGCGGAGTGCTGTTAGGGTCAACGATTATGATGTTGACATGATACAAGATGCTCACATAGCAAGAGAGGTTGAGGGCGTGAGTGAGGATGAGGCTATCCGTCTATTCTTTGATGTGCATGAAAGGCTCAGCCGGAGGTTGCAGGCTGAGGTATGCCGTTGGTTTTTCTCATCGTTTTCTGCTGCTAACATACGTTCCGACAATGCTAGGATGTTCACAGTGTTTCGGCGCATGGCTCAGCATGTAGGGTTGACCCAGAAACACTGTCTGTTGATATTGACGGATAAGACTGTACAAGTGAGAATTTCGCGGCAACTATGTACGTTGTCCGCGCGGAGGTACATATATGAAAACTGATGAGCAGAAGTCGTATCGTTGTGTGGTGTGTGGTGAAAAGTTTTCCGAGCGTGACATATGGCTCTACGATTTCTTTCGAGTTCAAAAAACGTGCTTTGCTTGTTACGTGTCCGGGAAGAAGCAGGACCATCGAGACTGGTGTTTCGGTAAGTTGAATAAGTTGAACGCGGCCGGGCGTATAGTCCGCTGGGGATATGATCCAGTGGAACATTCGGAGTGTCGTGAAGAGTGTCCCGACCGTACCATATGTCCGTTGTTCTTGACAAAGGTAGGCAAGAAGGGGAAGCGGTATACTCGAATTGGTAGGGCGCGTAAACGCGCCCGCGCTACCAAATGATTTCACAAGTGACATTGATGCGCGGCGTTTTGCGCCTATGCCGTGACGGTATCAGCCTGGATGATTTGAAAGAGTACATTCGTATACGTGGGGGAAACCCCAAACGAACATTGGGTATCACATTGAGGATTCTTCGAGGTGAGCGTTCATATGGAGGGTTCGACTGGACGCTTGATGAGCGCGGCGGGTGGATCAAAATTACCCTAACAGGGAAAAACGAGGAGCTACTATGAAAACGTTAATAATAGAGCGAGACTGTTTGATCAACGCGGTGGATATGATCGATAAGATCATCTACCGTAAGCCGATCAAGAGTAGTGTCGTGGTGCGCATGGCGTACAACAAGGGGCACATGTACATGCAGCTTTCTTCGGACGCTACGGCTACGGCTAAGGTACCGTGTTCTGGCGAGTGGCCGATGGAAGACAAAGTGTTTTTTGTAGACCGCCGCGTTTTGTTCCCATTTATTAGAGTTGGTAAGAAGCAGAAGAAAGACTACTCAATCAACAGTGTGGACGGGCGCATGATAGTTAAGCAAGGGACTCGAAAAGCGGAATACACTGGTGACATTGAACCAGCGGGGTACCCCTCCGTCAAAGCTGCGAAAGGTGACGCCCTTGAGTTCGACCCTGACTTCTACAAGGTTATTCAAGCGGCTATGGTAGCGGCTAGTAAGGACGAGCGCGAACCTGAAATTTCTTGTGTGCATGTGAGCGAGAGCGGTATTGTGCGCGCTACAGACAACGCTGTAATGTTCGCCTCGGCTACAGGAAAGAAGTTCAGTAATTCTTTTCCTATACCGATCTTTGCGGCTCCGCTGCTCTCATCGGCTAATGAACTCTACGTGAGCACTAGCGCAATGATCTTGGGGTTCAAAAACGTGGGTCAAATCTGTTCTCAGATATCGGACGATGCGAGGGATCATTTCCCTGTTGACTTGTTCGACACACAGTTTGGCTCATTCAAAAAAGTACCTGTTCAACTTGACATGACAGTACAACGTTTCCATCGTTTGGTGGTTGATTATTTCGATGCCTACACCGCTCGGCTTGACAAGCCATCATTCTTGAACATAACTCCAGCCAAGGGTAAGTTTTCATCGTATGATTTCTCGATCTTTGTGCGCAATGGGGAAACGAATTTCTTGGGCAAGTCTATACCTGCTGTCGGGTCTGCTACCAAGGCCGAGCAAACGGTTTCCGCTAAGCGTTTGGCACACGTGGCGTCTATGTTGAAGGTGTTGTATGGCAATAAGGCGACAGTACAGCTACGCTTCAGTGAAGAATCTCATTTGCTCATCGAGGTGGAACAGACGAAAATCTGTTTGGTGCGGGCGATTGCCGGTGAACCAGGGGTTGGATAGCCTGTGCATTTTGCTAGCTTATTAGACCCAACCTGTGTGTTGTCGCTAGACGATCTTGTGAAGACACGCGGCGCTACAACTACAGGGCTAGTGGGGTGTGAGCGTTGCCCCCTTGATGGGCAAGTAAAGGTTAAGGGGTTCAAAGAAGTTACAGGCAACAAGATTTTCGTATGGTCTCATGCACCAGGTGCGAAAGAGGAAGCCCGTGGTAAGAACTTGGTGGGCCCGGCCGGCGCGCTGCTATGGAAAGAATTTGAGCGTGTGGGTGTTCACAGAGATGAGTGTGATATACAATCTGTTGTCCGTTGTCGTCCGACCACAGAAGATGGTGCTGACCGCGCCCCGGCGGACACAGAGCTACAATGTTGCAGTGTGTTTACGAGGACGGCGCTGAAGCGCTCTCACGCACGTGTACACCTAGTTCTAGGAGAGGTCGCCGCGCGTAAGTTGCTGGGAACCGAGTATCGCAAGGATCGTGTTACATTTTGGAGCAACCGGCTGAACGCTTATGTGGTGCAAGCCTTGCATCCGAGTTATCTATTGCGAGGCGCGCCTGGTGGTCGCAGGCGTGATTTTCGCCGCGCCTTGAAGGCTGTGTCTGTCTTACACCATTGCTCGGGTGAGTTTGGAGTTCTGAAGTATTACGACTACCGAGAGTTGAAGGATGCTGTGGCGTTGGTGCGCTACCTCAACAAGATTAGGGAAAGTGGTCAGCGTATTGCTGTTGACATAGAAGATGCTAGTGGCATGGAGGGGCGTAGGAACCGGTTGCTCTGTATTGGGTTTTGCCACAAGCCGGGGACGGCACGGGTGATATTCATTGATCACCCAGACCGCAAGATTACTCGTACCGAATACAAGGCGCGGGTTGAGGTGTTACGAGAGTTTCTTGAAGACCACAGTGTTGAAAAGATTTTCCATCATGGTAACCACGATGTAGGCGGGCTGCGCTTTCTCGCTGGGATAAACACCAAAGGGTACATCTACGATACAGAATACGCAGCGTACTTGGATGATCCGAACAGTCGTAAGTACGGGTTGAGAAATTTGTCGGACCACATTGTACCGCAGTTTGGCGGCTACAAGGATTTGCCGTTACGATCTGCCAAGTCTTACAAAGCTGAAGTGACAACCACCTTGGGTTCTGGCGTGAGGGCCATGCGGCTAGACTACAGTACGGTTCCTGCTGATGAGTTAGGGCCGTATAACTGTGCTGATGTTGACGTGTCTAAGCGTATTGAGGTACTGACCCGAGATAAGATCAGTCTACCATTGCTACAGGTATTCATTCACTGTGGTTTCATGATCGACCGCATGCAAGACAACGGGCCGCATTTTGATTATACGTTCCATGATCAGATCAAAGAGTACCTACCGTTCATGATACGGAGGCTGCGTGCGAAGATTCGTGTGGCTGTTGATAGACCCACGTTCAACTCTGGTAGCCCTAAGCAAGTTGCATGGTTGGTGTATACCAAGCTAGGCAACCCGCCGCACATAGAAAAGAAGGGGGCCACGCATAACACTAGTTCTGAGGTGTTGGAGCAATTGAAGGGGCAGCATCCGGTATTATCTGACATCCTTGAATACCGAGGGTTGACGAAGCTTCAGGGTACGTATCTGACAGGATATTTTAACAGTGCGGAGCGGTATGGTGGTAACGTCAAAACCAAGTGGTGGCTAACGGGTACGATAACCGGGCGTTTGCGGTCTGGTGGTGGTGAAGAGGCTGGGTTGGTCAACCTACAGAATATCGCAAACGATCCGATTACACAGAACTTGATGGTATCAGACCGGCGTTGGCGGGCGTTAGAAAAGGCTCTCAAGGCGGGTGAAGACCCAGAGGCAGTGCTAGCCGCATACGGTGACACCAAGGTGTTTCTAGCCTTGGACTACTCCGGTATTGAGGTTCGCGTACTTGCGGAGATTACAGGTGATGAAGTATTGTTGGGTCTTTTCAACAAAGGGTTTGATATTCACAGCTTGGTTGGGGAGGAGCTTACTGGCATACCGGCTGAGAAGATTAGGAATGATAAGAAAACGCGCGTGATGATCAAGGGGTTTCATTTTGGGCTCATGTATGGTCAAAGCCCAGAACAGATGTATGAGAAACTGAAGACACAGTTCACCAAAATGAAGATACCTCGGTCACAGTGGCCAACGTTGGCAGACCTAAAAGGTTTCCAGACAAAGTATTTTCTTAAGTTCAAAAAAGTGGACAAGTATATCAAACGTATGCACAACAAAGCTGAACGTGATAATTACGTGGAAACGATGTTCGGCTTTCGGCGTCCTATTTGGGCCGATGATGAAGGTGGATCACGTGGTACTTACTGGAAAAATCAATCGATAAACTCGCCAATTCAAGGATCAGCTCATCAGTTGCTACTGATGTGTATGGCTATTCTACACCGCAAGCAAAAAACATACAGCTTGCTTCAGAACTTGACTCTAGAGATCCACGATAGCATGTATTTCTACGTCCCCCTAAACAAGTTGGCAGAGGCGTATGAAATGGCTAAGGACTTGATGGAGCGAGACGTAGCGCTGTATGTGAAAAAGTTTTTCGGTATCAAGTTGAGAGTACCGCTGGTATCAGAAGCCGAGGCAGGGTTTCGCTTGGGCGTAATGGTTTCAGACGAAACTGTGAACGAGGGTAGGCCAAACCTGAACCCCGTTGAGTTCTTGCCAAAGTGGGTGGAGGCAAATGCTGTATCCAATGAGAAGTTGAGGAAGAAGTATGGGGTATAATGGATGATGAGCAAGGTAATATTCAAGACAAGGCGTGTTGTTGTCATTCATGGGGACTCTGTTCCTTTGATACCCATGCTTCGGAAGAAGAAGGTGACGGCTATCATTGCCGATCCGCCGTATGGTATTGGTCATGATTTTGATTATGCTAAAAGGGAAAGGAAAAATGAGAAGAATTTGTACAAGTCACATGATTATGGCATAATACAAAATGATGATAAGTCATTTGATCCTACACCATGGGTTGATTTTGACAAGGTAGTTCTGTTTGGGGCGAACAACTTCGCGGCTCGTTTACCACAGTCGAACGGGTGGATAGTGTGGGATAAGAATGGTGGTGCTGATTTTGATATGGATCATGGTGATGCTGAGTTAGCGTGGACGAATGTTACAGGAGCAGTTAGAATTTATAGACAGCTTTGGCGGGGAATTATGAAAGATGTAAAGGGTGAACCTATTGGGTCTACTGTCAGGGTTTACCCAGCACAGAAACCTGTAGGCTTGTTCTACTGGATCATTAAACGATTCACGAAATTGGAAGACATCATCTGTGACCCGTACATGGGCAGCGGTACGACGTTGTTAGCCGCGTTGAAAGCTGGGCGGCGTTGTATCGGTATCGACATCACACGTAAGGCTTGTGACATAGCCGTGGAGCGTTTGAGAGATTCTGACTGGGCACATTCGTTGCCGCTTACTGTTTCAGAATGAAGGAGGACACAATGAAGAAAAAGACGGTTGATAAGCAGCAGAACATTTTGGTGGGTACATTGTCCATCAATCAGATCTTAGACCAGATCGACTTTGAGGATGAGGAAGTAGAGCATGCTGCGCGTACGCTGCCTAAGCTGTTCTTGGAGACCGCACGGTACCGTGTACGCGTGCTGCGCAACAGGCAAAGCATGGAGCAAGAGTACGATGCGGCCCGCGTTGACACGGCTATTAGAGCACGTGCGCGTGCTGTGGAAAGTGGCACCAAGGTTACTGAGGCCGCGATCAAAGAGACGGTTGACAGTGATGACAATGTGCGCTCATGTATCCGGCGGGTACGACATGCGCAACAGCTAGAGGAGTTGGCAAAGCTGTTGGTTGAGTGCCTACGCATGAAGAAATCAGCAGTGCAAGTTGTTGCCAGCCTAGCCGGCGCTGAGCGTGCTGTTGAAAAGTACTTTGACGCTGTTCAGAGCAAAGATGCATTGAAGAACTTACGTGAGAACGCGCGTAAGAAGTATGAAGATGTGGACGTGTAAATGCGTTCGGCTATACTACAATTGAGGGGAAAACCCTACGAGGAGGACACACATAATGTCTTGGCAAGAAGAAGCCCATAGAAGGGCAAAGGCTATGAAAGCCGGTAACAAGTTCAAACTGACGGAGGGTCAGAACACGTTTCGAGTTCTCCCTAACCTCCGCGCCGTGCTGGCGTACAATAAAATGGAAAAGAAGAACTGGACCAAAGCGTGTTCAGCATTTCCTCCATTTGTTGAATTTATGGCACACCGCGAGGTGGGTCCTGATAAAAAGTTCATTCGATCCGGTAAGGACATGTATGGGCGGGGTAAGTGCTGGATCACAGATTTGCTTATCCCTAGATTGGAGCGGTCGCCTTCTGCCTCTGACCGTGCGGCGGCTAAAGCCATGCAACCGCAAGAGCAGTATGTTATTCAGGTGGCGTGGTTAGACAAGGATAATGAGTGGTTAGGCCCTGGATTCTTTTATGTGCCTTCCCCCTTGCGTCCGCACATCGCGACTCTGTTAGGCAACCTTGATGGTAGGCTGTATGACCACCCCAAAAAGAGCAAGAACATCACGATCAATCGTACGGGTATGGGCATGCGAGATACAAAGTATGGGACTATCATGCTAGATGAAGACTCTTCCGTTGTGCCTCACGAGATTGTATGCAAGGTGAAATCGTTTACTGAGGTGGCGCCAGAGTACAGTGAGGCTACACATAAGGAAGCTTGGGGTGATGATTTGCCTGATGTGGATGAGCCGGAGGACGAAGCTCCTCCCCGGCGGCGCAAGAAAAAGTCTAGGCCACAACCTGAACCGGAGGAAGAGGATGACTATGAAGATGATGATGAGGGAGCCGCTGACGATGAGGAAGATGATGATACCGAGGACTCGGACGAAGACGATTCCGATTCCGAGGGAGAGGCTGATAGTGACTCCGATGATGAGGAAGAGGATGAGGAGGAAGAAGACGGTATGGACGATCTTGATGAGGATGATGAAGAGGACGATGAAGATCCTCCGCCTGCAAAGAAGAAAAGCAACAAAGGTAGGCATTTGGCCAAGGGGAAAGCAAAGACGCATGGTGGTAGAGCTATAGGTAAAAAGAGCAAGCCTGCCAAGAAGAAGAAACAGGATAGTGGGTACCTTGACGACGACGATGATGTTCCGTTTTAGTTTTTGGGTTGAGAGTGAAATGTCAACAGAGGTGTTCGCCGCCGCTATTCAGCATAGGCGCATCTAGGAGGACAACATGAATTCAAGATTTACAAAGATGACACGGCGCTTATTTTTCAGGATGTTTGGTGGGGCCGCTGTAGCTGCGCCTGTGGCCATCGTAGCGGCTAAGGTGGTTGCCAGCTCTGGCTCCATACCAGGGGAGGCGTTCACACGGAATGGTATTTTACACGTTCCTATATCGCCAGATTTGGCTAATGCGATGGTTCGTATACTTCCTGATGGTTCGCGTGTGCCTGTGTGGCCATCAAGTTAATTTCCACACTAACGATTGAGACGGAGGTACTTTGTGAGTAGGCCACATTTGCCATATCGAAAACTGAAAGATAAAGCTGTAACACAGTTACAGGATGACGATGTGTTGCCAGTGAGCAGCCACATTATGAAGATCCGCAAGAAACTGAAACGCATAGCTGTTGGTGATTCGTCCACAATTCAGTGGTTGGATACTGGGTTTCTAGAACTAAATGCAGTGATGGGTTCCCAGAAACGAGGTATCCCATTTGGTCGCGTGTATGAGATCAGCGGTATGGAGAGTCATGGTAAGACAGCGTTAGCCCTTGAGCTTGCGGGTATGGCGCAACGGAACAACAATGCAGTTGTTACGGTGTACGATGCTGAAACTACATTTGATGTGACGTGGGCTCGGGCGCGTGGGCTAAACGTTGATGAGGGCTTCCATTTGATACAGCCGTACATGGTTGAGGAGAAGGGTAAGGGTGGAGAGTCCCATCATAGGTTGCTGGACAGCGGAGAGTTGTTTCATGAGATCGAAGAGCTTACGACAATGATCTATGAAGAGGACTACAAACGGCCGCAAGTGGTTATCATTGACTCCATCGCTAGCTTGATAGCTCCCGAGGAAGCGGCAAAGCATGTACATGAACAAACGATGAGAGAGAACACAGCGCTGTCTCGTTTCTTGAGTCGGTTGCTGCGGCGCTGGACTCCGCTAGTTCGTAACCAGAACATCATGATGCTCTGCATCAACCAACTTCGCGAGAAGCCGGGGTTCACATTTGGTGACCCGCGCTATACTCCGGGTGGTAAGAGCCTACCGTTTTACTCGACTGTGCGGGCTCGTATGGCACGTGTGAAGGGGGGTAAGATATTGCAGGGCGGAAAGACGGTTGGTGCCAAGGGTACCATCACGAACACGAAGAACAAAGCGGGGCACGGCAGCGTTGAAGGTCATGTTTGCGGGTTCAAGATTTACTTCGCTATGACACAGAAGGCAAGCCAATACGTCCCAGCGTCTAGTATCAAGCGGGATTCGTAAATCTGGTATACTACAGGAAGGAGGGCATTTGTGATGCCAAAAGAAAAATCGACTAGTAGACGAAAGAAGGGTGAGCATCCACCGACCACAGCACCGGGTAGTAGCTGGGAGGAGGGGAGAGGAAGAGACCAGGCTGTTTCAGTAATACCTCAGGATCAGAGTATGATTCCGAAGGTTACCAGGATCGGTATGGATGAGAAGAAAAAACTCATTTCTATCGGTGCGCGGATGGCTACGAAACGTATCACAGAAGAGGAGGCGCAAGCGGAGGTTAAGACCATGTTGCGCGAAGCCTCTAGTCAGACTGAGTTGTACGCTCTGGAAAATGAGCTTGTTGACTTCACAGCGTATGCGACCCTGTGCTACCGTAAGGTGGCAGGCGTGTTGATCCCACAGGCAAGAAAGACACTACAGAGTTCATAACTGTAGTATTGGAGGAGAACACAATGAACGACACAAAAGAATGTGTAATAGACGAAGAGGCGCAGATGACTAGCGACTTCCATAGTCAATTGACTCATCTACTCAACAGCAATTCCAGGGAGAATGGATCGGATACGCCCGATTACATTCTCGCGGACTACATGGTTGATTGCCTTGCAGCATTTGACAAGACCTTGCAGGCAAGAGAGAGGTGGTACGGTAGAGAAGTAGGATCTTGGAAAGATGAATGCAAAACTGGCTAGGCAAAGGGAGGACTTGTGATGGAAGAAAGCAAGACTGTACTAGCGGTATCAGAAAGGCCACAGAGTTTCAGCGAAGTGATTGGGCAGGATACGGTGCTGAAGTCGATCCGCTCTAGGGTTGCGGCCGGGCGTATGCCTAGAGCTTGGTTGTTTTCCGGGCCGTCCGGCGGAGGTAAGACTACGCTGGCGCGTATCCTAGCTGTATCGTTACAGCAGGAAGACTATGGTGATTTTGGTAATTTTCCACCTTCCCACAATCCTATTGAATCTAGTTCAAGGTTTTCGTATGATATTCATGAGATCAATGCTGCGCAACACAACAAAATAGATGACATAGCGGAGGTCATAGAGATTAGTCAGTATGCCCCGAACGCGGGTAGTCGCTACAAGATTTTCATTTGGGATGAAGCTCATCGTATTACTACACAAGCACAACAGTTACTCCTGAAGCCTACCGAGGACGCGACTAACCGCGCCATGTGGATTTTTTGTACAACGGAGCCGGGTAAGCTGAATTTGACGTTGAAGCGCCGGTGTGCACGGTACGAGGTTTCCGAGTTAGACAACAAGGGGATCAGCCTGTTATTGAAACGTGTTGGTAAGGCGGCCGGTATTGACCTTGACTCATTGAGGACGTTTTTTGAAGCGCTTAAGACAGCTAACATTTTGAAGACGCCTGGTATGATCTTGCACGCGCTTGAGAAGTTTGCCTCAGATGGAGATCTCAAAACAGCGTTCGCGCCGGAGGGTCTACAGGGGGACGTGTTTCGTATGGTGCAAGCCATGACACGGGGGCTATGGAAAGAAGTACATGCTGAGTTGGGCGATGGTAAGATGACAGCGGAGACAGCGCGCGGGCTGCGTGCACTCGCCGGCGGTTACCTGCGTACGATGTTACTCAAGGAAGGCGCGACAGCAAAGGGGCTTTCAATATCACGTACTATCGAAGAGTTTGCTGACACAGCTAGGACCTATGACGACAGTATGCTGCCTGTGGACGTAGTGAATGTCCTGTTCAAAGGAACTTTGAGATTCGCTAAAGCGAATCGTGGTGGATAGAGAATGCTTTATCGCTTTCCATCACTAGAGACACGTTGGTTACAACGAAGTGACAAGTGGATGACGCAGCCTATGGTTGCGGTTGCCGATGATTATTCTAGACTTGGCGGCGCTTGTTATTATCATCAAGGCGGTAGACCTGTATTCATAGACGGTCAAGAGATTTCCCTGCGTGATGCTGGGTTGATTGTTTTGCGCGCTGATTATTGGTTACCGGAGGTAGTTGAGACTGCCGCTACCATCGCGCATGAATGGCGGCATTGCTGGCAACAGCAGATGGGGTTTCGATCTGACAGTAACGCTGATATTTTGGCGCAAAAGTTACCCTATGAAACTAAGATTAGGCGCTATTTCTCCGAGTCAACGAGTGAGGCGGACGCATTACGATTTGAGTGGGAGAAAACAAATAGCCCGTTGTCGAACTATTGGGTTGGGATAGTGTCTAGTATGACAGCATTACAGCGTGCAGAGGGTCGAGTGAAGAGGATGGAGATTATCTTGACTCGATTCCGCCGCAAGTACTACATTGAAGGTAAGCCGAAACGTGGATGCTGGCGACGGCATTGTAAAATGGTTGACTACTACCTCAGTCTGCTAGTCGTAGTGAAGGATATCAAGAATGCGAAGACCACAAAGC
>SDBU01007277.1_pt1 | contig 12787 bp, 11 predicted proteins | sample 2277071 | NCBI WGS metagenome assembly SDBU01 (sample SAMN10397929, study PRJNA504765) | marine sediment metagenome | isolation source: marine sediment core GS08_GC12, 126 cmbsf | place: Arctic Ocean: Gakkel Ridge, Loki's castle | collected 2008 | reverse complement strand
GGATATGTATCAGCTCGTCGATGACCATACCTATATCTTTGATACAAAAAAAGGTGAAGCTCTCGATGATGACACGCTCTACGAAAAATACAAAATTCAGCCTGAACATTTTATCGATGTTCTCGCGCTGCAGGGCGATGCCTCCGATAATGTCCCTGGCGTTCCGCTTATCGGCGAAATGAACGCAATCAAACTGATACAACAGTTCGGCTCTCTCGATAATTTATATAAAAACGTTGATAAAATCGAAGGCAAAAGAGGAGAAAACCTGCGCAAATTTAAGGAGCAGGCCTATCTAAGCAAAAAACTCGTCATAATAAATACCAAGGCGCCGATTAAAATCGATTATCAACAATTCAAACTCAAAGAGCCGGATAAAGAAAAACTTGTCGCGCTCTTCTCTGAGCTCGGCTTCAGTCGCCTTCTCACCCAACTGGGCCTGACGAGCTCTTCCGGCACTCAACCGGAAATAGCTGAAACTTCAGCGGTTACGTCTGATTTAGGCACACCGGCATCAGTCAAAACAGTCACCCACGATTATCAGTTGATAGATACACAAAAGAAGTTTGACAGTTTCATAGCTGAGCTCAAAAAACAAAAACTGTTCGCCATCGACACCGAAACCACATCCATTAACGCTATGCGCGCCGACCTTGTCGGCATCAGCTTCTCCTGGCCCCCCCTTCTTGCCTCTGGCAAGAGGCAGGGGGGGCAAAAGGCCTTCTATCTTCCTGTAAAAGCACCACTCGGCCAAAAGCACTTGGACATAGCCGAGGTCCGTCGAAAACTCGCGCCCATACTGGCGGATGAAAGCGTAAAAAAAATCGGCCAGAATATAAAATACGATATGCTCGTCCTGAAGAACGCAAAGATGCCAATAAAAGGCGTTCACTTCGACACAATGGTCGCTTCTTATTGTCTCGACCCCCTCCGCACCAGCCATTCGATGGATAGTATGGCTGCCGATTTCCTCAACTACCAGTGCATCCCGCTCTCATCGCTTATCGGCAAAGGCAAAGACCAGCTCACATTCGATATGGCCGACACCGCCGCCGCTTGCGAGTACTCCGCCGAAGATGCCGACATAACGCTTCAGCTTTACAATTACTTAAAAGACCGGCTCGAAAGCCAGCCGCTCATAAAAAAACTGTTTCAAGAGGTCGAAATGCCGCTCGTCTCCGTCCTCGTCGCTATGGAACATAACGGCGTTTCACTCGATACCGCCCTGCTTAGAAAAATGGCCGGCGAACTCGACGCCGCTCTGAAAAACCTCACCGAACAGATTTACAAACTCGCTGGCACCAGCTTCAATATCGACTCCCCAAAACAGCTTGCAGAAATCCTTTTCGACCGGCTCGGCCTGAAGTCTATTCGTTCCGGCAAAGCCGGCCGAAGCACCGACGCCGCCGTCCTCGAACAATTAGCCGACCAGTCCGCCGCAGGCGGAATTGCCAACCTTGTCCTTCAATACCGGCAAATCGGCAAGCTCAAAAATACCTACGCCGACAAATTAGGCCAACTGATTAACCCCACTACCGGCCGAGTCCATACCTCATTCAATCAGACCGTTACCGCAACCGGCCGACTGAGTTCCAGCGACCCGAATCTCCAGAACATCCCCATCCGCACCGAGCTTGGCCGAAAAATCCGCTCCGCATTCATCGCTGAAAAGAAAACCGACGTTATCTTAAGTGCCGACTATTCGCAAATCGAGCTGCGCCTCTTAGCCCATTTTTCAAAGGATAAAGCTTTAACTGCAGCCTTCGCAGCCGACAAGGACATTCACCGCTTCGTCGCATCCCAAATCTACAACGTCCCAATCGAAGAAGTTACCGACGAAATGCGTTCGAGCTGCAAAGCCGTCAACTTCGGCATCATTTATGGCCAGGGCGCCTTCGGCCTGTCGCGCTCGATAGGAATAACCCAGGCCGAGGCCAAGAAGTTTATCGACGACTATTTCGCCCGCTACAGCTCAATACGCAAATTTATGGACGATTGCATTGATTCAGCTAAGCGTACCGGCTATTCCGAAACTATCCTGCACCGCCGGCGAAAAATCCTGACCATAAACAACAAAAACGCCAATAAACGCGCCCAGGCCCAAAGGCTGGCCGTCAATACCGTTGTGCAAGGCTCCGCAGCCGATTTGATAAAGGTAGCTATGATAAACATCCAGCGGCGCATCGAAAAACAAAAGCTGCCCGTAAAACTCATCCTTCAAATCCACGATGAGCTTGTCTTTGAATTGCCCAAGGCAGAAGCTAAAGAGCACGCAAAATGGATTTCCAAAGAAATGACCGGTGCAATAAAACTCGACATCCCCCTCAAAGTCGATATCTCCACCGGCCGAACCTGGCTAAGTGCATAAAAAGAGGGGTTAGGGATTAGGGGTTAGCACACTTCAATTTACAATTTACTATTGACTATTTACGACTGGCAGGAATTTTTTGGTTTTCAGTGTCGAATTTAGTGAAAAAACTATCGGTTTCTGGCCGATAGTATAGTGAATAGTATTTAGTTTTTGCGGGCTTTAAAGTTAAAATAACAAAGGGACACAATACGAAAGCCAACGAAGTAAAGGAAAAAGCCAAATCGCTCGGAATAAACTGCGGTAAAATGAAAAAAACAGAACTTATCCACTCCATCCAAGAAGCAGAAGGCAATACGCCCTGCTTCGGCACATCAAACGGCAACTGCCAATATACCGACTGCTGCTTTATGGAGGACTGCATGAAAATACAGCGTATAGCGTACAGCGTTTAGCGTATAGACAACTCCTAAGTACACAGGATACGCTACTCTATGACATGGATGTTCTTCTTGTGGCACATATCTTTAAGTATTTTCGGCCAGACGGTTGCTGAGACCTCGCCGATGTGGGCCTTTTTCAAAATGAGCATAAATGTTCGGGACTGGCCTATTCCGCCGCCAATACTCAGTGGGATGTCGCCATTGATAATAGCCTGGTGATACGGGAATTTCAAAAAGTCGAGCTGGCCAGCCAGTTCGAGCTGAATCTTTAGAGTCTCATCGTCGACGCGGATGCCCATAGAAGTCAGCTCGTGTCGGCGTTTCGTAACTGGGTTCCAGACAAGGATGTCGCCGTTCAGGCCGTGGGTTGGTTTGCCGGTCTCGGAGGATGTATCGGTTACCCAATCATCATAGTCGGCGGCGCGGAGCTCGTGCGGGTAGCCGTCCTTGAGAACCCAGCCGATGCCGTAAATGAACATTGCGCCGAGCTCTTTGGCAATTTCCGTCTCGCGCTGTTTGCGAGGCAGGTCAGGGAAGCGGTCGAGGATTTCTTCGGCGTGGATGAAGGTTAATTCGTCAGGCATATCGGGGTATTTGTCGGTCTTTAGCTGAGGAAAGAGCTTCTGGACGTGAAGTTCAGCTCCTTTTAAGACCTTCCAGATTTTTTCGACGACCTCTCTCAAAAAGTTTAAGTTGCGCTGCTCGGCTGTTATAGCCAGCTCCCAGTCCCACTGGTCGACATAAGCGGAGTGGTCGTGGTCGAGGAAGTAGTCCTTTCTTACGGCTCGCATATCGGTGAGCAGGCCTTCGCCGATGTTCAAGCCGAATTGCTTTAAGGCCATTCGCTTCCATTTTGTAGCGGCCTGGACGACCTGGACATCTATGGGGTTTTTGTCGCGGTCGTTTGAGATATGGAACTGGATTGGGGTTCGGGAGCCATCACGGTCCAGCAGGTCGTTGACGCCGCTTTCGACATCGACAATCAGAGGGACCGTTACACGAATCAGATTGAGCTCTTTGCAGAGATTTTCTTCGATGTAGTCCTTGACTGCATAGGTCGCAATCTGGGTCTCTTTGGGTGAGAGCAGGGAAGTGTAATCGGTCGGTAGGATTTTTTCGAGCTCGTCATAGTCACCGATTCCCGGGCCGGCGAGGTCAGCTTTTTTGTCAGCCATTGGGTTTTTCTCCTGATTTGTCTGGTTAGTTTAGAGGCTGGATTTTAGGCTTGTCATCAAGTATGTCAAGAGAGTTTTCAAAAATACAAGTTAAAAGGCAGGTTGACGCAGCGCAAATATGTCAATAGAATACTTTGCTCCTGAACCCAAAAATCGATTTCGTAAGAAAGACGAAAGGCTATGGCAACGATTAACGAGAATTTTCTAAAGCTGCAGGCGGGGTACTTGTTTCCGGAGATTGGCAGGCGTGTTCAGGCCTTTAGGCAAAAAAACCCCGATCCGAAGATTATCAGCTTAGGGATAGGCGATGTTACTCAGCCATTGGCGCCTGCGGTAATTGATGCGATGAAAAGAGCTGTCGATGAAATGGCAAATGAATCGACTTTCCGAGGCTATGGGCCGGAACAGGGGTACGAGTTTCTAATCGAAGCGATTATCAAAAACGACTTTAACAGCAGAGGCGTCGAGCTGGAAACAGACGAAATCTTTGTCAGCGACGGTGCCAAGTGCGATACGGGCAATATTCAGGAAATCTTCGGGACCGACAATATCGTTGCGATGACCGACCCTGCGTATCCGGTCTATGTCGATAGCAATGTTATGGCTGGTCGGACCGGTCCTGCGGGCCGAAACGGGCAATATGAAAAAATCGTGTATATGCCGTGCACCGCTGAGAATAACTTTGTCCCGGATATACCAAAGCAGAGAGTTGATATTATTTATCTCTGCTTTCCGAACAATCCTACGGGAGCGGTGGCGAGCAAAGAAACTTTGAAGAAATGGGTTGATTTCGCACATCGGACAAAAGCTGTCATCCTCTTCGACGCCGCTTACGAGACTTTTATCACCGAAGAGCAGATTCCACATTCGATTTACGAAATCGAGGGCGCAAAGGACGTGGCGATAGAGTTTCGGAGCTTTTCGAAGACAGCAGGTTTTACTGGTGTTCGATGTGCATTTGCCGTTGTGCCAAAACAGCTTAAGGCCAATACGAAGGACGGCAAAGCAATAGAAGTCAATCCACTGTGGCACCGACGACACAGTACGAAATTTAACGGAGCCTCGTACATTTCACAGGCGGCGGCAGCAGCGGTCTATACATCAGAAGGCAAAAAACAGTGCCGGCAGATTATCGATATTTATATGGGCAACGCTGCGCTGATTCGCGAATCGCTGACGAAACTCGGCTATAAGGTCTACGGCGGGGTCAACGCACCTCATATCTGGTTAAAGGTGCCGGAGAACTTTAGCTCGTGGGAGTTTTTCGACCGGCTGCTGACAAAGGCCAATGTAGTCGGCACACCCGGGTCGGGATTTGGGCCGGCCGGTGAAGGGTATTTGCGGCTCACTGCATTTGCCAAGCCCGGCGATGTCAGAAAAGCAATGGAGCGCTTTTCAGCTCTTTAATCGCGAATCTAAAGACAATGGCAGAAGCAACAACTGCATATATTGGATTAGGCAGTAACCTGGGTGACAGGCAGGAACAAATAAAAACTGCGTTAAAAAAGCTTGGCGAAGCTGAACAAATTGAGGTTGTGCAAGTGAGCAAGGTAATTGAGACCCAGCCGCTTGCGAAGGACAACTCGCCTTCGCGAAGCGCTTCGGCGGAGCAAGGTCAGCCGAGGTACTTAAACGCGGTAGCGAAAATAAAAACGACTCTGAGTACAGAAGATTTGCACAAAAAAATAGCGGAGATTGAAATCTCACTTGGGCGGGTCAGGCGAATAAAATGGTCGTCGAGGACCATCGACCTGGACCTGCTACTATTTGGCGGAAAAAAAGTAAATCGTGCGAACTTAACGGTGCCACATCCGCAGATGCATCTGCGGTCGTTTGTGCTAAAGGGTCTGTGTGAGCTCAATCGGGGGCTGGTGCATCCTGTGCTGAAAGAATCAATCGATGAGCTTGCGGCTCGGCTGAACGGAGCAGATTTTGCTATCAATGGCGATTTGCCACAACTTGTCAGTATAGCAGGCATAATCGGTGTCGGTAAAACAACACTGACCAAAAGGCTGTCAAAATTACTCGGGTGTAAGACAGTCTTTGAAGCCTACGATAGAAATCCGTTTATGCCGCAGGTTTATGCGGGCAAAAATGAGATGGCCCTGGATTCGCAGCTGTATTTTCTGACCAGCAGGGTCGCCCAGCTAAATAAGCACAGCTTAACAGCGGGCGAAATTATATTCGCTGACTACGTTTTTGATAAAGAACTGATTTATGCAAGAGGATTGCTCGGCGCCGAGCAACTCAAATTATACAAGCAGATTCATAAACAAATAGCCGCTGATGTTGCGGCTCCCGTTCTGGTAATATATTTAACTGACACAGTAGTAAACTGTCTGGAACGGATTCACAAGCGTAATCGGCCATACGAGCAAAAAATCGAGCCGCAATTTTTAGAGGCTCTCGGACGTGGTTACGAGCAGCTCTTTACAGATTGGAAAAGCTGCCCGGTTATTCGTAAACAGATGTCAGAATTCGACAGCGACAAAGACGCTGATGTTGAGCAATTGACAGGACAAATAAAAAGTTACGTTGCCGGATAGTTAAGTCCGCCTCGGCGGATTCGCCGGAAGGCAAAATGGAAGTCGCAGAGACAATAAAGTCAGTTAGAAGGCTGGTAAAGGCCGCCCGCAGCAAAGGCAATAAAATAGGTCTTGTGCCGACGATGGGGGCACTGCATATCGGACACATTTGCCTGATTGAAAAGGCAGTGAAGGGGAGCGATTTTGTTGTTGTCAGTATCTTTGTGAATCCGACGCAATTTGGCCCGGGTAAGGATTTCGAAAAATATCCGAGGTCGTTTGAGAGTGATTTGGAGATATGCAGAAAGGCCGGCGTCGATGTTGTCTTTGCGCCAAGTCCGCAGGAAATGTACAAAAAAGAGAATCTGACGTGGGTGAATGTGGAAAAGTTGACCGAGCCACTTTGCGGGCGGTCTCGGCCAAGACATTTTCGAGGAGTAACAACGGTCTGCGCGAAGCTGTTTAATATCGTTGAGCCCGATGTCGCTTACTTCGGCCAAAAGGACGCACAGCAGGCGATTGTGATTAAGCGAATGGTTGCGGATTTGAATATGCCACTGGAGATTGTTGTCTGTCCTGCTGTGCGTGAGCCCGACGGACTGGCGGTGAGCAGCAGAAATAAATACCTGAGCGAACAACAAAGAAAAGATGCGACCTATATTTACAAGTCGTTGAAAAAATGCGAGAGTTTGGTCGAAGCCGGCACTACAGACAGTAAAACAATTATCGGCGAAATGAAACAGATATTGAATCAAGTGCCGTCAATAGAAATAGAATATATAAGTATCGTTGATGCCGAGAGTCTGCAAGAGCTTGAAAGAATAACCGGCAAGGCTCTGGCGGCGGTGGCGGTCAAAATCGGCTCTGCCCGGTTAATTGACAACATTATAGTGGACGCAGGCAGACAATAATATATAATCACCATCAAGATGTTCTAAATGTCAGGGGACGCATTATATGCTCGTGAAACTTTTGAAAAGCAAGTTACACCGCGCAACGGTAACTGATGCAAAGCTGCACTACCCCGGCAGTATTGCCATAGATGCCAACCTGATGGATGCGGTTGGGCTTTTGCCTTACGAGGCGGTGCTGGTAGCTGATTTGAACAACGGCAACAGGGTAGAGACCTATGTAGTTGGCGCCGAGGCCGGCTCGGGTCAGATTGTCATACTCGGCGCAGCAGCAAAACTTATAAAGCCTAAAGATATTGTAATCATTCTCGCTTTCGGCTACTACAATCCTGAAGAAGCCAAGGACTTTAAGCCGAGGGTCGTTGTTCTCGATGAAAATAACAAAATTAAAGAGAGCGTATAAAAATAGCGGTTAGAAAAACTATACGCTAAACGCTGCACGCTATGCATCCTATACTTTTTGAGATACCTTTCACACACTTGACCGTAAAAAGCTATGGCCTGATGATGGTTGTCGGCTTTCTTTCGGCGGTCTTTTTGATAAGGCGCCTCAGTCGTAATATTACGCCAAATCCGCAGTTGATTACCAACGCAGCACTTTACTCGCTTATCGCCGGGGTGGTGGGGGCACGACTGTTTTACGTGATTCACTACTTCGAAAAATTCAAGACAGACCCGCTTTCCGTCTTTGCTATCTGGGAGGGAGGGCTGGAGCTTCTGGGCGGCATAATCTTAGCCATTACGGTCATTATTGCGTATATGCACTACCATAAACTTGCCGTCCGCAAGTATCTCGACATCCTGGCTATTGGGCTTATGTTAGCACTTACGTTTGGGAGAATCGGCTGTTTCCTGAACGGCTGCTGCTTTGGACGACCGACGAATCTGCCGTGGGGAGTTCGTTTTCCGTACGGCTCATACGCTTATAACAGCCAGGTTCTGCCGGATTCGGAAAGGAACCGTGCGGAGCCACATCTCAAGCTGCCTGATGAGTTCTTCCAATACGTAAAAGAAGGCGGCTTGTGGTATCCGGAGTTGAAACCATACGAAGAGTTGACAGATGGGCAAAAGGAAATGGTCGAAAACGGCCCATATCGGTGCCTGTCCGTGCACCCGACACAATTGTATTCATCGGCAAACGGCGCTTTGTTGTGCCTTATACTCTATCTTTTCTGGCGAAGGTCACAAAATGCCATGCGGGCCGACAAAGGTGAAAAACTTTTTACGGAGCCCGGCTGCACCTTCGGCCTGATGTTCGTGCTCTGTGGCATTACCCGGTTCTTTATAGAATTCGTGCGAGACGATAACCCATTTGAATTTGACAGTCTGACGGTATCACAAAATATCAGCATTGCCCTGATAGTGCTCGGCGCGGTTTTGCTTATAATATTTCATAAAAGAAAGAGCTTAAGATAAATAACATGGAGCCGCGACACTGAAACAGCGGTAATGAAGTTAAACCAGGCTTGCTTTAAGAGTAATCATAATGGGGCTTTACGACAGAGACTACAGTCAGGAAAGGTATCAGCGAGCCTACCATTACGGGCCGCCGATGCGAATGGGTTTGCCGAAGGTTACGGCGGTAGTCAAGCGGCTACTGATAATCAATATAGTTGTGTTTTTGACGGCAATAATTATAAGGCCGCTGGGCGTTTTTATCTATGACTGGTTTCAGCTGGAACCTACTACGCTGGCCCGGGCGCTGCAACTGTGGAGACTCGTAACCTATCAGTTCCTGCACGGCGGTATATGGCATATTTTTTTTAATATGATAGGGCTGTACTTTCTCGGTCCGACGCTTGAAAGACACTGGGGCAGCAGGAAGTTTCTGGTATTTTACCTTAGCTGCGGAGCGGCGGGAGGTGTGTTTTACCTTTTGCTGGTGGCTGTGGGTTTTCTGCCGGCTATGGCAATGGTCGGGGCATCCGGTGCGATACTTGGTATGTTAGCCGCCTGCGCGATTTTGTTTCCACATATCAAACTGTTTATCTTTCCACTTTTCTTTCCCATATCAATCAGAACCGCGGCAATAATCTTCAGCGCTATGTATCTTTTCTTTGTCTTAACAAGGTCAGCTAATGCAGGCGGGCATGCGGCACATCTTGCGGGGATGGCGGCCGGGGCCATTTATGTTTTTTCGCAATCCTGGCAAACAAAAGTCAAAATGAAAATCCAAACGAGTGTTCATCGTAAGAAGACCGCTGAGCAGCGGAATCTGCAAATGGAACTCGACAGGATACTGGCGAAGGTTCACGAGCACGGCATTCACAGCCTGACAGCAAAGGAAAAAAGCATACTCAAACGAGCGACCGAAGCTGAGCAAATGCGAAACAAATCATAAGCAAAGAGCTGCTTCGCAGAGTGGCAAGCCTATCCTACAATAATGATTGAAACCAGTGTTACTCCCATCTGAATTTTTCGGTCTCGCTGAGTAATTTTTCCAGTCGGGCCTTTACGTTTTGCTTCTTAAATTCGGGGTCTTTCCACTTTTCAACCTTTGCTTCTTTTTGCTTTAGCTCTTTTTTAAGCCGTTCGAGCTTTTGGCTGAGCTGCTCATATCGTATCTGGGTTCTTTCTACAACGAGGTCGAATCTGGCGCTAACTACCTCTTCAAGCTCCTTAACCAACTGTTGTTTCTTCTTATCGTCTGTGGTGTCCTTTATTCTACTAAGCAAGCTGTCACGCTGCTTTTTGAGCTCCAAGTCCTCTTTGAGGATTTCGGCCAATTTGAGATTTTCTTTGGCGGCCTCCGCTATCTTGCCGTAAGTTTTGAAGCTAAGGCCAAGCTTTCTCATATACAGCTGCGGGTTCTGCTCTCTGAGCTCAATCAGCTCCTTTGCCTGGTCGGGGTAATTATCCTGCAGCCATTCGAGATACTCTTCGTGCCTTTGTCGCATTATAGCTGGCCATCTGCGCCCCCCCTGCCCGCGTGTTTCGAAAGGCATCTCCATACGCTGGCCACGTCCTTGTCTGCCCTTTTGTCTGTCCCAACTTCTAACCGGCCGGTGGCTCATTTCGCGCATAGTCTTGCCAATTTCCTTCTTGAACTCTTCAGGGTCTGTCTCTCGCAGCTTTTCCAACTCCTCGGCGCGCTGCGGGTCTGCATTAGCTATTCGCTCCATCATTGCCTCTATCAAAGCTTCGCTTGGCTCAAGCTGCGGTGTTAGCGGAATTGGTTTGTTTATATCGGCTGGTGCCTGCTGCGCAGGCTGCTCGGCCCAGCAAAGGTGATTAAATGTTACTAAAACAGCCGTTGCCACTACCAGGGTCAATAAGAGACTGTGTCTTACCTTCATTTTTTTATCCTTTCCAAAAATCGCCGCCAATATCCGTCAATTCCATTTCAAGCTCGATAAATTCTCTGTTGCTTTCTCCGCCGTCTTCGCCCAATCGCAGTGCCAATATTTCACCTTCAATCTGTTCAAGCTCATCCGTCAAAAGGGCCAGCTCAGCCTGGTCGGCGGAGATGTCTTCACTTTCCCAGATTGCCTGCTGTATCAATGTTATAGTAACAGGGGATTGTGTCTCAGCAGGGCCTTTTTCGAAGAATCTTACGCCTACAGCAACCAGAATGATAATCGCCGCAGCAACAGCCGCCACCCTGTAGGCAGTCAGCTTACGAGTCTTTGCCTTTTCGGCTGACAGTGCCTCGGCGATTTTAGAGTTAATATCAGCTAAAAGCTCACCGGCAGGCTCAGGTGCGGGGTGCTCGCGAAGGATTTCTTTGGCCTTTTGAATATCCTCAGCAGCCCGGCTGGCGTCCTGATCAGACAGAAATTTGCCGAACAACTCCTCAATATTTTCGTTCGTCTGGTCTTTCATAAACCATTAGCCCTTCATCAACTCGCGAAGCTTCTTTAGTCCGCGATGGACCCTTGAGAGGGTCGTTCCTATCGGCTCGGACCGCATCTGGGCTATTTCCCTAAAGCTCGCCCGCGAATAATAACGAAGCATTATCACCTCTCTTGTATCGACATCCAGTTTATTTAACTGTAACTGTAATTTATCAATTGCGTCGCTGTCAGACTGCCCGGGTTCGGATGTCTGAGACTGCAACTGACTTTTCTGGGCATCCAGAAGCTGGCTTCGTCGGTGCTTGGCCCTTAGGTAATCGTGGAAGATATTAGATACGACCTTGAACAGCCAGCTTTCGAAAGAGCCGCCCTTAAAAGAGCCGATTTTCTCCACCAATTTGATAAATAGCTCGCTAAGTAAATCGTCGCTCACGGCGCGATTGCCTGTGAGTCGGTAAAAATAGCCGTAACATCGACCGGCATACATATCAACCATCTGCGAAAAGGACTCGGCGTCGCCATTCTTACAGCCGGCGATTATCCTGTCCAAATTTTCGCTTTCGGCCATATCTGTGCACTTTTCACACTATTAGAGACGGTATCCGAAGCAACTTTATTGCATCGGTTGCAAAAACGTCATCAAAATCCCCGCTGGCAGGCCGAATCTTTTCCGGGCCCTGTCAAAGGTCTTCTTCTTCGCTCTGCTCGTCGTCGTCCAGCCTCCACCGCTCAGACTCGTCCATATCCTCGATTTCGTGCTCCATGTACTTTAGGATTTTATCCTGCAGGGGGGCGAATTTTCTGTACCACTTAAGCATCCCCTGGTAGCTGGCTACGAGCATATCGAGACGGATGAGCTGCCATTTGGCCAGGCACTGCGGCTCCTTGATGTTGCTAAAGGGGTCGCATTTGAAAACCCTTTGGCCGTCGGGACCAGTTTCGCAAAATTCACAGTCTTTACATTGAATCATCTTTGCACCTGAATTGAATCGGCAAGACTTCAAAACTCAAAATCAAACTTTACGTTCTTTACTTTCTTATCATGGTATCATATACTCTGTCAGTTTGAAAGTATTTGCAACAAGATTTTTTGGGCTTTTGCAGGAGAAATGAATGGGAAAATCGAGACGCAGACGTAAAGTTGGCAGTAAAAAAAGACACGCCCGCTGGAAAGTACACCATAAAAAGAGTTGATAACAGGGGCGCCAACAGCTCGCGGTAAAAAAGTCATGCGCGCAGCATAAAAATGAGACATTATAACGTAACGTTCAAACCCGACGGCAGGCGAATTTCGATCCACGCCGGCGCGACGCTCTTAGAGGCCGCGGGACAGGCCGGCATAATCCTAAACACCGTCTGCGGCGGCCAGGGCATCTGCAAAAAATGCGTCGTAAATCTCGAACCCGACTCCGAAGCCGTGCTTGCCTGCCAGTATCATATCGAAAGCGATGTTACAGTAACAATTCCCACTACCTCAAGATTCTTCGAGCAAAAAATCTTAACCGAGGGGACCAGGGCAAAAACTCAGGGCCGGCTCGACGTATGGGAAAAATACAAAGATGTAGCTGAAAAGATATTCGGGCTGGCTGTTGATATCGGCACAACCACTGTCGTGGTGAAACTACTTGATA
>SDBU01007276.1_pt1 | contig 12787 bp, 19 predicted proteins | sample 2277071 | NCBI WGS metagenome assembly SDBU01 (sample SAMN10397929, study PRJNA504765) | marine sediment metagenome | isolation source: marine sediment core GS08_GC12, 126 cmbsf | place: Arctic Ocean: Gakkel Ridge, Loki's castle | collected 2008 | reverse complement strand
GAGCAACGAAATTACTGAAATGGCACTATCAGCTATCAAAGGACATGGCAAAGATACATTCGACACCATTCTAGAAAATATGATTAGAGTCTACAAAATAGGGGGAGATTCCTACGGCCATATCATAAGAGACAAAGAAGGCAACCTCATTAATCTCAAACCACTCAACCCAGCCGTTATGCAAATTGTAGCAAATCGAGCAGGAATAATAATTAGATACGAACAACTAGACCGCCACAAAAAAGCAGTAAAAACATTCCAACCAGAAGATATATTCCACTTATCACGAAATCGCACTGCGGATGAGATACACGGAATTTCTTTAATCGACTCAGTAGAACCGCTAATTCTTATGAGATTGGAAGCAATGGATGATTATAAAAAGATGCTACACAGAAACATCTACCCGGTAAGAGTGTGGTCTTTAGATACAGACAACACCTCAGAGATAGCAGCGTTCAAAGCAAAAGTAGCAGAAGCCAAATACAAAGGCGAAGACATATTCATTCCTAAAGGAGTAGTTGAAACTGAAATCCAAGCAATTCCACCTAACGCAACTCTTAATCCACTAGCATGGATAACTCACATTAATGGAGAACTTTGGAAAGCTGTTGGATGTTCTCAAGTTATAGTCGGTGGTTCAGGAGAATTTTCCGAAGCATCGTCAAAAATATCTTTCTTAGGGCATGAAGTAGTTATCACAGAAGAACAACTTTATGTAATGGGACAAACTTTATCACAACTAAACCTCGAAATAAAATTAGAAGTCCCAGCAACATTACAGAATGAACTACTATCCGACCAAGGCAAAGCCGAATCAATGCAGGCAAGCACACCGGAAGATACATCTGTAACTAATACCGGAATGACGGGGGTGGCTAAATAATGGCAAGAACTCCAACAGGAAGCATAAGAGCAAAAGTCCAAAAGAGAAGAAAAAGAATTGCTACCGAAGTTTCAGCTAGAGAGAAAAGAACAGCAAAAACTGGAGGAATAACCAAACCAACTATACACGTGGGAAAAACAAGAACTCCCGAAGAATTCGCCAAACTCTCACCAGCCCAACAACTTTATGTTAAAAAAGGCATAGTCTCCTCAAGCGAAGAAGGAGCTACAAGAATGATTGAAGAGTTCAAAAGGAAAGCGTTGGCAGGACAACCAGCAGAAGCCCCAATTACAGACCCGACAGCGCCTACACCCCAAGAGAATTTAGCGATGACAGATGAAGCAGGAAGGGCTTTTGAAGGAGAAGTAGGCATGCCCGCATTTGACCCCATTGAAAAAGAACTCGCACTTTACGGAACTGCAACTTCACAAAGGATTAAACAAGCCATAACGGGCGTAGCGGTAATCGGAATCTTAGGTTTAGGATTATCAGGAGCAATAACGGGAGCAGTAGGGGGAGGAACATTTAGAGGTGCAGCAGACCCGCTAGCCGGCAAATTAGGTTCAATAGAAAATTTAAAACTAGCAAAGAATGCAATGGGTTCAAAAGTCCTTCGAGCAGCAGCAGGGCAGATTCCAGCAAAACTTATTAGAAAACAAATCACCAGCGTACTAGCTAGAGATATTGCCATTAACACGGTTAACGCAGCTAAAACTATGGGCTGGTTGACGAAGATATATAATTCAAGAGCGGCCAGAGTGGGGGCAATAGCTGTAGGCGGAGTTATGATGCTGGCAAAGGTAACTTTAGACTTACTCGGAACTTATCCTTTTGCTGGTTTCATCCCAGAAGAATCAATACAGATGCTTGGCATGGATAGTACAGAAGCAATAACTAATGCAGAATGGAAGATTAGAAAAGGGGAAACTGTTACACAAGAAGAATTAGATTCTATCAAAAGAACTCTTGAATTTGAGCGTGAAATTCTTGCTGTTGCAGGAGATGTTACCTCAACCGTTCCAATAAAAAATGTCTTAGACCAACTATACAAATTCTATGAAGGCGCAACTATAGTTAATGAAAATAAAGAAACAAGATTACAGAAACTTTTAGAACAGGTAGCAGGGGAGGAGGTAGTAGATTGGTAGACCCCACCCTTATCAGCAGCGTAGGATTCCCCATCGCCGCATGCGTTTACCTAGCTATCAGATTTGAAAAAAAACTTGATGACAACACCAAAGCTGTCAACAACCTCATAGTTTTCTTAAATGGAAATTCAAAAAAAAGGAGATGATAAAATGCCAGAAGAAACCACTCCACCTGAACAAGGGGGAGACAATGTGCCAAAGGAAGGCACAGAAGGAAGTACAGAAGATGTTGAGCAAGGAACTGAAACACCGTCGCTTCTTGAAGCGTCAAAAACAGTAGCTGACCGCCTTGAGAAAGGTGTTAAAGGTGCAATGGAATTTTTACAAAGAATGGAAAAAGTTGCCGCCCAAAACATGCTGGGAGGATCCTCCAACGCAGGACAAGCACCCCCAGAGAAGAAAGAACTAACGCCAGAAGAATACACTGAAAAAGTCATCGCCGGAGAAACCCCTGAAAAGTGAAAGTCCCAAAAGACCTAGGCATAAAGATTGGCTCACCGCTTGAAGTTCTATGGACTACTGTAAAAAATAACGTAGAAGCAGAGATTAAAATCGCCGAAGATGGACTAATTGTTAATAAAACACTTCTAGATATTGCCAAAGAAAAGATAGCAGAAGAACAAAGGAAAACAAAACCTTTAAATAAAGCCGAATAATCCTTATCATATGGGAGTTAATGCAGTTGCGGAATTATTGATTGAAACCGAAGTACCAGTTATGATGATCTGCGCAGATACCGCTATTCCAAAAGGTACAGTTCTACAATTAACCACACCTTTCACTGTCTCAGCTTCAGGAGCAACTACTGATGAGTTCGGTGGAATTGCAGCAGAGGAAAAGATTTCTGGCGATGGAAAATTACAAATTGCAGTTTATAGAGGGGGATATTTTAAATGCGAAGCAGGAGCAGGCGGAGTTACAGTCGGCTTACCGGTTAATGTTGTGGCTTTAAATAACTTCAAAAATACAGATGCGAACGATTCAGATTTAGGGCAGAATTTCGGCACAGCGATGGAAACCGCAGCCGATACACAATTTTTTATACTTCATCTAGGAAGGGCTTAAAATGGTATACGACGGAGCAGCAGAAAAAGATATACGGGGAATTGATATTGATAAGCTAGCCAAAGGTTTTGGTTCACTAGTACCAACCTTCAAAAATTATGTTCAAAAATCAACTACAAAAGCAAGAGAGTTAAGGTGGTATAGAAAAGGACTAAGCCTCACAACGGCCATGAATCCTTTAGATACCCTGACCACTCAAGGAGTTACCGGCTCCATGATGGCCAACACAGCATTTAAAGCCAGGCCTTTCGTTGTTGAAGAAAAGTGGGAAAGACAAGAATCTCATATTAAAAAGTTCTTTGTAGAATCACCCTTAATTTCCATGGAAGATATCAAGGACAGCGATGTAGATGTTCTTGCCGGAAACGTTAGAGAACTCGTTAAAGCAGTCCACTTCAAAATAGACCGAAGAATTTATGATGTTCTCACAGAAGCCACCGTATCAGGAACACCAAACCCAAGCAACGTAAACACTACCGCTTCCGTAGATGGCTGGCAGGCAACCGCCACATGCAATCCTATTTTAGATTTATTAAATGCAAAAATGGAACTTTCAGACAGCGGATATGACCCCGAAGGAGCATACTGTTTGATGACACCATTAGAGCATAAATCATTATTGAATTTCTTGATCAGTGTTAAAGGTTCAAGCATCCCACCATTTGCCACGGAGAAAGTAAAGTCTGGCGTAGTCATGGAATTACTTGGATTAAATATCGTCGTATCCCCGAATGCAACGGATGATTGGGTTATAACATTCTTAAAAACCGCCGCAGTTTACAAACAATTCATGCCGCTTACTTCTGTTGTAATGAACGAACCGGGTATCGGGACGAAGATTAGAGTATGGGAAGAAGGAGAAGCAATCCTAACAGATCCAAGAGCCGTTCACATTTTAAGCGACGCCTCAGCATAATCATATTTAAGATGTCATTAGAAAACGCTAAAGTTTTACATAAGCATTTCCTAGAGTTAGGAAGAAAAGACTTAGCAGAACAACAGGAAAAGAACTATCCCGAACTTAAAGTTAAAGAAGTACCAAAACCCAAAGAGGTACCTAAGAAAGATGGGAAGACATCAAAGAGATGAGAACGCAGGTCACCCAACCCTCGTAAATGCAAACGTGGGGCTAACTGCGCATACTGGTTCTGGGCAGGGTGATGGAGTAATCACAGCTTCTTATAATGTTTATGACACTGTAGCAGTTGCTGGAGATGCAGCAACCTTGCCAACAGATATGCCTATCGGAACATTAGTTCATATCAAGAATGGTGCCGCAGCTAACTCAATGGATGTATTCCCGGCTTCCGGACATAATCTAGGAGCGGGAGCAAACACTGCAAGAGCATGTGCGGCCGCAGATTTTGCAATTTATCTAAGAACTTCTACTACAACATGGGAAAGAATAGGCGGAGGAACCTCAGCTTAAAATGGCAACCGGAGATGTTCACCACATTGTAGGCGGATTAAAGCCAGCCAGAACAGCACTTAAATTCAGTGCCGTAGCGGATGCCCAGCTAGCAATAGATGCCTTCGCAGTTACAAGATTCGCAGCTAACGATTTGCAGGGAACTTTCACCGCATGGATTTGCCCGATGGATATTACCGGAGATTATGCAATAGTTTCTTGCGGAGATACAGCCGTAGCAAATGAATATATCTGTCTTTCAATTAAAGCAGGAAAATTAAGGATTCAATGTTTTGACGCAACAACGGAACAGTATGATCATGCAAGTACGGCGATTGTCTGTGTCCCCCATAAATGGATGCATGTCGCAGTGACTCAAAATACAGATGACAACCCACCCAGATTATATGTTAATGGTGTGCGGGTCCCAACTACCATGACCGACGAAACAGATAACGGAACTTGGTTTAGTGATTTAGATTTGGTTGATGATGGAAGCATCGGTGGAGAAGAATCAGCCGGAGCGGCCGGAGTAGTCAAAGAATTCAAAGGCGGCATTTCAGACGTTAAATACTGGAAAGTAGAGCTTACAGATGAAGAAGTATTTGAAGATTACAAAGGCAAAGACCCTACTAGAATAAGATTAAGTGGTGGAGTTTCAGACCTAACTGATCACTGGGATTTTAGTTTAACAGAAGCGGCAGTTGTCAAGAACGTAGTAACCGCAGCAAATGATGGCGTGATAACAGGAGCATTACTTCAAAATTCTTATTCCGAATTCACATCAAGACTAGGTTTTCAAGTAGTCGCAGTTGTAGCCGATTCAATTAACCTGGCAGTTGATGATGAAGTCGGGCATGCAGTTGTAATCGTAGCATAATAGTTCTTTACACGAACACCTCAATCTTTCCTTCCCTGAGTTTCATTCATTCTCGGGGAAGGTTTTTATACTTCTCTAGATTATCAATCACATGACATACGTAGAAGCCAGAAGAAAAGAACTGAAAACAAAATGGCCTCATGAATCAGGCTTAATTGCCGGTACAACAAAACAAACAGGAAGACAGATGACTCTAGTCCCTCAAGGAATACTAGGTGTCAAAAGTATAGTTCCAAGAAGGGATAAAAAGGGATTCTGATGGTTAGAACTAAAACAGACAGACTTCTAGGCAGCATGAAACCCAAGAAGCAGCCAATAGCAGATAATTTTATTCTACCTAACACTTCCGGCGACCATGTAAGAAGCATCAAAAGAGCAGTTCCGGTTGATGATGCTGATTTGGTTAATAAAAAATATGTAGATGACCAAAACACTCTTTATGTTCCAATCACTGGAGGAACATTCACTGGTCAAATATTTTTTGATGCACCTGTTACAGGTCTTGATGTACTACGCAGTGTTAATATTAGTATTAATCTTGATGTTGGTCAAGATTTAGATGTTGGTAGAAATATTATTGTAGGTGGAACTGTTGATGGTGTAGATATCGCCACCGCACTAACAAACCATCCCCACCAAAACGTAAAGACGACCGCCACCCCTAAGTTTGTTGAATTAGACCTTGAAAAAACATTAGGTATTAATGCTGGTCTCTGGTTAAAAATAAAAGATGTAGGAACGGCCAAAGATATTAAAATAGGGCTTTATCGTGGTGGAGCAAATGCTTTACCGGGGATTTGGTTGAATGCAGCAGTACCAGATTTCTCAAACTATGCTTTTTTAGGAAGTAACACTAATGGAACCATATTCAATACCCCTTCAGGACAAGAGATGGCCTTTAGAATTGCAAATTCTCCAAAGATGTCCCTTAAACCAAGTGGAGGAGTGGCAATAGGCTCTACTTACGGCAGCCACATTTCAGGAACAGACCCCGGGGCAGATAATGTAATAATACAAGGTGATTTAGGAGTAGGAACCAATGCCCCAACACAGCCATTTTCAGTTAAAGAAAAAGCCAGCATGACCGCTATCGGAGGTTTTGCCATTAAACTAACAAACCTAACAGGAGCCAACAGTGTAAAAGGAGAAGTAGTCCGAACAAGGGGAACAGCCGCTGATGATGCCGTTACACTAGCACTAACCGGAGAACTAGACGCTATTGGTATATTCCTAGAGTCTGGTGTAGCTCATCAAGCAGAAGCATGGGTTGTTGTCAGTGGAATAGCCGATGTCTTAGCAGATAATACGGGATTCGTAAGAGGAGATAGATTAGTTACAGGTACAGGAGCTGGTAATATAGCAAGAGGAACAGCCAACAACGCCCCATCAGTTGCAGTTCACTTCCAAGAAATAGGCCATGCAATAGAAACGGCAGCTGCTAACACATTAGGCAGAACAGTATTACACTTCTTGTAACAGAACCAATTGGTATGATACCAGCCATGCAAGGCACGTTTAATCAACCCTTTTTCATCAATTTAACGGCTTCTGATGAAGAAAACTCCATTAAAAGCTTGATTCTTTCATAAACCATCTTAGAACCAAAACCATACCTAGTTTGCACAGTAAATACAACCACTGATGCCTTCTTACCGTCCCTAAACATGCTATTTATCAAACAATACGCCGACTTCTTATCTTGTAAATATGTCATCTTACAACTAACAAATACCCCTTCCTTTATAAACATTTGTTATTGTTGTTGTTGTTCTAAGGAATGTATAAGGTGTGTGTCTCATCTAGTTAACTAGTCTTCTAATAATCTAACTCTACTAACAGCCCCCTAACTAACAACTAGAAATACTAGTTAGAAGGAAAACCTTAAAACTTATAAACTTTGTCTTGTCACCCTAAAATAATAAAGATTCTAGTTCTATAAAACTTATAAACTTGCTCTCTTTCCTTCCAGTGTCCGAAAATGGGGGGGTTATCCTTCTGGGTAACTCTCTCAAAACTATCAAATGGGCAGAGACACAGGTTCGAATCCTGTACTGTCGAAAGATAGTTAGTCTAGCGGTCTAAGACACTGCTATTAAACAAAACGAAGTTAAACTATGAAATCAAGAAAACAAAGATACAAGACGGTCAAGATGCCAATAAACTATGAATTCAAAGAATTTGTAATTGGCTTAAAGAAAAACAGCGTGAGAGTCTACTTCTTCGAGAAAGAAAATGCATAGTTCTCAAAACATAATAGGAAACAAAAGAGGTGAACAAATGAAAATATTAGTAAAACCAGTTCTTAAAATACCTGATGGCTCACATAGAGGAGTTATCAAGACAATCCAGTACCGAACCAAGCCGTATGAATACACTGATTTAGTAATCCAGTTTCCCATAGATGGCAAACAAGCAAGTATCAAAGCTGGCTTCCCAACTATGGTGACACCAGAATCTAAACTAGGAAAACTATTAACTGCCTTTGGAGCAATACTAGAAGTCGGCAAAGAGATTGAGCCAGAAGCTACCTTGATAGAAAGAAATGTAACTTTCATGACAATAAGCAACAAGACCGAAAGAGGAACATTCGCCAACGTCGTACCTAATAGTATTAAACCAGCATGAAACCAGACTACTCGAGCATAAAAGACAGGGTTAATTTCCTAGCGGGAAAAATCGAAGACGAAAAGATTAAAGACTGCATAATAACGGTAACAACAGGAACTAACTACTCGAATGTGAGATTAACAAAAGATGATTTGCTCCTCTCTCTCGAACTAGTACCTTTAATAAAATGAAACCAACCAAACTAAGATACTTAGACATAATACAGGGAATCGATGTAGTAGAACAATCCATCAAAACCTTAGAGGTACAAGCACTTGTTAACCGGTTAATGTTAACAAAACTCAAGGAAGAACTAAAGAACTACTCACCGCCAAAGAAACCTATTGCTCCCATGAACCCGCATGCAAACCCAGCCATTGATTAAGTTTGGAATTCATCGGAAACTTACGCTGTGGCGACGTACCGAGTGAATTCCAATACCTCATTAATGCAGCTAGTCCAATAGATACATTTAAGTATTTACTTATCTTAATCGCTGTACCAGCGATTAACACGTCATAATTAGATGTTCTATACCCTAGCTGCATTAATGAGGCATTACGGGAAAGTTTGAGGAAACCACATACGAGGTTCACTGGCAAAACCTACGGCCAGCAACCTCAAACTTTCCCCTCTCCTAAATCACCGGTGATTGATTAGTCCCGCGGTGAGACGGGTTATAACACAATAGAACATGGGCGTGAAGGGCGGTGCGCCCACGCCCATACATTACGACCATAACGCACGTAGTAACGTTGTGTTAAGATATAGCGAGTTTGAGATTGATGGGGTTTTGTGTGTGTACCAACCCAGCGACAAAATTTAAAAATAATTAAAATGAAAATAAATAAAAAACTTAAAAAACTATTAATAGTATTGATAGCCGAACTAGACCACCAGAAAATACATTGTTTCAGAGCTAATATTACAGGAACAAGAATCATCAACATCTACATCGACAAGAAACGAACCCGCTAAACAGCACTTGTAACCAGAGAGAACTGGGCACACAAACTCTACAAGTTAAAACAACCAAACTCTCTCGAGTGAGACGTTTCGGCTGCTCTTCGGAGTATTCACCATCTCGGGTTGGCTGGGCGAAAGTTCACGGTAGGATGGGCTGGTAGCCGAGGGGTTCGAATCCCCAGTCCTGCCACCGATAACACTTAATATCAACATGGATGGCGACGTCATCCACCGCACTAATGAGGTGAAACTAATGAAATTCGAAGAACAATTCCCGGAATTGAAAGCAACAAATATACACAAAGCAAGACAATATGTCGCCAATATACTCAGAACAGATTTTTATGAGAAAAGTGACATCCAAAAACACTGTCGTTCAGTCAAGAGGATAAGAGAAGCTATTGAGAAGTGGAGAGGGAGTAAATATGATGAGTTTGTCTGTTATCATGAATTATTAAAAGAATTAAACTTATAACCAAAACCCCCACCAAACAATGAGGTGAAACTAATGGAAAAACTAACTCAAGAACAATTTGATGACGTAAAAGAAATAATTAATTTGTACAAAAATAGCGAACATCCAATAAACGAAGTGTTGTCTGCTTTGAGTGATAATCTCTGGTTTATACTTTGCCACAGAGAACAATAACCAAAACCCCCCCCCCCCAAAACAATGAAACTAACCCTAGACCCCTGGCAAAAGGAATTCCTAGTTGCCAAAGGAGACAAACTCTTATGCACTGGCCGGCAAGTAGGAAAATCTATCTTATGCGCCATGGATGCCGGAAACTGGGCAATAAACAACAAAAAGAAAGTAGTCTTGATGATCGCTCCTACAGAGCGGCAAGCCTACGCGCTTTTTAACAAGACTTTGGACTATATCTACCGAAACGCCAATGAACTCATCATGAGAGGCCGCCATAGGCCTACAAAGAGCAAAATAAGCCTGTCTAATGGAACTATTATTTGGTGTTTACCTACAGGATTGTCCGGCCTGGGAATCAGATTTCTAACTATTGACCGGCTTTATGAAGAAGAAGCAAGCAGAATTCCGGAAGCCGTCCAGGATGCCGTAACTCCTATGCTGCTCACGACAGGCGGAGATACAATTTTCTTAAGCACTCCTTCTGGAACTAAAGGCCTTTTTTATGACACTTTGATAAATAAAAACAATGCTTTTAGCGATACCACTATCTTCCGAACTGATTCTGAAAAAGTAATGAGAGAAAGAAAGATTTGCGCAACTTGGACGGAAATACAACGAGATAAGGCTCTCTTAAGAATTTCAAAGGCAAAGGCTCGAATGACAACTCTGGCTTTTGCCCAGGAATATATGGGGCAGCCGCTCAACGACCTTCTCCAAGTTTTCCCGGATGAACTCCTGGAAGAAGTGATGGTTCTTGAACGATTACCAAGTAACATGCTCCTCCCTCCAAGAAGAGACTTCTTTCTCGGACAAGATATTGCTGGTATGGGTAAAGATACAAGCACATGGGAAATATTAGATGGAACTAATAAGAAAGCAGTAAGACAGATGGAAAACATCACCAAGAAAAAACTTCGGCTTCCTGGAAGAATCAAAACTACCCTCGACCTTGAACGCCAATACCATTTCAAAAAGATTGGTATTGACAACGGAGGTCTTGGCTCCGAAGATTTTGGGGAAATGCTGGAACTTCCAGAAACAAGAAGAAAAGTAATCAGCCTAAATAATGCCAGTAAAGACCTCAACCGAGACGGAACAAAGTCGACAAGGCTGCTAAAAGAAGATATGTATAACAATCTCCTCGGTATGATGGAAAAGAAAGAAATTAAATTGTTAAAAGACGATTCAATTTTTGAATCACTTAGATCAATTCAATTTGAAACTACTGGTGGAAAGACCAAATACCATAGCGACGACTCACATATAGCAGAAGGTCTGATTCGCTCGGCATGGCTGGTAAAGAGCAAAAGTTTAAATATTTACATCTATTGATAGAAGATAATGACATACGTTATAACCACAGAAATAGAAATCCAGCAGAAGAGCGGAGCGAACGTCAACACAGATTTCAACACTACCGCCATGGAGAACGCAGAGTTGAGAGGTATTGCCAAATTGAATTTAATATCAAAACATAACTGGGTAGATGCTGTCCCAACTAGCGCAGATGTAAAAGCCATCCTAAGCGATTACGTCAGTTCTTTCGTCGCAATCGAAGCCATCAATTTTGACATGAGCGGTTACACCAGCAGAGCCGAAGCGAAAGCCATGATTGATGTTCTCCGAGATGGAATGTTAACCAACCAATCAATATTGAGGGATAAAAAGGCAGTTACCTTTATCACAACACATGCCACATGATTTCAACGCCTGGCCAGAACTCACCAATAACCAAATGCAGTTTTATTACTTTGACAGCCCGCATAAGCAAATCACCGAAGATTTCACTGCAAGATGTGTCAAAGTTCACGATGGCGACACCATCACCGTTCGTTGGGGCGAGAGAGATTTTGATTTCCCCATACGACTTGATAATGTTGCTGCCCCAGAACTAAACCAAGCCGGCGGCCACAAAACGCAGAGTTGGCTCGAAGAAAGGATCCTCGGAGAAGATGTTGACATAATCCTAAGCCCCCAAAGAGTGGAGAAATGGGGCAGGATTTTAGGCACTATATACCACCATGGTTTAAACGTCGCCGAAGAAGAAATCAATATCGGATTAGCGATGACATGGGAGGATTGGGAAAACAGATGGAGAGAAGATAAATAATGCCACTATTCAAAGAAGAGAGAGAACCTTTAATCAATTATGATTGGATTGATGTAGCCAGTGCAACCGGATATATTGTTTTTGATGGATTAAATGCATTGAATAGTGGAGGCAACGACTATATTTTAATTGATTCAAACCACAAAGCCAGTATAGCAGGGTCAACAGCAGAGGGAGTTGACCCAGTAATAAAAACGAATGCAACCAGTGGAGCAGCTTTAGACCTTGATTTTGACTTATCGCCGTTCCAACTGCCCAGAACCATAGAAGGAGAAGCAATCGTCAAAGTAAGTGTAGCTGCTGGTGGAGCTGCAACAACAGGCACGATCATAATAGCAAAATTAAGAAAATACAGTGTTGCAACAGGAGAAGTAGAAATTGCCAGCACAACTTCAGACTCTTTTAATTCGGGATTAAATGAAGACCATTCCAGAACTTTAAAACTAACTGTTCCTAAAACTCATTTCAAACAAGGACAACAACTAAGACTTACTATTATGACAAGCACGACAGATGCAGACCTTTATCATCTTGCTCACAACCCAAGAGATACAGCAGTGGGAAATTTCAAAGCAGCAAACTCAAGACTATCCGTCGCCGTCCCATTCAAATTAGACTTTATGTAAAATGATACCAATAAACGCAGAATTAAAAATCATCGGAGAATTCCTAAAAAAGATTAACGATGAACTCGTAAAGATAAACATTAGAGAGGATACTATCTTAGCAGCAGAATTAGCAAAACCTTAAAATGCCAGAAACCCTAATAGATTCCGCCGCCATAGGCGACAACACATCCACATTCCAGGACTTTTCAGTAGACCCACAAACTACCGATGGAGCAACAGACCAAAAAGAAACCAAATGGGTAAATCAAAACTGGTCACAACAATTAGGTTATTACAAATCTGTTGATAACTTACAGGCCGCCATAGATGCCATAGCAAGATGGACAGTAGGCAAAGGTTTCAAGAGCAACGAAATTACTGAAATGGCACTATCAGCTATCAAAGGACATGGCAAAGATACATTCGACACCATTCTAGAAAATATGATTAGAGTCTACAAAAT
>SDBU01007275.1_pt1 | contig 12787 bp, 10 predicted proteins | sample 2277071 | NCBI WGS metagenome assembly SDBU01 (sample SAMN10397929, study PRJNA504765) | marine sediment metagenome | isolation source: marine sediment core GS08_GC12, 126 cmbsf | place: Arctic Ocean: Gakkel Ridge, Loki's castle | collected 2008 | reverse complement strand
CCCTAAGGATAACATAACCGAAAGGGCCTTGCAAGACGATTTTCGATTAGTCAGGTTTGGCAACACCGACCTTGGATATAGAGAGGCCAGCGAATTGGGGGGGGCCTGGTGTGGACGAGATAACCTCATATGACGGACATGAGCTGAGAGGGATGTTCAGCGCCGCCACCCGCTGGCTGGATCGCAGCGCTCAGTCCATCAACATTCTCAACGTCTTCCCTGTGCCCGATGGTGATACCGGCACCAATATGCTTTTGACCATGCAGGCTGCAATGGAAGAGGCTGCTGCTTGCCCCGATGGGAGTGCAGCAGCCATATCCCAAGCGATAGCAAGGGGCTCCCTGATGGGAGCCAGGGGAAATAGCGGCGTGATCCTGTCCCAGATTTTTCGGGGATTGGCCAAGGGGCTGGATGGCAAGCACTCCTTCAATGGCAACGACCTCGCCGCTGCCCTGGTTGAGTCAACTGCTTTCGCCTACAGGGGGATGAGCAAGCCGGTGGAAGGAACCATCCTCACCGTCATCCGCGAAGCAACCGATGCCGCCCAAACACACGGCACATCACATAACGGCGACTTGATGGCAACTATGGAAGCTATCGTCGATGAGGCTAGAGCCTCGGTGGCGAGGACCCCCACGCTGCTCCAGGTGCTGCGCCAGGCCGGGGTAGTGGATGCCGGAGGGCAAGGGCTTTATGTAATATTCGAAGGCATCCTACACTATCTGCACGGCGAGTTAGAGGAGACCGAGATCGCGCCAATAGAAGCCGCAGCCGGTATCAGGCAAGGGCCAGCGGAAGATGCCATCTTCGGTTATTGTACCGAGTTTCTGCTCCAGGGCAAAAACCTCGACCTCGAAGCTATCAGAGAGAAGCTAAACTCCATCGGCGAATCCGTCCTGGTAGTCGGCGACGAATCTATTGTGAGAACCCACCTCCACACCTTCGACCCCGGGGCTGCCTTGAGCTACGTCACTTCTTTAGGCGTCCTACAGCAGGTGAAAGTGGAGAATATGGACGAACAGCACCGTGATTTCGTTGTAGCACAGTCTCAGTCAACTTCGGCCGCCATCTCCGCGATAGCTGTGGTCTCCGGCGAAGGTCTCACTGAGGCGTTCTACAGCATTGGGGCCACCATAGTCGTTCCCGGCGGTGAGACTATGAACCCCAGCGTCCAGGAGCTTCTCCAGGCTGTGGAATCAGCGCCTTCAAACAACATTATCATACTGCCCAATAACCCCAACGTTTTGCTGGCAGCGGCCCAAGTTCCAGAGCTGACCCCGAAGAACGTAGCGGTAGTGCCCTCGAATACTATACCGCAGGGGATAGCATCTCTCCTCGTCTTGAACCATGAAGTTGATTTGGAGTCAAACGCTGCCGCCATGCAGAAAGCGCTGTCAACAGTCCGCAGCGGAGAGATCACAAGAGCAGTGAGGGCAATGGAGCACGACGGCCTCTCAATCAAGGAAGGGCAGACCATTGCCTTCCTTGACCGCAGGCTGGTACTGGCAGACGGTAGCATGACGCGGGTTGTCCTCAAGCTGCTGGACATGATGGATGTCGATGAAGGGGGATTGATCACCATCTATTACGGGGCGGACACGGAGAGCAGCGAAGCCGAGCACACAGCGGAAGCAGTCCGGGAGAAATATTTTGCTCAAGAAGTAGAGGTGATCGAGGGGAGACAACCACACTACAATTACATTGTCTCGGTAGAATAAAGCCGATTTTACGACAGTCACAGCGGTGGTCCAGAGCCCACAGCAAGCCCCCTAAGGAAGCCCCGATGAAATAGCAGTATTGGAAGATAGCACTTTGAGCCTAACGGTTGACCAATTGCAGAAGGTACTGAAACTGGAGCAGGCCAAAGGCTACCGCGATCAAGCGGTAATGGGCGGGCTCGATAGACTACTGCGCAACCTGACCCCCTCGAACCCAAACCTGACTCGCCTGCTTTCGCTTAGTTACTCCGCCCTGGACGAAAGAAAGCGAGAGGAATGGGTGAGGAGCGTGCTGAAGCAACTTGACACTGCAGAACCAGAAGTAGAGCCTTTGCCCCAAGTCATGCGCAGGAGGCGGGAACCTGCCTCCCAACGCCCCCAGGGCGATATCGACCGATACTTAGACTCCGCAATTACCTCTATCAAGGGCATAAGCTCAAGCCTCGCTAGTAAATTCGGCAAGCTGGGAGTGATTACGGTGCGCCAGTTCCTCTACTTCTTTCCCCTCCGACATATCGACTATAGCCAGAGAAGGCTCATTTCAGAGCTTGAAGAGGGTATGGAACAGACCATCGTGGCCATCGTCTGGGAAGCTGCCGCAAAGACCACCTCATACCGGAAGCGCATGACAGAAGCTATCGTCGGCGACGAATCCGGCAACATAAGAGTTATATGGTTCAACCAACCCTATCTCGCTAAGAAGCTCACCCCCAACAGCCGGGTGGTAATCAGCGGCAAAGTCAGTGAATTCCGCAATCGGAAGGTGTTCCAATCCCCAGAATGGGAGCCTCTGGATTCCGATGACCTTATTCACACCGGGAGGCTGGTTCCTGTCTATCCGCTAACTGCAGGACTGTCGCCCCGGGTGGTGCGGAAGCTAGTCAAGGGAAACCTCGACTGCTGGCTCCCCGAGCTGCCGGATTTCCTCCCGGAAGGTATCAGAAAAAGAGCGGGATTGCTTCCGCTTTCCGAAGCGATCGGGCAAGCGCACTATCCAGACAGCGAGCACGCCAAGGCACAGGCCAGGAAGCGACTGGCTTTCGACGAACTCTTCCTTATTCAACTCGGCGTGCTGTCCAAGAAGAGAGACTGGCAAGAGGAGACTGGCAATGCCTTCGACGCCGACAGCGGCTGCCTTGAGCCCTTCTTCAATTCCCTACCTTTCACCCTGACCACAGCTCAAAAACGCACCTTTGCCGAGATTCGGGAGGACCTGGGCAAATCGAAGCCCATGAGCCGTCTTCTGCAGGGTGAAGTTGGCAGTGGCAAGACAGTGGTCGCCACCGCAGCATTGCTCCTCGCCGCCGCTAACGGCTATCAGGCCGCCCTCATGGCCCCAACCGAGATACTGGCAGAACAGCACTTCGAGAGCATATGCGGCCTACTGAGTAGAGCAAGCGGGGAGGCCGGCAATGGCAGGCCCTATAGTAGCTATACTTCGCTACTGCCACACCCTATTGGCGTTGGCCTTTTGACAAGTGGCCTCAGGGAAAGCTCGAGGCAGAAGGTCCAGGAAGGCATCATCTCAGGGGAAATTAATCTTGCCATTGGCACACATGCTCTTATCCAGAAAGGGGTAGAGTTCCAGCGTCTGGGGCTCTGTGTGGTCGACGAGCAACACCGCTTCGGGGTAATGCAACGGTTGGAACTGCGCTCGAAGGGGTCGAGTCCCCATGTCCTGGTAATGAGCGCCACCCCGATCCCCCGCACTCTGGCACTCACGCTCTACGGCGATCTTGATCTCTCGGTCCTCGATGAACTCCCACCGGGTAGAGTCGAGATCAAAACTAAATGGATCAGCCCCAGTCAGCGGCAAAGCGCTTACGATTTCATTCGCAAACAGGTTATTACGGGGCGGCAGGCATTCATTATCTGCCCCCTGATCAAGGAATCGGAGTCCATTGAGGCTAAGGCAGCGACCACCGAATACGAGCGCCTCTCTCGGGTCGTCTTCCCCGAACTACGGTTGGGGCTGCTTCATGGGCGTCTCTCCAGCGCGGAGAAAGATGCGGTAATGCGGCGCTTTCGCAGCGGCGAAGTCGACATATTGGTATCAACGCCCGTGGTGGAGGTAGGTGTAGATATCCCCAATGCTACGGTGATGCTAATCGAGGGCGCAGACCGTTTCGGTATGTCGCAGTTGCACCAGTTCCGCGGCCGCGTGGGAAGAGGAGAGCACCAGAGCTACTGCCTGCTTCTTGCCGAGACCCCGTCAGCTGAGGCCAGAGAGCGCCTTTCCCTCCTGCAACGCACGCAGAACGGGTTCGACCTCGCCGAGGAGGACTTGAGGCTCAGGGGGCCCGGTGAGTTTTTCGGCACCCGCCAGAGCGGTCTCCCCGACCTGAAAATGGCCAGTCTCTCCGATGTCGAGCTTCTGGAGCTTGCCCGCAGAGAAGCTATCCGCCTTTTTAACGCAGATCCCTACTTCCAGCAGCCGGAGCACAGGCTCCTTGACAGAGAGGTTAATCTATTATGGGGGAGCGGGGGAGAGTTGAACTAGATATGATCAAGCACAAGCTCGCCGAATTTCTGGAGCAAGCAGCCAAAGCGGCGCAGTCGAGCGGGCAACTCCCGCCCGCTGCTCTGCCTGAGATAACACTGGAGCATCCGCAGAACCCGGAGCACGGCGACTATGCCTCCAGCCTCCCGTTGAAGATGGCGAAGGTTGCGCAGATGAACCCAATGGCCATCGCCGAGATTCTATCAAACTTCCTTCCTCAAATCGAGGCTGTGGAGAGGATATCGGTGGTAGCCCCGGGCTTTATCAACTTCTTCCTCACGAGTAAATGGCTCACCCAGCAGGTGGAGGATATCCTCAATGCTGGGGAAGCTTACGGGGATCTCGATATGGGGAAAGGTTCCAGGGTTCAGCTTGAATTCGTTAGCGTTAACCCCACAGGGCCGATCCACGTCGGGCACGGGCGCGGCGCCGTCCTGGGCAGTGCCCTGGCCAATATACTCAGTGCAGCAGGTTATACCGTGGAGAGAGAGTATTATGTCAATGATACTGGTAATCAGATGGACGTCTTCTACCGCTCTCTCTATTGCCGCTATCTGCAGGCCCTGGGTAAAGATAGCGAGATGCCTGCTGATGGCTACAAGGGGGCCTATCCTGTGGAGCTTGCTCAGGAGATCGTCTCTGAAAAAGGTGATGTTTTCCTTGCCCTACCCCCTGAGGAGGCGACTCGGGAACTGGGAGAGATCGCCCTGCACAAGGCTATTAAATCCATCAAGTCTGACCTTGAGTATCTGCGCGTTGGCTTCGATGTCTGGTTCAGTGAGCACAGCCTCTACGAGAACAGTCAGTTCGAACGGGCAATGGCCCTGCTACGAGATGGCGGCCACATCGAGGAGAGAGAGGGAGCGCAGTGGTTTATCTCCACCGCGCTCGGCGAGGACAAGGACAACGTCCTCGTGCGCAGCAACGGCATTCCCACCTATTTTGCATCGGATGTAGCCTATCACTACAACAAGTTCCTGGAGCGCGGTTTCGACAAGGTGGTCAACATCTGGGGAGCCGATCATCAGGGGCACATCTCCCGAATGAAGTCGGTTCTCATCGCGCTGGGGATCGACCCTGCTAAGCTGGCGATAATAATCGCCCAGATGGTCACACTGAGCGACGGCAAGCTATCGAAGCGCGCCGGGCAGGTTATCACCCTCCGCCATCTCGTTGACGAGGTAGGGGCAGATGCCTGCCGTTTCTTCCTTCTTTCACGCTCCGCAGACAGCCAGATGGAATTCGACCTGGAGCTGGCAAAGCGCGAGTCGGCCGAAAACCCGGTCTATTACGTTCAATATGCTCACGCCCGCATCGCCAGCATTCAGCGCCTTGCCGAGGAGAGGAATACCAAATACTCCGACGGAGATGTGAGATTGCTCACCACCGATGCTGAACTCAATCTAATTCGCAAGATGGTGTTGCTGCCCGAGCTAGTAGAACTCGCGGCGAAAAACCTCGAACCCCATCACCTGCCACACTTCGCCCAGGACCTGGCAACCGCGTTCCACAGCTTCTACAAGCAATCCAGAGTCGTCTCCGACGACGAGGCACTGACACGGGCCCGGCTCAAACTGGTCAAGGCGGCACAAATCGTCTTCGCCAAGACCCTCGGGCTCATGGGGATGACCGCCCCCGAGCACATGTGAGCCGTCAAAGCCCTTCCTTCTTGTACTGCTTCGCCAGGTTTGGATAGAAGCTCTCATGCCCTTCAATCCAGCCCTTCTGTTTCTCGGTGACCGGGCCTTTGACCTTAGCCGGTACCCCGACAACAAAGGAACCTGGAGGTATTATCATGCCCTCCGTGACCACTGAGCCCGCGGCGATGATACAGTAGTCGCCAACCTCTGAGTTATGTAAAGTGGTTGCGTTCATGCCGATGAGCACCCGGCTCCCCACCTTCCTGCTATGCACCACGGCGCCATGTCCCACGATCACACGATCGCTGATCTCCATATCGTTTCCCGCGTGCAACATGCAGTTGTCCTCGATATCGACATAGCTGCCGATCTTTATTGCAGCGAAGTCACCCCTGATCACCGCTCCCGGCCAGACATTCGAGTGCTCCCCTATCTCCACATCGCCGATAACATATGCCGCCTCGCTGATAAAGGCGGATTCAGCTACCCTGGGCGTCTTTCCGTTGAAGCTTCTGATCACCTGAAACCTCCCAGTCCTAGGCACGGCCATTATAGCCTGTTCGATTGTGAGGCGCAAAGGTAGGGGCGTTCAATTGAACGCCCCTACACGTAGCGTCGTGGCTCCTGTCACGACGGATAATTCGTTGCCACAGGAGTGGCAACGCTACGTTTAACGGGTAGGGGCACGGCATGCCGTGCCCCTACCCGTAATCCTACCCTCCATGTATCATTGCGAGCCCTCTGCCCCATGTCATTGCGAGCACAGCGAAGCAATCTCATAGTCTTTCCCTGTGCCACAACCTCCTGGATTGCTTCATCGCCCCTTCGCCAAGCCTGTCCTGAGCGAAGCCGGAGGGTTCACCACGAACGGCGTCCGGCAGCAGAGAGGGTGGTCTCATTCACCTTGTCCCCACCCCCTTTCTATGATACACTCCACTAGGATAAAGAAGGAGTACAGATTGAATGAAAGGTCGTGTCTTTTCCGGCGCCAGGCCCACAGGTAAACAGCACATAGGTAACTACCTTGGAGCAATTCAGAGTTATGTCAAGCTCCAGCAGGACTACGACTGCATCTACTGCATCGTTGATATCCACGCTCTGACCACTCTCGAGGATACCCACCTGCTCAAGAAGAACACCCGTGAGATGATGCTCGACTGGCTGGCAGCGGGGCTCGACCCTGAGAAGAGCATCCTCTTCATCCAGTCACACGTACCCGAGGTGATGGAACTCCATACCCTGCTCAGCATGGTGACCCCACTCGGCTGGCTGCTCCGCGTTGCCACCTTCAAGGAGAAGGTCAAGCTACAGCCTCACAACGTCAACTACGGGCTGGTAGGCTATCCGGTGCTGATGACAGCCGACATCGTTCTCTATAAGGCAGACACCATACCCGTGGGCGAAGACCAGTTGCCTCACCTGGAAATGGCGAGGGACATAGTGCGCCGCTTCACCTACCTATTCGGCGAGGTCTTCCCTGAACCCAAGGCCAAACTCACCACCTTCCCCATGGTCATTGGGCTCGACGGGGAAAGAAAAATGAGCAAGAGCTGCGACAACGATATCGAGCTTGCAGCTTCACCGGAGGAAACCACCCAAAGGATAAGAACTGCCTTCACCGACCCCGCCCGCCAGTATCGCAACGACCCCGGGCACCCCGAGGTTTGCAATATCTACAGCCTGCACCACTTCTACAACCCTGATCGCCTGGATGAGATCGCCACACAGTGCCGGGGAGCGGCAATCGGCTGCGTCGATTGCAAGAATATCCTCGCTGAGGGAGTAAACAGAGACCTCGCACCTTTCCGCGAAAGGCGGGCCGAAATCGCCCAAAGGCCGGGATACGTAGATGAGGTCTTTGCCGATGGGGCCCGACGCGCCCATGTCATAGCTAAGGAAACGATCAAAGAGGTCAAAGAGAAGATGGGGCTACCATGACCGGCGTGCCACTATCCCGGAGCGGGAAGGAAGCCCTTGATGTAGCCATCATGGCGGCGCATGGGGCCGGGGAGATACTCAAAGCTCACTTCCGAGAAGAGAGACAGATACGGTTCAAGGGGAGAGCCAACATCGTCACCGAGGTGGACCTGCTGGCGGAGGATAGCCTCAAATCTTTCCTTCAAACTGAGTATCCCGACCACAGCATTCTCTCCGAGGAATCAGAGCCCATCACCGGGGACTCAAACTACACCTGGATTCTCGACCCCCTGGACGGGACCAACAACTACTCCTTCGGCATACCCTTTTTCTCAACCGTCATCGCCTTAACAAGCGGCGATGACGTCCTGCTGGGCATAGTCTATGACCCGTTAAGCAACGAGTTATTCGCAGCCCAGAAAGGTAAAGGCACAACCCTCAACAGCAATCCCGTCTCGGTCTCCGGGAAAAAGAGGGTTCAGGATTCGCTCATCGGCCTCGACCTGGGTTATGTCGATGAGAAAGGGAAGAAGCTGTTGGAGTTCATCACCGGCCTCTGGCCGAATATGTACGCCTTCAGGATCATGGGCTCCGCAGCCCTGGGGATGGCCTACGCTTCCTGCGGGCGGCTCGACCTCTACTTCCACCTGCTGGTATACCCCTGGGAGATTGCCTGCGGCCAACTGCTGGTGACTGAGGCCGGCGGGGTCGCGACCAACTGGGAGGGGAGGCCGCCGGGCGTAGATGAAGGCTCCATCATCGCCTCAAACGAGGCCATCCACGCCGATTTCCTGAACATTGTGCATGCCCGTTAGAAGCGTTCAATTCAGGCTGTCTAAAAAGGGTAGCGTTGTCACTCCTGTGGCAACGAATTCTCCGTCGTGACAGGAATCACGACGCTACTGGATAGGTTGCCCGACGTTGGGCAACCTATCCAGTAGCACATACCCGGCCCAATATACAGAGCGGTGGGTTTCACTCAATTGTACCGAGCTTACTACCAATCTCCAAACACAAACACTACCCTGTCATTGCGAGCAGAAGAGTGGGCGACCACATCGGGTCGCCCCTACATGGCGAGATAACAAGCGTCCGTGAAATAATCAGTCCTCCCTCTATTGCGGCGGAGCTATCCACAATCCTCCTTCCCACCGTGGCAGAGCAACCCACAATCCTCCCTCCCCTGGTGGGAGGGAGTTAGAGGGAGGGGGGAGCTAGGTGTACCCTGACCCTTCCACAAGCCCGTCATGAGAAGGACAGAGGCGTTCAATTGAACGCCCCTACCCCTACATACACTAAACAGTATTCCTAGATGCCAAGTTTCTTGCGTTTGCCCTCGATATGGGCCATGATAGCGTCCACTGCTTTAACCGCGTCGGTCTCAACGTTTAGCAGGCCGCCGGTCACTCCCTGGCAGTCTTCGGTCAGGAGTTTGACTAGCTTCGGCGCCCCAGTAACTGCTGGCACAGGATTAACATAGGTATAGAGCCCCAGGGCCAGAGCGAATATAGCATCGATAGTGGCCTTCTGCTCCATATATTCCGGTGCTGCAGCGACTACGGGGAGATCCGGCAGTGGCACGTCTCCCAGAGCACTCGAGATCGCCGCCAAGAGGTCCGCGAGCCGTCCGGTATCAGTGCGGGTCCCATAGCTGAGGACAGGGGGGATTTTCAAGCCCTCACAGATTTTCCTCAGACCCGGGCCGGCAAGCTCCTTAGCCTCCGGGCTACAAAGGCCCGCGACCTGCATAGCGGCATTCCCGCACCCCATCGAAAGCACCAGGACATCGCGCTTGATCAACTCCTTGACTACGCGCACGCTGTGTACATCCTGGCCGGAATCCCTCAGAGTCGTGCATGAAACCAGCCCTGCCACTCCCCGCAGTGTCCCATCCTTTATCGCTCCCAGCAGCGGATCGAGGCTGCCGCCAAGAGCCTGGAGAATGCTCTCGGTCGAGAAGCCAACCACCGCCTCTCTCATAGGCAACTGGCCAACCGGCTCAACAGATGCCCGCCGTTCTTTGAAGTTATCGATCGCCATCTGCAGGAGCTGAGCAGCCTGCCCCTCGGCCTTTTCCGGTTCATAGTTGACCCGGTCCGTAATGCCGTCAAAAGAAACCAGATCACTTACCGGCACAAGTTTGAACTTATATTGCTGAGCATATAGAGGGTCGACAGGCATGGAGCAATTCATATCACATGCGAAGAGGTCCACACAGCCGCTGGCGAGAACAGCTTCCTGCGTAATCCAGTTCCCCGTGAAACCGTATAATGTGTCGTCCATCTCCCATCTTTGAATCATCTCCTGCCCGGTCTCGATGTTGGCGATGACCCGCAGCCCCTTGGCGCCCACAGCTTTGGCTTTCCCCTGCCATTCCGGCCTCCGCGCCAACTGAACCATGGCAAACCCCAGGAAAGGTTCATGCCCGTTGGGCAGCACATTAACATAGTCGGCATCCAGTACCCCCAAATCAACGCGCATAAGATGTGGCCTCGGTATCCCGAAGAGGATGTCCTGACAGTACTCGTTGACAATCTGGCTCTGGTAGGCCATTGCCACGCCCAGGCGCATAGCCTTGAGAGCCAGGCTCTGGTAGTAGCCGTCGACATTGGTGAGACAGGAACTTGTGGCCCGCATCATCTCGCCATAGATCCCACCGGGGAAGATATCCAGCTTCCTCCACAACTCCTTGCGTTCCTGCGGGGCCAGGGCCTCAACTATCTGGCTGGGCTCGTCGAACTTCCGGTTGAAATCCGCTTCAGCGAAATCACATAGCCGAACGGCTATTTCATCTGCCGATCCAGCTATATTTACACCGAGACGTTCCGCGAAATCCTTCAACTTCCCAGGCTCTTCAATATCGAACGGTGTTTTACCTCTGGCTGTGGCTCGAAGCGTCTTGACCGTCTGTTCAGCGTGGTAATGGTAGGTGGATGCACCCATGATATTCCTCAGCAGCATCATCCGCATGGCCATGCCATCGGCCGTAATACCGCACACGCCCTTCTTGTCCTTGGATGCATCTGCACGGCATGGTCCGTTGGAACATAGATCGCAGCGAACTCCCCCCATGCAGAAAGGGCATCTCTTGTCGGGATCACCCCCCAGACCCTGGGCCTCGAATCGATCCCAGACATTGTCCATGTTGTCTTTCTTGATCCTGTCATACACCTTGAGAACAGAATCGTGGTAGGAAACTCGATCGCCTTCCATTTCCCGACCTCCTTTCGAATTTTTACCTCCTCGCACGGACTTTCATGACATCAGGTCACCCCTGATGCCGACCATCACCTCCCTGAGGGGGATATCCTTGCCGCTCTCCTGTATCGCTTGCTTCGCCATGTGCACCAGCCCCGAGCAGCACGGCACCTCCATATAGACTACACTGAGGCTCTTTACCTGTGACTGGCGCAGGATCTCGGTCAGCTTCCTCTGGTGCGCCTGGAAGTCATCCAGCTTGGGGCAGGCTACCAGTAGAGCGTGATCCCTCAGGAAGTCGCGGTGAAAGCCAGCGTAGGCGAAGGGAACGCAGTCCGCAGCCAGCACCACATCGGCTCCCTGAAGAAAGGGCGCAGTGGGAGGGACGAGTGTAAGCTGGACCGGCCAGTGGCCGAGCAGCGACGGCTGATGCGCTACATCAACTGGGGCAACCCCAACTCCCTCCTCCTTAATGAACCGGGCCACGTTAGCGGATTGGCACCCGGTAGGAGCTGCTTCCTTCTCAAACTGAGTGACCATAGTCGCCGGGCAGCCGCAGGGAAGCCTCTCCTCAGTTTGCTCCTTTTCCCCCAGGTGGTGCTTCACCGCTTCCTCGTCGAAATCCTCGGCTTCTCTCTCCTCGATTGTTATGGCTCCCTGAGGGCATTCACCGAGGCAAGCGCCGAGGCCATCGCAGTATGTCTCGCTGATGAGTTTCGCCTTGCCATCAATGATCTGAAGCGCACCCTCGGCGCAGGCCGGGACACAGACGCCGCAGCCGTTGCACTTCTCCTCATCGATTACGATAATCTTCCTAAACACCTTTGTTGTCATAGCACACCTCCGCTCAATTCTTAGTGATCGCAATCCCCAGTATCCTGACCCCATTTCTGCTCTTCATTGATATAGTTGCTGGTCCGGTAATAAGACACTGGCCCTCTTCAAGAGTCACCTTTTCTTGATCGACCTTTACTTCCGCCGCTCCCTCAATAACATAGAACACAACATGGGATTTCATTTCACAAAACGGGATCTCTCCACCGGGCGCAAGCTCTGTAATCCTCGCTTTAAACTCGTTTGTTTCGTAGAACACATTTCTTTCTCTTTCCTCATACGGAAATGCCTTCATCTTCTTGAGATCAAACACTTGCACCGCTCTTACCTCCTACAAATTTGGTCTCCTTCTTATCACCTCGCTCAATCACTCGCTCTATGAACAATCCCATGATGGTCACAAATATAATCGTTAAGACAAGTCTTAGTGCCATAAATTCAAGCCCGAGGAATTGAAGTTCCACCAGCTCTTGAGGGAGCTTAATGCAAGCCCATGCCGAAAGGAAAACAATGATGTTGGCAATTCGGGCGCCTTTTTTTATCAAGGCTGCAGCAATAGGAAAAGCAATATACAACGGGCCCATGGGCAACGCACCTATGAATACGGACAGCAGAATCCCTTTTATTCCCGAAGTTTTGCCCAAATACTTCATAACGGTTTCTCCAGACACCCACACCGCAAAAAAACCCATTATCACCATGACAGCAGGCAATATTAGCATCATTTCAGTGAAATATTCCCATGACACAGTCGTTACTGTATCTAATCTATCTGTAAAAACCAGTAAAATGGCCACTGTAATAATCAGGGCTATTCCCAATAATGCATAATCCCTTATCATTGCTTTTCTTTGCTTCTGTTTCATATCCTCTTTCATAGAATTACCCCTATGATAAGAGCAATCGCAATCGCAATGACGAAACTCAGGCCGTTCCTGAGAAGAGCCATTTTCTTGCCCAGTTCCTTTATCTCCAGAGGC
>SDBU01007274.1_pt1 | contig 12787 bp, 28 predicted proteins | sample 2277071 | NCBI WGS metagenome assembly SDBU01 (sample SAMN10397929, study PRJNA504765) | marine sediment metagenome | isolation source: marine sediment core GS08_GC12, 126 cmbsf | place: Arctic Ocean: Gakkel Ridge, Loki's castle | collected 2008 | reverse complement strand
GAGTTCATAGAAGTTAAAGAAGGAATTGCTCGTAAGGTAGAAACAACACGATATGAATTTGATCAAATAAGCATAAAAGAACAATTAACAATCATTCAAGCTGATGTTAAGGCAATTTTAGGAAAGTTACCATAAAATGTATAAATTCTCAAACCGATCTTTACAAAAACTAAACACTTGTACAAGTTCTTTACAGGACTTGTTTAACGAAGTTATTAAAGATTTTGATTGTACTATAGTTGAAGGACATCGTTCTAAAAAGAAACAAAATGAATATTTTGATAAAGGTAAGTCTCGTATACGTTACCCTAACGGTAAGCATAATAGATATCCTTCATTGGCAGTTGACGTAGCTCCGTATTTGAACGGAAGCGTATCCTGGGATATGCGTCATTGTTTATATTTTGCTGGTGTGGTTATGGGAACTGCGAGAATGATGGGTATTAAAATTCGTTTTGGCGGAGACTGGAATCGAAATAATGAGCCTATTACCGATCAAAGCTTTCAAGACTTAGTTCATTTTGAAGAAATAGGAGGAAAATAATGGGAATATTTGCAACAATTGGAGCTAAACTTTTAGGTGGTGCCGCTATTCCTTTGGTGGATAAAGTTGCTGATGTAGTAGATAGATTTATAGAAACACCAGATGAAAAAAGAAAATTTAATGAAATATTATCTACGGCTCAAACAGAAATTAATGCTTTAGAGGCACAACACAGATCAATATTTGTAGCCGGATGGAGGCCTTTTATTGGATGGGTTTGCGGATTCGGATTAGCATGGCAATTTATCCTTCAACATATTGTATCTTGGGGAGTTGCTGTAAGTGGCAGGGCTATTCTTTTACCCGATATACCCACCGAAGGGTTACTTCCCCTTACAATGGCTTTACTAGGTATTGGTGGACTTAGAACGCTTGAGAAGTTTAACGGAATATCTAAATAATAAGATAATAAAAAGGGAAGCAATTAAGCTTCCCTTTTTTTATGTTAATCGTTAGCTTCTTTCCGGGACATATCTGAAGTTTTGTCATCATATCCTTTCTCGTAACTGGCATATCCTTTACTACCACTACTTCGGCCAGCGTAGGGATTGCTATATGATTTTCCCGCCGCATCTTCCCTTCCTCGTTGATAAGAAGGATGATCTTTGCTTCCTTTATCCATTAATTACCACCTCCTTCCCATTATTGTTTTATGTATTTCAAAATGATGTTGTCGACAAAGCCATATTACTTCTAAAGGTTTGTCGTAATCTTCATGATGGCCTTCAATGTTTTCTTTGTCTCCACATTTCTTACAGGGTTCTTTAAAAAACTTTTTAGCATGTAATGCATTATTAACTGCATTATTAGCCATAATTTTTTCAGGGTTATTTTTTCTCCATTTTGACGTAGCCTCTTTACGAATTATTTTTCCTTTTTCTGTTTGATTATATATTTTCATATGTGCTTTATAATATTCAATATGGTTTTTATAATGTTCTCTATTATATTTATTTAAACAATTTTTACACTTATTCAAAAATCCATCTGCCATATGAGAATGTCGATAAAAATCATTTATAATTTTTATTTGTTTACATTTAAAACATTTTTTAGTTATTAAATAAAACATCTATTTCCCTTTCATAATATTTTCTTTCCAAACCTGAAAAAATATAAATTACATTTTTCACTAGGACAATACTTTACAGCATCATAACTATCACACATACAAGATAAGCAATATTTCCTAATAAGTTTCACGCTAGATCGACCCTTACCAAGGCGTAAAGGAAAAAAAGCACAAGGGTTATTTGATAAAAGAGGTTTATCCCCCTTACAACCTTTTATCTCTTTAATGCTACCTACACATTCTTTGCATTGTGCTGTTATTGCTTCTCTTGATGTCATGATTCTTCTACAAGTTTATATTTATTTAAAAGATTTCCACAATAAAAAGACCCACGACTATTTCCACAAGTTTCAAGAAGATATTGTCTGTCTTTTCCTCTGCTGAATTTTCTATACCAAGAAGGATGTGTACATTCTTTGCGAAATTTTTCTTGTTCTCGCATATATATTTTATGCTCTATTTTTTCTTTTCTATAATACAACCAACTTTCAAAAGACATACAAACCTCCTAAAACACCTTTTAAGCCTCTAAAAACGGCCTTCCTCCTCACCCCTACCCTTGACCTTATTATCCATACAAACACCGACTCACCATTTTCTTGGCTATATTTTTATCAATAATATCAACAACTTTAAGAACTCAAAATCAAGGGTTCAGGTCTATTCGAGCCGTTAAATCACCATTAGGTATTAAGTCTTTACTCATAAATAGGAACTTTTACTTTACCGTGCTTTAAAGGAATAATTTCAGCTTGCCATTTAACAAGTTTACCATTATCAAGCTCTAGCCAAACAAAACCATAATCTATAGTACCAATACATTGAGTTTCTCCATAACGAGTACCAGTGCCTTGCAAGGCAGGGAGAACGAAGCCCCGCCACCAATCATTCCCCCTTGACACTTGCCGCCCACAATCAAGATAATAATGAACATGAGAACGTACGAATATGTTAGATATAGGTTGATTTTCTTTCTCTATAGCCCAAATTCTATTCCATTCTTTGTCTCTAGCAATAGCCGTAAAACGACCATAAGGTACAATAGAACCAGCTATAAAATGTCTAATAGAAAAGTTAACTCCTTCTATGCGAGGAAAAGCATGGCCATAAATAGGCAAGTCAAGTCTTTTAGCTAATCCATCTTCAAAATCTTCATCTACTCCTACATGATATGGCGTACCTCTAGTTAGTAATGCGTTTTTAAAGCTAACTACGTCTACTATTTGTTTTGCCATTTCTATTTGTTCTAAACGATCTACAGTAACAGCCCCTCTACCGCCTTCCCTTCTTTGTTTACCATCTATAAGATCACCATTAAATACAGCAAAATCAAAAGGCCCACATTCATTTATACGCCTTCTAAATTTGCTCCACATTTCTTGTTGATGTTCATTTTCTTGCCATTGTGGGGGCGTTAATCCTACATCACTTCCGCAATGAAAATCACCACATAACAATATTTTCATTCTTTACTCGCCTTTGTTATAATATCATCAACTTCACGATCAACTTTAAACAAATCAACTCCTTTTTCTTTTAAAACCGTTCTCAAATCATTATAGTCAAAAGGTTCACGACCCCAAACATATTCTTGTAAAAGATGAACAGTTGACCGTGCTCTAAATAATTTTATTGGATTCATTATAAAATCCTCAATTCAGCTTGATACATTAAATCATCTATTTTACCTACTAATATAGAACAATCAATTCCACGCTTATCCATTTCAGCCTCTACACTATCTGCATTATTAATAGCATTGCCCCATACATAATAATTTATTAATTTGCTATCTGTTGCCGTAGCCATTTCTTCTGTTTTCATATTATCCCCATTTTGGTATAAAATATACTACACAAAGATTAATAAACCCCACCAAAATCCAATACAAACCTGTTCCAAAACGCTGACCAAAACTCAACACAACTCCCGCTAATATTGATCCAATAATTAATATAAGCGGCAGTATATGAATTAATTTATCCATCTTCTGTATTTTTCAAATACGCTTTCATGGCCTCTGCGGCTTGATTAAGGTCTGATTCACTCCACTCCCAAACATCTTTACCAATTAAATTAGTAATGGTTTCGACTTGTTCATGTTCAGACATAAATTTTACCGCTACTTCTCGTCTTTTTTCCAACGGGTCCACCCCTATTCTAAGCCAGTTAAGAAGTTCTTTTCCTGTCTCAACCGTTGGAACAAACGGCCCTCCAGAATCAAAAAGACCAGTTCTGTCTTTTGATGTCGTTGCCAAGTGTTTTTCAGGCTCAATATCCAATACGAGAGTGAATTCATATTCTATTCCCGCTCTTTGTATAGGAGCTAATCCTATTTTTTGAGGTTTATTATTTTCATCTATTTCATAAGCAGTTTTAGTTCTCAATGTAACGATAACATGACCATCATAACTTAATATAGCTTGTACAAAAGCGTTATGAGCCGGAGTAACGTCTCTCCATGCAAAATAAGAATTTTTAGAAGAAGAAGCTATAGTAACATCGTTATGTTTTGATAAAGTACCGCCTTCACCATCCCATTCATGGGAAGCACTGTCTATAATTAATACATCAAATTTAGCTTTTTTAATTATTTCAACATATTTTTCAGGCGAATAAGGTGGATTAATATGAGCTATTTCATAATCACATAAAGCAGAGTATAATTCACCAGAGCCACGTTCTGAATCTACCATTCCTATAGTTCCCTCACCCGCCAACCCTTGTGCTATCAACAAAGCGGAATAGGTCTTACCACTACCAGCAGGGCCATCAAGGGCTAGACGCATCTTGGCTTGTTCTCTTTGAGCTTTTTTAAATGTCATCTAATTTCTCCATTGTTTGTTGTTTTTCAATTTCTTCTTTTAACTGACTCCATCGTTTAGGCCATGTATATCTGCCATCATCTGCATATTCTAAAGAAAGCGGAGCGTTTTCTTCTATAACATACATCAAGGTCAATACTTTTTCTGGATTAAAAGGGTACATCATCATCTTCTGCCGGCGTTTTAGGTTCAGGCATAGCTGTAGTCATACCAGGAGATTGTTTTGGTTCATTTGCTTCATCAAAAACAACACCAAGCTTAGCCAACTCATCCCGGTGAATAAATAATTTATAATCAGGGTGTTTCTCTTCTTTTTTATAGTCATTTTTAAATATTTTAACTATTGATCCAAGTTGACTTAATTTAAGTTGATTAGTGATATGTTCATCGTTAAAAACTAGTCCAAATTTACCGTCCTCATTGGCCCATAAAGCCCCAATACTAATCCAGTTATTCATTATTAATTTCTCCTTTCATTTTTTTATGTATTTTAATATGACAAAATTGACAAAACCAAACAACTTCTAAAAAAATCATTTATAATTTTTCTCTCTCCACATTGATTACATACCTTAGTTATTAAATAAAACATTAAGTATATATTTGTGGATAAGTATAATTAGGACTCCAGGGATGCCAATAATTAGGTTTTGGCCGGGGTTGAGGATTTATTGGATAATATGGTTGCGGAATATAAGACATAGGTTCATGTCTAATTACTATCCATCCCCTACCACCACAACCATGACAGTTTTCTTTTTCGTATTTTCCGGTTCCACTACAAATCGGACATTTCTCTGAATGTGCCATTATTTCTCCTCAAATCTCCTTTTTAAAAGTTTTTATAAAAAGTTTTCATACTAAATAAATCAACAAATTCATCTTCCTCAAAATGACCATGTGTTACACTTTGTACTTTAGCCCACCGCTCAACCGCCATTTGTCCTTCGTCACACCAAGGTTGATAAAAACATTTAAAACAAGGCATAATAAAGACGTTAGGTCGTTTACATTTGTCAATCGTAAGCAATAGGTAAACTCATTCCTCTTGCTAATTCTTCTTCTTGACACGCGCCTTTTGAATTCTCCCATCCTTTTAACATAATCATCATATCTGTTTCAGGGTTTAATCTTTTAATGATTGCCAAATCACCTTGTAGCCAAATATAATGATCATCATTCCCATCCATAAAGGCTGTATTCATATGAGGACATATAACCCCGTAGCCTAAAGCCCAATAATCCAAAGCTCTTTTTCTTGCTTTATAAATATTCTCATATACTTCATTCATCGTATCGGCTGTATATGGCCCTGAAATATAGCAAACTGGCACGGCTTTTGTTTTTGGTTTATAAGCAGTACATCCGTCAGGATCACCTTGAAGACTCCAAGTAACGTTACAAGACCAACCCGATTTTTCCCAATTTTCACAATCTGTACATTTCATGTTCAACTCCCTCTTTCATCAGCCTTCAATTCCTCCCAAACCTTTTGAACTACTCCTGTATCAATCCAATTATCACCACAAAGCTTAATTGAATATGCAAGATACGAGCCATGTTCCATAAAAACATGCGACTCAGGCTCGTTAAAAAACGGACACCAATCGCCACAAGACTGACCTACATCATTAACGCATCCTACAGATTTCCAGCCGCCTACCCTATTTATTAATAAGTCGCCATGTTTATTAATTTTTACTTTTAATACTCTCACGTTTTTTCAACCCCCTTATAACTGAGAGTATACCATAGTTTCTCGTTTTTGCACAATTCTTTTTGAAATAAATTGTGCAATTCAAGAAAAATATGATATTATATAGATAGGAGGTAAATAAAATGGATAAACAGCGTGGCGAACGGCTTTTTACAGAAGCACAGAGGATAATTAACGGTGAAAGACGAGATCAATACGGCGACCCTGAAGATAGTTTTAAAACTATTGCCAGCTTATGGAATAAATTCCTTGTTAGCAATGGAGTTATTGTTCCTGGATCAATCAGGTTAAACGAGCAAAAAGTAACCTTTATGATGGTTTTGTTAAAAGTGGCACGAGAAATGCATAAACATAAAAGAGATAATCTTGTTGATATGGCCGGATATTTAGGTCTTTTAGATGATATGGAGACAAATGAACCAGAATAGATTATTAGAATGGGCTAAATATTATGTATTTGAACAGGAATTTTCTATTATTCCTGTTAATTTTCAAAAAAAGCCTACTATTGATTGGAAAGGATTTCAAACACGCAAACCAACAGAACAAGAGCTAAAAAACTGGTTTGAAACTCCAAAATACCCAGGCATAGGCATAGTTACAGGTCATATATCTAATATTGTTGTTATAGATGTTGATGATAAAGATCAAATTGACCAAATTAAGCCTTATATTCCCGAACAAGCTCCAATAGTCCTTACACCTACAAAGAAGGGCTACCACGTCTATTTAAGGCACCCTGGTGCTCCTATGCCTAATAGTGCTAACATACCGCCTGGAAGCGATTTCAGGGGTGATGGTGGCTATGTGGTGGCCCCACCTACCTTATACCCGGATGGTGAATATATCTGGAAGCGTCCTATAGATAAAGCTGTCTGGTCTTTTCCGACACAAGATTATATTGGTTTGTTAAGAGAAGCAAGTCATACTAGCTTTTATGATGAAAAACCTGAACAAGCCGAACAAGCTACCGGCAAAGGACTTTCCTTTAAAAAAGGTACAAGAGACGATGATCTTTTTCATGTTGCTAACAGCCTACAAAAAGGCTCTATGTCAGAACATAACATAAAAGAAGTATTATTACGTCTTGCTACGTCTTGTAATCCACCTTTTTCAGAAAAAGAAGCAAACATTAAAGTTGAATCAGCTTTAAAAAGAGATAAAATAAAAGGAGAAAGTTTAAATAAAGAAATTAAATCTTATATTAATTCTACTTTCGGATGGTTTTCAGGTAAAGACCTAGATTTTGAATTAGGCATTACAAATAGAATCGACAAACAAACAAGGTCTAGAATTCTTAGCACAATGGTTAAATCAGAAGAAATAGTTAGAGCCGCTAATACTAATAATGTCTTTAAAAAACCTGAAACAGACTTGACACGTATTGATTTCACTAAACAGGTAGATAATCCCATCCCTCTTTGGTTGCCCTTTGATATACATGAAAGAGTGGAAATATATCCAGGCAATATTATACTAATAGCTGGCTCACCTAATGCCGGGAAAACGGCTTTACTTTTTAATATTATTTGGGAAAATATGAATCGTTTTGACATTCATTATTTCAATTCAGAAATGGGCGATTCTGAAATGCAAAAAAGATTACTTTTACATGGCAACGAATTATCAGAATGGAATTTTAAGGCATATGAGAGGTCGAGCAATTTTCATGAGGTTTTAGAAACAGGAAAAAATAAACTAAATATTATAGACTTTCTTGAAATACATGATAAATTTTGGTTGGTTAGTGATATGATAACAAATATACACGATAACTTGAAAGGCGCAATAGCTATTATTGCTTTACAAAAAAATGCTCACTCGGAATTCGGATTAGGCGGAGAAAGAACCCTTGAAAAGCCAAGACTTGCTTTAGCCGTTGATTCTGGCATACTTAAAATAGTAAAAGCTAAAAACTGGAAGACTTTAGCTAATCCTAACGGTATGGAAAAACCTTTTAAGATAGTACAAGGCATTAAACTTATAGACGATGGCCCCTGGACTCAAGATTCAGGTCATTTTGGAGGCTATGAAAAAAAATGACAAAATTCTATCGTCCATCTAACGGTACAGAAGGTATGATATTTACATCACATAATTGTGATATTTGTATATTTGATGATAGTATATCTCAATATGGTGAAGAAAAAGCCTGTACACTTTTGTTAAATTCTATGATGTATGATATAAATGATCCCGAATATCCGCAAGAATGGATTTATAATGAAGAAAATTATGGAATTTGTACTAAGTTTATTCTTGATGGTTCTAAAAAAGCAAAAAACGATCAAATAAAACGTAATCAAAAACTATTAGAAAAAGAAGGACAACAAAGGCTTTTTAAAAATGACTAGAAAAAAAGGTATAAAAGTAAGAAACAAAGGATTAAACGCTGAAAGAGAATTAGCTAAACTACTATCTAATGAATTAGGTATACCTATAACCAACAACCTACTGTCCGGTATCAGGGGAGAAGGTGACTTAGATACTCCTGGCCTTCATAGTGAAGTCAAGAGACAAGAGATAAACAAACTTGACCAATGGATAAGTGAAGAATTACCTAAAGCACAAAAACGCAAGCTACCTTTTGCCTTGTTTCATAAAAAGAATAGAAAACCTTGGCTTGTAACCATGTTACTTGAAGACTGGATTACTTTCTATAAAGTATATTTGATAAATAAAGCAAGTGTTTGTGAATGATAAGCCACCACTGATTCAAAAGGTGGAGTTAAAGCCCATTCGTAAGCTTTCTTTTCTTCTTCATCCATTTTAGACAAAGGAGATTGTTTTAATCTTTTCTTGGCTTGTTGGTATCCATCGTGAAATCCACTATCGTAAATAGCACCTTTTTCGTCTGTATCTATTTTAGGTTTTGTCATTATCCTTTTCCTCTCCTATAAGCTAATTCTACTCCGCCTATTATTTCTGAAATTTGATTAAACGCTCGTCCTATTAATCCTCCTGTAGCTTCAACACCACACAAAATATCCTTAATTCCTTCGGGAATGTTGTCGTTTTGACGAATATAGGTTCTATAAGCAATCTGTATATGAGTATGAGTTAAATTACCATTATTCAAGTCTTCAACTAATTGATCAAACCTGTTCATTTTATCCTTCTCCTCTCCTGATTATTGTACCATCTAAAATACGTTCTACCTTTACTATGTTTCCATTATCAATATCACAATAAAAAGGCGTTAAATTAGTTTTAATATAAAGTCGTTTGTTATATTCAATTCTGCTTCCAGGTGGCAATGTGGCTAATGAATTTATTCTAGCCATATCGTGAATAGATACTTCTGTTTTTTTAACCATTTCATCCCAATCCATTATCTTCTCCTTTTTTTCTTCCAATCCAACAAGTTTACTACTTTTTGTTTTTTTACTTCTTTTTCACAATTTGTTTCGTCTATTTCTGACATATTTATACCAGTACGCTTGAGTAGTCTATTCTCCATACAAGTAAAACAAACGCATCCCCATTCATGTTTTTCTGTATCATCTTCCATTATTCTCTCCTTTTTTATGCGGCACCTTCATACTCACTATATTTCCTCCAAGTTCTATCGGCATTTAATTGAATACCAAACTCACTAGTTACCTTTAACCTTATACAATCTTGTAATCCTTCTGGTTTATTCCTAAAAATCACCATCTTTTTTATTTGACTTTTTTTAAATACAATTCTATTTTTTTCAATATAATGAATAGTTTTATTTCCTATGGTATTATTTTGAAAAGCTTTCTTTAAAAAAGAAAATATATTTTCTATTTTATTTTCTTCATTACAATCACCACAACGACAATTCCCCATTTCATTATCTCCTTTTATATTTGTTTAAAATAGCAGATATACTGTTACGAGACAAGTTAAAATATAATCCAATATCATTTACGTTATAAGGTGCATTTTGCATAATGGTCTCAAAACATGTTTCGGGCATATTAGGTAAAAGAAAAAGTAGTTTATCAGCATCTAAACACTCTACTTTATTGTCAAGCCTACCTCTACCCTTTCCTAATCTCCAGGTATGAATCATGTGTTGCTGACAAGTGATATAAGGACACGGTGTATATTTCTCTATATTCTTACAGCTGTCATTCATTAGGCTTATATCTTTCCTTTCCGGTTCCTTCACACGCTCCACAAGGAGGACTGCCTGTATTATCATAAATACCAGAACCGTTACAAGCGATGCATGGTCTTTGTTTCCAACCAAAAACATACTTAAAATAATATTCAGTTCTGTGTTCTTTTCTTTCTTGAAAAGACATCATTTTAACTATCCCACCAATAAGGAGAATTCCTATAATTATAAGAATTACTATTCTGCCAGTAATGCCCACTATACAAAGAACTAGAATAAAATAATCCGTCCTGTTCTATCCAATTACCGAACATAACAACTTTATCTCCAACTTTAAGAAAAATCATTCTATCATTAGTGATTTTCCTTTTAATATAAGACTGTACCATCAATTTATGCCAATTATTAATGATTATAGGATGCGATAATCCCTTTAAAATAAATAATTGAGTATCAGAATAAGATGAATTATAATCCATAAAAGATGAAATAATACCGTTATGCGCCATTGCAAAGTCAGTAAAAATATTTAAAGTTGTTAAATCATATATGTTATTAGTTATAGGGAAAGGGTGACAGTTTTCAGGCATTGTTTTACCGGAAGTGCTAAATCTAAAATGTACAACTGCTTCAAAGTTATCTTCAACAAGTTTTTGCCAATCTTTCCATAAAGACCTAAAGGACATATAACCTTTTTTAATCTTTATTAAATCATGTATAGTTTCTCTATACATAAACCCTGCACCATCGGAATTGCTTTGAAAATATTCTTTAAACTTTTTCTTTAATGGCCGTGGTCCGTTAAATGGTTTATATACTATCATACACATTATAGGACTCCTTTTGTCAGCTTTTTGATAAGGTTTTGGGTAGGTTTAGAAGCGTTTTGTAATAAATAATTAACTACATATTGGAAAGAATCAGATTTTCTTAATTCTCTAATATTTGTTTCTTTAACTAAAGACGCTATTAAATTAGATATTTCTAAAGAAAACATAAGATTTTCGTTTAACATAGTGCCTTTAAAAAACCTTAATTCTATTGTATGTTGATTAGTAAAATTAACTGCTTCATATCTATCGTCAGAATAAATAGCATTTTCTATGCTTTTAAGAAAAATAGAATCATGTTTATCAAAGCCTTTTATTCTACCAAAATGACAATAATTAGTAGAACTTCTCCGACCTAATAATTCAAATAATTCTTGATGTTTAAAAACGGTTACACCAATCTTTATAAGATCATTTCTTGTAAAATGATTTCTACTCATATGAACGTGTAATCCACAAGCATTAGTTTCATCTGCTAAAAAATGATTTTCTTTCATCCTTGCCAACAATTTACCCCAATGAAATTTTGACGTATGAATTTTTAACGAAGCTGGATGACTAACAAGTTCTAAACCGCCCGGACCTAAAGAACCATCATACTTTAAATATATAAAAGGTTTTCCTTCTAACAAAGCTTCTTCTCTTATAATGTTTTTACCTTGATCAACTAAAAGATCAATATCATAATTCGTATTAGGTTCCATTTCTAATTCTACACCAAACCTTAAATTATCTTTTCCAAAATATTGAAAATTAGGTACAAAACTGTGATTTTGTATATACCCTGGATCACGTTCTTCTTCGCATCTACGGCATAAGTTTGTAGCATTAGAAGAATGTAACATAGCGCAAATATCACAAAAAACAAAATTCCTTCGTTCGATACAATCTCTACAAATATTTCCTTCGTTTGTTCTGTTTCTTAAAGATAAAAGAAACCACGTTTCGTTTTCGTGATAATTACAACGATAATAATTACTATGCAAACAACTATAACACAAGATAATATTAGTATGTCTAATAAAGTCACCAATAGGCAATAACCCAGAACAAATAGAACAATCTACTATATGTTTTTGATAGCAATCTCTACAAACATTTCCACTATGCCCGGTAACAATTACCCTACCTTCATACTCACAAAAAACACATATTCCGATAATTCTTTCATCGATTGGATATCTAATTTCTATTTTTTCTTGTAATTTAGACGTAGAAGATTCTGGCTCTAAAACAAAAAAACTTCCCTGACGGTTTGTTTCCTGAGTTATCGGCCTTAAAGGTCCGTCTTCCCATTCATCAAATACAACTTCTCCTGGCCTTAAACTTTCTCTTTCCTCTCTCCTTACAGGTACTTCGTCAATCACCGTCCACCTTGCACTGTTTGTTTCTATATTTTGTTCTTCGTTTTCTAATTCTGGTTCATTTTGAATTCTATAATTTCCCCTTGTCGATAGTCTGCTTGCCTGTAGTGACATGGAAGGCATACGAGTTAATCTGTCTACCATTCTCGCCATTTCTTGTGATACTGGTGTTAATAAAGAAGCTGGAATTTCTCTTGTTTCTTCTGGTTGTCTCATTCTAGGCAATTCGCCTAAATCTACATCAATTTCATCAAATCTTGGCATATTTTCCCCTTTTAGAAGGCGTTATCATCTTCATAATCTGCTGGATATGAATAAATTTCATTATTACTGTCAAAGGTACAA
>SDBU01007273.1_pt1 | contig 12788 bp, 6 predicted proteins | sample 2277071 | NCBI WGS metagenome assembly SDBU01 (sample SAMN10397929, study PRJNA504765) | marine sediment metagenome | isolation source: marine sediment core GS08_GC12, 126 cmbsf | place: Arctic Ocean: Gakkel Ridge, Loki's castle | collected 2008 | reverse complement strand
CAAAAGTCAAACCGCTTATCTGGGCAGAAACAAAATCGAAAAAAGGCCCGTGATGCTCATCGAGGCCGATGCCGAAGGTCAGCCGATAAGTCTGGTCTTGCAGAACGCCGAGACGATTCGATTAGTCAGCCCTGACGGCAAAGCGGTTTCGGTTACAACTTTGAAGCAGGGCGATAAAGTCTTAGGCCATATCGAAAAGGCCGGCAGGCACTTCGGCATGCAGGTCGATGAGACGCTGATTGAAAGGTAGAGTTATGGTTTGGCCGAGGCGGAGACGTTGGATATTTATTACTATGATGACATTGTTATGGTGGTTCGGGCCGGGTTCCATAAGGGCAAAAGATTCGGCAACCACTTTGCTTCAAGCTAAGGCATTCCCGCTCAAAGGCCAAACAAAAGGACTGGAACCACAGGTTTTGGATTTTCGCTATGCACCTTACCGATGGCAGGCGTGTATTGGCCTGCCCGACGACCCGCACAAGAGCATCGTTGGTTCCGACGGTGGGCTTTATTATGAATACGGCCGAGGACCTTATTACGATTTCGCAACACGTATTCTTGCCGAGCTTGACACTAAGGGTACGAAGAGCAATATCCGCCAGTCATTGTGGAACCCCCGCATTCCGATTGTCATTACCGAGCAGAATACCGGAGATCTTACCCTGCGGCAGGAAGCCTGGGCCGGTGCTCCCCAGGAGCAAAACGTGGAGGAATGGAGTCCACACCGGGTTGACTACCTTTGGCTCAGGATGAAAAATGAAGGTCAGCGAAAAACAGAGGCCCGAATTGTTCTGCAAGTAGATTCAAAGAAACAGTTGGTCCTGAACGAAGAGCACACCCGCCTGCTGGAAAAAGATAATCCGGACAAGACATTTTGCACTATTAGTCCTGCTTGTGCATCTGTTGAGTATGCAGCTCGTTCTGAAACAGATATAGTCGCGGACCATTCGCCTGGAATAAACCGCGGCTGGGCGCAGCCGAAGGTCAATTGTGACCAGCGGTTCCGCGATATATTGGTCGGATGGGGTCGGCCACTGGTTTTGATGTATCGCGTCAAGCCCGGGAAAACGTATCGAATTGCCTTCGGGCTAATCGAAGGCTACCATCAGAAGCCCGGCATTCGTCCGCTGGAGATTCGGATTGAAGGCAAACCGGTCCATTCGGTTGACCTGGTCAAAGAATATGGGCAGAACAAACCGGCGGTGTTTTGTTTTGACGCACAGGACCAAAACAACGATGGCATAATCGAAATGGGAATTTATTCTCCCGAGCAAGCTGAGGACAAGAACACCATTCTGAGCGGTCTGTGGATTTTTGAGGCCCGGAACGCTCCAGCTAAAGAGGAAATTCTTGCCGGCGGTATTGATGACCGTGCGCTGGCGGTTATGGATGTGCGCAGTATAGCTCGGCACAGCAATTCACTCAAGCTCTTGTTCCAGGACAAGCAGCTCGCCCCCGGACAGGAATATCGTGCGCTTCTGACGTTTTATCAGGGCAGGCTGGCTTCAGCGCAGACCACGGAAAAACAAGCGCGCCGCGAACAACAGCGTGCCATCAGATACTGGAAGCAAGTTCACTTGCCCTACGACCGCATAATCGTTCCGGACCCTGCCGTGCAGGGACTGCTCGATTCCTGTATTCGCAATATCTACCAGGCAAGAGAGCTCAAAGGTGGACATCCTGCTTTTCAGGTGGGTCCTACATGCTACCGTGGGACATGGGCCGCAGATGGACCTTTTATACTGGAAGCGATTACCTATCTTGGGCGGGCCATGGAGACCCGTGCAGGATTGGAACATCAGGTTGACGCGGACCAGGGGCCTGGTGGAATTACCTTTTCCAAAAAATCCGGCCTGCGTCTGTGGATGATCTGGCGCCATGCGCAACTGACCGGCGACTGGGCATGGCTGAAGAAGATGTGGCCGCGCGTCGAGCGAGAAGTCAGCCAAATCCGAAACTATCGTCAGATGACCAGGAATGACCCCGCCCAGGCCAACTACGGACTGATGCCCATCGGGTTCGGTGATGGCGGGCTCGGCGGCAAACACCGCGAATATACGAATGTTTACTGGACAATGGCCGGCCTCAAAGCTGCAATCAATATGGCCGAAAAAATGAACCAGCCGATGCTGACTACCTGGAAAGCCGAATATCGGGACTACTGGAAAGTCTTTGACCGGGCAAGAAACCGTGATAAGTTAGTGGACCATGCAGGCAATATTTATGTCCCGGTTACTATGAAGGGCGAAAGCCGGCAATTGCCACAGCGCGGCGCGTGGGCTTTCCTGCAATCGGTCTTTCCCGGGCGGATTTTCAGCATGGATGACGAATTGATGCTGGGCACGATGGCGATGCTGGATGCAACGCAAAAAGAAGGACTGATTTATGGTACCGGCTGGCTGCCCGATGGTATCTGGAACTATGCGGCCTCTTTCTACGGTCACGCGCATCTCTGGCTTGGGCACGGCAGGAAAACGGCTTCTACTCTGTATGCCTTTGGAAATCATGCCTGTCCTCTGATGTGCTGGAGAGAGGAGCATAATGTCACGGGAGAGAAAGAGAACTACTGTGGCGATATGCCGCACAACTGGGCGAGTGCTGAATTCATTCGAATGGTCAGGCATATGATAATTCTCGAACGGCGAAAGCAACTGCACCTCTTACAAGGCCTGCCGCATACCTGGACCAGACCGGGCAATGAAACACGGATGGTGCAGATTCCGACGTCCTTTGGAACAATGAGCCTTTCTATGAAAATGGCCGACGATGGCAAATCGGCAACCATCAAAATTGACCCGCCGAAACGCCAGGCGGTAGAAAAGATTGTTGTGCATTTGGAGCACTTTGAGCGCCCCATCAGAACGGTGAGATTAGCAAACAGAGAATTGAGAGACGCTGCTCAGGAGATTCGGACCGACAAAAGTATCGTGCTCAGGCTGAAGTTTTGAAATTGAAAAGGCCGGCAGGCACTTCGGTATGCAGGTTGACGAGACACTAATTGAAAGGTAAACGTATGATTTGGCCGGACGATGTTATCAGTATAATCTTAGCTGCCTTTCTTGGAGCGGCAGTGGGGCTGGAGAGGGAGCTTAGCGGCAAGTCCGCCGGGCTGCGGACGAATCTCTTAATATGCCTTGGCGCAGCGATCTTTACCATAATCTCCAAACGAATGGTGGACGTGACCGAAGGTTCGACTACAAGGATAGCCGCCCAGATTCTTACCGGCGTAGGTTTTTTAGGTGCCGGTGCCGTCATCCAGGATAGACATGGTGCACATGGCCTGACTACCGCCGCGAGCATCTGGCTCGTTGCAAGCATCGGAATGGCTTGCGGAGCGGGTTTTCACGACTTGGCAGCCATATCGACTCTCATTGTAATTGTTGTCCTCGCGGGCCTTTTAAAGCTGTCAAAGCCTTTGGCACGCTATGCGCAAAAACAACGAAGCAAAACCGAACGCATTTCCGACGACCAGGATTATACCGGCCAAGAGCACAGGCAAGCAGAGGGGAAAAAAGAAACTTAACTACACGAAGCACTTGCCAACAAAGCGCACAGTCATTCACTTAAGACCGTATTATCACCCGTATCGTCTCCCCCGAATAAAATCAGAATTACAGCCCGGTAGGCGTATAACCTAATTTGCTCCACACAGCCCTCTGCACTTTGTGCAAATCCGGATTGCCCGGATTAGAAGATAAATTACCTTGGCGGCCTGAGCTTTGCCAGTTGTTATAGTCCATCTTGGCGATTTCTAACGTACGCGGGTCTTTCCACTTCCAGTACTCACTGTGCCCGTCCGCAAAAGAAAAATTAGTACCGTCACCGTGCCGCGCGGTGATCTGGTCCCACCACCGTTCCTGGTCGTACCAAATCGTCCAACTGTTGGGGCTCAACATACCCTCGTCCAGGAAAACAGCCCTTTCATTTGGTCTCCTGATCTGAATTCTTCGATAGACCATCAGATTTGTGGTCCCGGATATCCCATCGTAGCCATTCATTGCGTCCACTATGGCGTAAGTTACTACCTCTCCGCGGATCCCTGTTGGGCATTTGTAGAGCTTCACATCCGAACAGTTACGATACAGGAATCCTAACCTAATACCATCCAGTCGTACTTGTTCGGAATCATTTCGACCTCGCCATCTCACCCAGGCGTCGTCGCGTCCCGTATCGGCGTGTACGATTTTGTCGTCACTGTCATCTGCATATAAGATCCATCCCATAGTCAACTGTCTGAGATTATTCAGGCAAGCCGTCCGTTTTCCCTGTTCCCTGGCCCGATTCAGTGCCGGCATCAATATCGCCATCAACAACGCAATGATAGCGATCACCACCAGAAGTTCTATTAACGTAAAGCCTGTTAGTCCTAAGGATTCCGCCGTAACTTGTGCCCCAGGTAGGCGTCCCCACCGTAAGGCGTCCCCAAGCGGACAAGCGGACTTTCGGAGAACTCTTCCACTTCTCTGGCTAACAATCTTAACTTCTAACGGCGTAAACACTTTCCGTTCGTCCATAATCTACCTTCCGTATTCCCGTATTCAACCTGAATTTTGCTGCTCATCGGCTGTCTTCTGCGAATGCTTTCATAGCTCTATAACTAACAAATCCCTATATTTTCGCATAATTTTATCAAAAAATCAAGATATTTCTCTTGACGGGATGGCTGATAATTTGGTATAAGTAGAGTTAACTAACTTTGTGCTTCCCAAGTGAGCATTTTTACATTTTAGGTAACAACTGAATATTGGGTTTTGAAGCCTGCCCGTCACTTGTGGCAAAGACAGGACGGAGTGAAGGAAGGAGGTTGGCGGCAGCCCGTAAAAAATTTTCGATTTGCGTAAGTAAGAGCTTTAAATGCTTGTCGAAAACATCGAGTGTTTTGGTGTGTGGCCAAAGCGTAATCCCTAATTATTTTAGTTTTTTTTAAGGAGGACTGTTATGTCTCAAAAATTGCTTTATTTAACTTCTTTTGTTTTGGTGTTGGTTGTGGGTCTAACGAGCGTAGCGGATGCTGCTACTCTGCCTGGTCTTATCGGTTGGTACAAGCTCGACGAAATGACAGGCACCATCTGCTATGATTCGTCCGGCCTTGGGAATCATGGCACATTTGGTCCCGAAGGTGACCCGCAGTGGGTAGCCGGACACTTCGGCGGCGCGCTGGATTTGGACGGGGACGATGATTATGTCATCCTTGACGCCCTGGTTGACGACATCGCCGCCGTCAGGGATTTGTCGATGACGGCATGGATCAAAACCACCCAGACCAATGACGGCACCGTGATTGGAGGTAATCATGGTAACAGTCACGATGTCATTTGGGGCGTTATTAATGGCAATCACCTGTCGGAATCTGATGACCTTTATGAGTACCCCCCTAAAATCAACGACAACCAGTGGCATCACATAGCGTACGTCAGGGATGGGACGACCGCCGCATATCTATACACCGATGGCGTTTTGGTCGGCACCGAGACACCCACGGGCGAACCGTGGTTGGAGACCGCGTGGTCGATAGGCCAGGAATACGATCCTGCCCCGAGCGACGAATACGATGGCCTGGTGGACGATGTCCATTTCTTCAACCGGCCTCTGACCGCAGCAGAGGTTATACTGGTCATGATAGGTATACCGCCTGGTGCGGCTTCTAAGCCGAGCCCTGAGGATGAGGCGATAGATGTGCCGCGGGATGTGGTCCTTAGCTGGCAGCCGGGAGAATTTACGCCCCAAGTCAATGGGCACAAAATTTACCTTAGTGATAGCTTCGACGACGTCAACGACGGCATTGGCGCTATCACCCAGAGTGTCAACAGCTATACTCCGCTCCAACGCCTTGATTTTGACACGACTTACTACTGGCGCGTCGAGGAGGTCAATGGCCCGCCGGACTATACGGTACACGAAAGCCAAATCTGGAGTTTTACGACCGAGCTATTTGCTTATCCCGTCGAGAACATAACCCCCACAGCTTCCAGCACGAGCCCGAGCCCGGGTATGGACCCTGAAAATACCATCAACGGCTCAGGACTGGATGTTAACGACCTGCACTCGACGGATGCGATGGATATGTGGCTCAGCGGCGAGGAAAAGGAACCGAACAGGGCCTGGATCGAATATGATCTCGACAAGGCTCACAAACTGCATGAGATGTGGGTATGGAACGCTAATCAAACGATAGAGTCTCTTGTCGGTTTCGGGTTCAAGGATGTTACGATCGAGTATTCGACTAACGGGACCGACTATACGACATTGGGTACTACTCATGAATTTGCCCGGGCGCCTGGAACGGCCGACTATGCACACAACACCACGGTTGATTTTGGCGGCACGGAAGCAAAGTACGTCAGGCTCACAGCTAACAGCAACTGGGGAGGTATCGTATCCCAAGATGGTCTCAGTGAGGTGCGATTCTTACATATACCTGTGCATGCAAGAGAACCCTACCCGGATTCCGGGGCAGCAGATGTGGACATAGATGTGGTCCTTGGCTTCAGAGCGGGAAGAGAAGCGGTTGAGCACAACGTGTACCTGGGTTCTGACGAGCAGGCTGTGATGGACGGTAATGTGCCTATTAGTATCGTGACCGAGGCCAGCTATGGTCCCTTGTCGCTCGATTTAGGCACGACTTACTACTGGAAGATTAATGAGGCCAATGACGCCGAGACCCCAGCTAACTGGCAAGGCGATCTCTGGAGCTTTACGACAACCGACCATCTTATCGTGGACGATTTCGAAGATTTTAACGACTATCCGCCCGACGAGATATGGAGGACGTGGGTAGACGGATACGGCGTCTCGACAAACGGCGCCACAGTAGGTTATCCTGATCCGGATTGGAATGCTGGTGAGCATTATGCTGAGACTGCGATTGTTTACGGCGGCGATCAGGCGATGCCGTTCTTTTACAGCAACACCGGCGGCGCAACACATTCAGAAGGCGAACGTACCTTTGCTGTTCCTCAGGATTGGACTGCAGCCAGCGTTCAGACATTGGCGCTGCACTTCCACGGCAGTGCGGGGAACACCGGGCAGTTGTATGTGAATATCAACGGCACCAAGGTTCTGTACGATAGCCTGGCCAGTAATATAGCGCTAACAGGGTGGCAAGCATGGAATATCGACCTTGCATCATCAGGCGCGAGCCTGCAGAGTGTCACGACGCTGGGTATTGGGATTGACGGCAATGGTGCCAGTGGTACATTGTACTTTGACAATTTCGGGCTGTATGCTGGTGGCCGTGAGTTCATCACACCGGCCGAACCCGACAGCGCTGGTCTGATAGGGCACTGGAAGCTTGATGAGGTCTCCGGCACAATCGCTCAAGACAGCTCCGGCCTTGGCAATGATGGCACACTTGGTGGCGACCCGCAGTGGGTAGCCGGGATCAAAGGCGGCGCGCTGGATTTGGACGGGATTGGTGATTATGTCGACATTGACGGTGTAGCTGATGACATTACAACCAACGTTTTTACGCTCAGTGCATGGATCAAAACCACGCAGACAGGGGAAGGGACCTTGTTTGGAGCTAACGATAGTGGTGGTGGTCACAATCTCCAGTTTGGCGTTAAAGGTGGTGGGAATGTGTGGGTGGATGATGGTCCCGAAACACAGTTCTCCCCTGCTGTCAATGACGACCAGTGGCATTTCGTGGTGTACGCCAGGGATGGTGACACCGCGTACATATACGTCGATGGAGCCCTGCGAGGCACGGATCCAGCCACGGACGATCCGGCCTCGGAGACACGGTGGTCAATAGGACAGGAGTGGGATCCTCCTGACGCGAGCGACGAATTCGAAGGCGTGGTGGACGAAGTCCGCTTCTACAACTATGCTCTGTCGCTTGGTGAGGTTGCGTGGCTTGCCGGCTGGACTGAGCCGTTTGACAAGCCGTTTTGACATGGATGAATACGGTGTGGTCTATGCCTAAGTAATGCTTGATGAGCAGCTCTGGCCGCAGCCGTAACAATATTTATATGAGACTAATTGGATTTCCGCCCCGCACTACGGTGCGGGGCGGAAATGATATAGCGATTTTGCACCAATTCGGGGCCTATACCGAATCAATCGGTATAGGCCCCTTTGTAATTGATAATTGATTAGTGCATTTCGTATTTCGTCCCACTCATGGGGGATATTCGGCCTCAGAAGGAACAATAATCATGCCCGGCGATAGGGGTTTTAGCTTGAAATTTTCAGAGGAGTCGATTATATTTGCATCAAATTATTTAGATAGAAATCTGCCTTTTGTTAGATTTCGGTTCTGTTTTGATTGAGCTGCCCGGGTGGAGATAAATAAACACAGCCGCAGCCAGCCAAAACTTGTCTGACGACAGTCAAGAATGGAAGATAATTTATTTACAAGTCCTAAATATTTGGAGGTAAAAAATTCAGTCCTTAAAAAGAAAACACGTCCACTTATGTCCCAAAACAGCTAAACGCCTCAAGTGCAAAACGAAATATCACTGGTTCATGTGGATATTTCCCATAGCAGGATTGGTGTCACTGATATGGTTTTTGGTCCGGGTAATACCGAAGCCTTCACGGGCGGCGTATCCGTGTCAGCGGCTGGCTTTTCCGTTAGCTTCAGGGTTTGTGGCCTGGCTCGTAGGCCTGGGTGCAGCAACAATGGCATTTAGAAAAGCCAAACTCAATTTCGCAAGGAGGCGGTTTGTAGTTGGTTTGGTATGTATCGCCATTAGCGTCGGGGCATTGTTGTTGGCTATGAGCGCTACAGGCGAGAAATTAGTATTAGCTGAACCCCAGTCTGCGAATGAGCCGATGGGAGCTGCCAGGGGAATTTATCCCGGCCGTGTCGTATGGGTGCACGACCCTGATGCAACCGATTGGGAAGGGCCTGGAGATGGGCATTGGTGGCAAGCAAGCCATACGGACTACGGGAAGGTACACAAAATGGTCTCGCGGGCTGTTCGTGAGCTGACCGGTGGGGCGGGTGACGCCGAGGCGTGGGACAAATTGTTCAGACATTTCAATAAGACACGCGGCAAAGGTGACATTGGGTACAGGCCCGGCGAGAAGATTGTTATCAAGGTGAATTTTGTCGGCTTTATCTGGCGTGGCGGAGGAGTCAACCCGGAAAACTACAACCTGGAAAGCTGGCGGGATTATATGAACACCGCGCCACAGATGATTTTGGCCTTGCTGCGGCAGCTCGTGCAAACGGTCGGGGTGAGAGAATCGGACATTTCAATCTGCGATAGCTTAGCATATTTTGCAAACGAGTACTATGACATCCTCCACAAAGAGTTCCCCAACGTAAGGTGTCTGGACCATGCAGGCAAGTTCGGGCGAATCAAGATGGAGCAATCTTCCATTCCACTTTACTGGAGCTGTCATCCCGAAGAATGTCTGCAAGATTATGTGCCCATTTGCTTTGTTGAGGCTGATTACTTAATCAACTTTGCGAACCTCAAGGCCCACACAGGAGCGGGCGTGACGCTCTGCGCGAAGAATCATTACGGCTCGCTGATCAGATGGCCGGGGCAGGAGGACTATTACAATATGCACAAGGACCACCCATCCGTCAAACCCGATATGGGGCACTATAGGCCTCTCGTGGATCTGATGGGACATAAGGAGCTCGGCGGTAAGACTCTGCTGTACCTGATTGACGGATTGTACTCAGGAATACATCAAAGAGATAGAGCACAGCGGAGATGGAAGTCGTATCCTTTCAACGGGGACTGGACGTCGAGCCTTTTTGCCTCGCAGGACCCCGTGGCCATCGATTCGGTCGGCTTTGATTTCCTCCGCGCTGAGTATGAAAACTATCCACGCAAGGCCGGTGTGGACGACTATCTCCATGAGGCGGCACTGGCGAATAATCCGCCTTCGGGCACATTTTATGACCCTGACCATTCCGACAATGTCAAGAGATTACCTGGTCTTGGTGTCCACGAGCACTGGAACAATCCGAGGGATAAAAAATATTCCCGCAATCTAAGAACCGGCAAGGGCATCGAGCTTGTAGCGATAACGGCGACACGCACCGCAAAAGCAGGTATCATCGCACCGGCAGCGAAAGTAAAAAAACTTGCCGGCGACTTTAAGTTTACTGAAGGCCCGGCTGTTGACGCTCAGGGAAATGTCTTCTTCACGGACCAGCCGAAGCCGCAGCCAGCCAAAACTTGTCTGACGACAGTCAAGAATGGAAGATAATTTATTTACAAGTCCTAAATATTAGGAGGTAAAAAATGCAGTCCTTAAAAAGAAAACACGTCCACTTATGTCCCAAAACAGGTAAACACCTCAAGCGCAAAACGAAATATCACTGGTTAATGTGGATATTTCCCATAGCCGGGTTGGTGTCACTGATATGGTTTTTGGTGCGGGTAATACCGAAGCCTTCACGGGCGACGTATCCGTGTCAGCGGATTGCTTTTCCGTTAGCTTCAGGTTTTGTGGCTTGGCTTGTAGGCCTGGGTGCAGCAACAATGGCATTTAGAAAAGCCAAACTCAATTTCGCAAGGAGGCGGTTTGTAATTGGTTTGGTATGTATCGCCATTGGTGTCGGGGCATTGTTGTTGGCTATGAGCGCTACCGGCGAGAAGTTGGTCTTGGCTCAACCTCAACCTGCGAATGAGCCGATGGGAGTTGCCAAAGGAGTTTATCCCGGCCGTGTCGTATGGGTGCACGACCCTGATGCTACCGATTGGGAAGGCCCCGGTGACGGACACTGGTGGCAGCCGGAACATACCAATCAGGCAGCTTGTGATAAAATGATGTCACAGGCTATCCGTAACCTGACCGGCAAAAACACCGACGCCGCAGCATGGGATGCGATCTTCCGCTACCATAACAAGACCCGTAACAAAGGCGATGTGGGATATAAACGAGGCGAGAAGATTACAATTAAAGTTAACTTTGTCGGTTTTATTCGTACTATGAAGGCGGTTAATCCCGATACCTATGACCTCGAAAGCTGGATAGATTACATGAATACTTCACCCCAGATAATTACCGCACTGCTCAGGCAGCTCACTGTCGCCGCTGGTGTCAGAGAAGCCGACATCACGATTGGTGACAGTTTGACTTATTTCGCCAATGAGTACTTTGACGTTCTGCACAAGGAATTCCCGGACGTCTGTTATCTGGACTGTCAGGGAAAATCCGGTAGAGTCAAAGAAGGGTTTTCGTCAGCACCTTTCTACTGGAGTTGCAAACCACAAGGTTTTAAGCAGGACTATATACCAAATTCATTTGAACAGGCCGAGTATCTTATTAACCTCGCCAACCTCAAAGCGCATCCGCTTGCGGGCGTCACCCTCTGTGCCAAAAACCATTACGGCTCATTGATTCGCACGCCGGTAGAAAAAGGCTACTACGGTATGCACAAAAGCGTTTCCTCAAAAGAAACCGCTCAATACAGAAACTTAGTGGATTTGATGGGCCACGCTCATATCGGAGGCAAAACCGTTTTATATTTACTCGACGGTCTCTACGCCGGTTTGCACTATCTCGAACGCGTACCGAGAAAATTCCAGGCTGCTCCTTTCAATAACGATTGGGCTTCCTGTCTTTTAGCTTCTCAGGACCCCGTGGCTATCGATTCAGTCGGCCTGGATATCCTGCAGGTCAATATTGAAAAATACGCGAGGATGCCTGGTTCGGACGACTATCTTCACGAGGCCGCACTGGCAAATAATCCACCTTCGCGGACATTCTACGACCCTGACCACCCCGGCAATGTTAAGAGATTAGCCAGTCTCGGTGTCCACGAGCATTGGAACAATCCGAGGGACAAAAAATATTCCCGCAATCTGAGGACCGGCGAGGGTATCGAACTGGTAGCAGTAACGGCAGCAAGCACTGCAAAAGCAGGTATCATCGCACCGGCAGCGAAAGTAAAAAAACTTTCCGGCGGCTTTAAGTTTACAGAAGGCCCGGCGGTTGACGCTCAGGGAAATGTCTTTTTCACGGACCAGCCGAACAATCGCATTCACAAATGGTCGGTAGATCCCGGCGCGCCGGGACTCTCAATCTTCCACGACAATCCCGGAAGAGCCAATGGTCTTTACTTCAACAAGAATGGCAACCTGCTGGCCTGTGCAGACCTTAATAACGAGTTGTGGTTGATTGATACCAATGGCAACATAACCGTGCTGGTCAAAGACTACAAAGGCAAAAAGCTCAACGGCCCAAATGACCTCTGGGAAGACCCCAAAGGCGGAATATATTTTACCGACCCTTTCTACAAAAGATCTTACTGGAACAGAGGCCCTATGGAACAGAACGGCCAGCATGTTTATTACTTCAAACCAAATGGCGAAAAACTGATACGCGTTACTAATGACCTCGTCCAGCCCAACGGCATAATCGGTACGCCTAACGGCAAATTGCTTTACGTAGCTGACCTCGGAGCGAGAAAAACTTATGTGTACAACACCAATGCCGATGGGATGCTGTCGAACAAAAAGCTTTTCTGCTCGATGGGCTCTGATGGTATGACGATTGACAACGAGGGCAACGTTTACCTGACCGGCAGGGGGGTTACGGTCTTTAATTCAGTCGGTGAAAAAATCGAACATATACCCATCGACGCCGGCTGGACAGCAAACGTATGTTTCGGCGGCGAAGACAGACATACGCTCTTTATCACCGCCCAGACCTCGCTCTATTCACTACGCATGCGCGTCAAAGGCGTACAATAATATGCCGGCATTTTTTCTGTCCCAGACTAAAACTTGCAGTTGTGGTCGGGAAGGATTGTTGAAGGTATTTTATGGGAGTCTGCAATGCGAAAAGAGATTCAAATGATTAAGAAACGATATGCT